>Ga0268254_10000188_pt1 | contig 51225 bp, 77 predicted proteins | sample AgamicOrSfrz_FD_200251 | JGI IMG/M metagenome (GOLD analysis project Ga0268254, IMG submission 200251) | Agave microbial communities from Guanajuato, Mexico - Or.Sf.rz (v2) (version 3) | ecosystem: Host-associated > Plants > Phyllosphere > Phylloplane/Leaf | place: Guanajuato, Mexico...
CAGGGCTTTCCGCCGGGCGAGATTGGACGGCTGCTCGCGCTGATGCACGAGATCGATCACAACGGTCTGTCGTCGCTGATCGAACCATTGCGCAAGCGCTGAAGCGTTCTTCCGATCAACTGCATCGGATGATAAGAGCAGCGGCGGCCCGTTCTGTTGCAGAAGATTAACCAGGTGTTACCGCGCAATGGATGCGCCGACGCGCTTTCGATCGCGGCATGCAGCACGCGCCTTGGACTACCGGTGCGGCGCAAGGATGCGCGTTGCGCAGGCATTCGGTGCGATCGTAATGCGCGGACACAAATGCAGCTGAACTCTCGGGCTCGCGACCTTTCTGATCCTTTATGTGAGGACGGGAGGCGATTGTGAGCAAACTCTTTGCATCGATGGCATTGCTGGCCGTGGTCGCGGGCGTCAGCGGATGCGCAGTCGCGCCCGGCTATGACTACGCCTACGCCCAGCCCTATTACCCCGCCTATGGCTACGGATATGGGCCACCCTATGCGCCTGTGTACGGCACGGTCGGCATCTGGGGCGGCTGGGGCGGACCGTGCTGCTACTACCACGGCGGCGGCGGACACTGGGGCGGCGGTTGGCACGGCGGTCACGGTGGCTGGCATGGCGGCCACGGCGGCGGATATGGGGGCTATGGCGGATCCCACGGCGGCAGTTCGTGGAGCGGCGGCGGGCATGGCGGACGCAGCCATTGACGAGAAAAGAGCGAACCCAAAACAAAAACGGCGCTGTGATTTCTCACAACGCCGTTTGCAATCAACTTCAATCTTTACTGCCGAAATTCTTTGGGGTGGCTGATGGGGCTCGAACCCACGACAACAGGAATCACAATCCTGTATATCCATACATATACGACAAGGGTTTCCGGTCGATGAATGGGAACGCAAGCGGGAAATAGCCCCTTGATTATTAAGGGTTTTACGGACTTCGTTCCCAAAATTCGACGCACCTAAGGGGCGTGGATATACTGTACATCCATACAGGGTGTGCAGAATGGGGCTCTTCAACGAACAAGGTACCGACCGCCATTGCATCGGCTGTGAACACTTCGCCGAGTGGCGCGCTGGCGGTGCGGTCATCCTTTGCATGCACGAAGGAAGGCCGTACGTGCAGGCGATGCCGGATCGTGGCTGCGTCCACTGGGTTCGCGCGATCGGCGCCGACGACGAAGGCCCGATTCATGCTGGTCACAAGGCACGGAGGTGACCCATGTTCGAGTACCGCAACCCTGAAGCGATTCTGGAAGTCGTGTTGCCCGACCAGACTAAGCGCAACGAGCATGGGCACACTCTTTCCGAGGACTTCGAGCATTTCTGCGACGTGACCGGCTGCCCGAAAGCTGATGCTTGGGCGAAGCTCGCTCTAGCGTGGGCATGGACGTCGCGGTACGCCCGTGATTGAAGCTTCTGACCTGATGCTCGCCACGCTACACGGTCGACCGTTCTCCGATCCTGACTGGCTGTTCGAGCTCAAGTACGACGGATTCCGCTGCCTGGTCGTGAAGGAAGGCGTGCACGTGAAGCTTTGGAGCCGCAACGGCAATCTGTTCAACGGATCGTTTCCCGAGGTCGTGCGTGCGGTCGAAAGTGTGCCCGGCGACTTCGTATGGGATGCGGAACTGACCGTCGACGACGACACCGGCCGCTCTTCGTTTGAACGGCTTCGCCAGCGCGCCGTCACGAAGACGCCGAAGAATGTCCGCGCCGCGGCGAAGTCTGACCCGGCGCGGCTTTATATCTTCGATGCGTTGTCTGTGGCCGGCGCCGACCTGCGCGAACTGCCGCTCATGGAGCGCAAGCTGCATCTCCGCGGCTCGTTCGACAATACCGGCATGCTGATCTACGCGAGCGGCGTCGAGGAAGAAGGAAATCTGGTTTTCGGTGAGGTCGAGGGTCTCGGCCTGGAAGGCATGCTCGCAAAGCGGATGGACTCGACTTATCAGCGTGGCCGGTCCCGAGACTGGCTGAAGGTCAAGTATTCTGGCTATGGGCGGCAGGCGGCTTTGGGCTGGGGCAGGAAGTAACCACTCATGGAGGAAGCATGACGCACGACGAACTTCACCAGAAGCTCACCGAGCAGCTTCGAACGATGCCGCTCGGCACTTCCGCCGACATTACTGACTTCGCCATAGCCTACTGGGACGGACACAAGGTCGTGTATGCGTTTCTGCGCGACGAAGGCTGCGGACGGGTCGAAGAAGAGTTCGATTTCACCGGGCACGAGTTCGAGCAGTGGGCGGATGCCTTGGCGGACTGGGAGAAAGAGCCGAAGTTTTCCGCGCGCCCGGAGATTCTTGAGTGGCTGAAGGATGCGCCGCCGTTTGAGGCGGGCTGACCTCACGCCGTGCTTCGCGTATCCGCCGGAACCGGCGGCGCCACGGCGGCCGCCGAAGCGGGCTTTGTCGACGTTGCCGCACTGCCCCAATACAGCCAGCCGAACAGACGAACCCCCGCCCACATCAACTGCCGCCGCCAGTCCGGCACGGCGGTCACGTCAGAGGCTTCCCGCAACACCGCGTCAGCCACCGAGCGCGGCACGATGTGCGTGCTGTACAGGTAATCGTGCACCGTAGCCGCGTTGGATGCCGTGTCTCCTGCCAACTCATAAACGATCGGAATGCGCGGCACCGATGCGAAGTTGGTGATGAAACCGGCGGGCACCGTGAACGTCTGCGCCGCGACGTCCGACTGATAGACCAGATCGGACAGCAACTCCCACTGTCCGTCGTCTTTGCCGGTGGCCGGCTTGACCTGCAGTTCAGTGAGGAACTTGCTCACAATGCGATCGCCCCGCTCGCCGGATCTGGGGTGGTAGCGGCTGGCGTCGACAGATAGTCAGCAAGCGCATTCGACACGGCGAGCTGCGCCGCTGTCAGCGCGATCTCGGCAGCCGCCTTTGCATCCTTGTCCAAGCTCGACTCGTCGATCACCTTGATCAGGGCCGGCACGCCATCGTTGACGAGCGCGGCGATCTTGTCGGTCGAGATTGGACCCGCACTGGAGCCCGCATTCGCAACTACGTCGCAAGCCGCATTCACCTTGTCTGACGCCACCGCGAGATAGCCCAGGGCGTCCGCCGAGAGTTGCGACTTCATCGCCGTCATCGACTTGAGGAACGGCACGCTGACGGTGCATACCTTCTGCGCCTTGAGTTGCACCGTCGCGACGAGTTGCGCGGCGTTTTGCGTCGGCGCCGTCGCGCCGCATGCGGATAGAGCGAGCAGGACTGCGCCTGCCGCGAGAGCAGCAAATAGCTTTTTCATGGGGTTTCCTTGGGAGTTTGCCGCGAGCGCGGCGAGGCGGATTACTGAACTGCAGGCACGGCCTTGGCGCCGCGGGCTTTGAATGCGTTGATGCCGGCGTGTACACCGGCCACAACCACGCCGGCGACAAGCGACGACACACTCGGCGGCACCGGCACATGAAACACGAGGCCCAACACCCATTCGACAGCGGGCATGAGCGTGGCGGTCGAGATGGCAATACCGCCGGTTGTGACTGCTGAGGTTTGATTCACGGTTACTCCTTGTCGGACAGTGGACGACTCTTGAGCTTGCCGAGCCAGATCGCGGCGTCGAGCAAGACATCGACGTTGAAGCTTCGGAACGACCCAAGATGGCCGAAATGCAAGTGGCAATTGACGCCACCTTTTCCCGACTCGCAAAGAGTCACGAGATTGGAGGGGTCTAACTCCAGTTCCGGATGGAGGTGGAACGGCCTGCGATGGTGAACTTCGAGCTTTTCGGTTCCACCGCAGACCGCACACGTCGGATGCAGGGCGAGATGCTGCTTTCGTACTGCAGGCCAGTGCCCCGAGCGCGCAGCAGTAATCGGATGCTTGCCTTTGGCAGCATCGACCAGGTGTTTGATGATTGGCATAGGTAGCACCGCAATACGCGGTCGAGGTTTATCACTCGGAATCGAGTGATGAGGTATAAGGCAGTCGCCGAACTCGGGAAGACCGACGGCTAGGCGAGGCCCAATGCTTTCTTCGCGGCCACATACAGCGCGAGACGCTCGGAGTAATGGAGCGGCATTGCTTTCGACGTCGCGCTGCCGAGGTTCACAGCGCGCGAGACACCGAGAAAATCCCCAGTGAGAGCGAGCGCGCCGAGCTTGCGGCTCGCCCAATACCAAGCCGCCGACAGCGCCGCATTCACCGGCTGCTCGAGCAACTCAGGATGGTTCACGATGTCAAGGTCGAGCCCGATCGCGGCAAGCGTGTAATTGCGCCGGCCGGTGATCTGAATCAAGCCGCGCCCGCAAAATCGACGACCGTCCCCCGGCTGTGTGTTGCCGAGTTCGCTCGCCTTCTTCGACGGCGGCTCATACGACTGCTGCGCCAACGTGGGACCCCAGAGTTCGCGCGTGTACACCAAGCGCCCAGACTCAACGCCCAACGTTGCAAGGAACGCGGCGACGTCGAGCGGCTCGGTGATGCCGTACCTGTCGCAGGCGTCCTGTATCGGCGGGAGCCATTGGGCTGCACGCAACTGCGTCGCGCCACAACCGGCGGCGATGATGGTGGTCGTTAGGCTCATATCACCGCCATCAGTAACTTGAAGCAGTCAGACAGCCACGTCGGGAACCGATGGAACTGGGTGTAGAACCACATCCCATACAGCGTGAGCAACGGCAGGCCAATCGGAAGGAACACCTGCTTCAGAAGGAACCTCCAGGCGGCCGCGAGGCGACAGAAGAAGCGCACCGCAACGATGCCCTCCGCCCACGCCGCGCGAATAAACGCAGTGTCCTCAGAAACGGATTTCGTCAACGCAGTGTTTTCGGCGATTGCCACGTCCTGCGCGCTGAGTCTCAGGACGACGCTCTTGCGGAACTCGTCTTCAGGCATATCCATAAGGTCGTTGGATTCCATTGGGCCCCGGAAATAAAAAAAGCCACCCGAAGGTGGCTTGTTGGTCGAATCGTTTTTGGATGAGCACGAAAGAAAGCCGCCTTGAAGGCGGCTTGCTGTCAAAAATCAAACTCCTGTTGATCTCCGAACAGAGTCCGAACATGCTTTTCATATTCGTCTTTGGACCGCGAGATGCGCGCGATACCGAGCAATTGCCCCAAGTGAGTTCGGAGCGCCCGCGTACCGATCTCCGATAAGAACTGATGCAGTTTCTTTGTCCTGTCCCCGCTCTTTGCCTTGTTGGCTTGGATCAACTCCAACAACTTTCCGTTACTCTTCGCTAGCGGCGAATACACATGGCTCAGGGTCAGCTTTTTAAATTCCCAAGGGCGCCCGCGGTCAAACTTAGGCAACTCGTAGAGCTTGTACCACTCGTCGTATAGCTGCGGCGGGAATTCTTTCTCATATTCTTTGGCTTCTTGCTGAACGTAATGCTTGAAGGCGGTGATGATCTCTTCACGCGTCGCGTCGTAGCCCGAAAGGGCATATACCAACCCCTTGATCCCCGCCTTCGCCGAAGCATTCAGAATGATGTGAGCTTGTTTAGCCAGGTGCCTCTGCTGCGTTTGCAACTTTCCGTCCGACTCGGCTTGAACGATGGCTTTGCATACGTCAATGAGAATGGTTACATCATAGCCGTGAGTCTTCTGATCCGAACCGACGCCGCCCACGGCGCTACTGTTAAAAATCAATGGGTTATTGATTTTATCCAGAAGCTCGCCGCCCAGGTACGGCTGGATGGTTTTGCCGTTTGCGAAGTCCGGAAACGCTCGCCCGCTTGCGCCCTTCAGGCCAATTGCTAAACCCATCCCGCGCTGACTGATGACTGCAGTCTTTTGCTCGTCGTTGAGTACGTAACACTCAACATCGATGCCGAATTCCTCCTTAAAGCTCCCCTTGTGGGTCGCTTGTGACGGCTTGGCGCCCCATCGTGCAATCGCAGCTTTCTTTGCTATGGCGCTGCGACGGTCATCGGATAGCGCTTCCGCGCGAGCCCTGCCGCCCTTCGCTTTTGCAGATTTTGTCGCAGGTACACGTTTCTGTTCACTCATGCAAGCATCCCCGAGGTTGTGGTGCTTGCATAGTAAGCTAGTGCCGGAAGTAATGCAAGCATGCTAGATTGGAAAATGCTTGCATGTCGTGCTACACCGAATACCGCCATCCAAAGGTGGCTCGTTGATCTATTCGTTGTTTTAACCGCTTGACAATCACCCTAGGGGTGATATTCTTCCTCTCACAGGGCTATGCACTTCGCTGTGCCCGATACTCCGAAAGGAACCATCATGAAATTCACTTTTCGCGCCTTCGCGCGCCCTCTTGGATCGCCCGTTGATGCACTACAAGGCTCCTCCGACACAAGGGCTTCGGCTCCTCAAAGAGCAACTGTCCTTTACGAACGCTCAGATGGCCCGCATGTTCGGCGTGGCTACCGGCCGTCAATTCCACAAGTACCTATCGGACGAGGACAAACGCGAAATGGGTTTTCATGTCCTGATGTATGGCATGACGAACCTGCAACTCATGCGCGGCCCGGTCACCAACGTCGATCAGTTGCATGCGCTCGGCCGCGAGCTCGGCGCCATCATCGAATTGGAGGATGGAGAGCCGCAGCCGTAGCGATGTCGCTCGGCTGTGCCGCTGCAAGCGCGCACGCCGAATCCTTCTTCCAAGTCGAAGCCGGTCTCGGCATCACGTCGGCCGTCAAGCTCGGCGACGGCATGTACTACTCCAAGGGCTTCTCGCACGACACGCCGAACGGATCCTACGGCGGCCGCGTCGGTATCGTGATGAACGCCGTCGACGCGCGCCCGCGGTCGTGGGCGCCCGGCGTGCGATTGCACCTGGACTATTACAACTTCGGCAAGGTGAAGTGGTCGAGCACGAATCCACAGGATGAAGCTGACTTCTCGTCTGTCGGCGAGCGGGGCGGCTACAACATCGCGACGCAGAGCTGCGTCGACGGCAACTGCGGCGACATGCGGCGATTCGATTCGACCGGCGGCATTCAGGCTATCGCGTTGACCGTTGAGCCCTATTGGGATCTCGGCAGCGGCTGGCAACTCGGCGTCGAAGCCGGGCCCGCGCTGTATCGCACCACGTGGACATCAGTCGCCGTAGCACTGAACGATTCAGCGCGCTTTGGCCCTGCCGGGACGCAAGAAACGCTCAGTCATCAGCCGCACATTCAGGTGGGCGCGCTGGTCGGCGCGTCGGTAAGCAAAGGGCCATTCTCTGCGCGATTGAACTACCTCAATGCGCCCGTCGGCTACAGCACCGATAAAAACGTGCCCGCGGGCATCAAAGGTGAGTGGATGCTGAGTTTGAACTACACGTGGTGAGGGGAATTTTCGACCTGCGCTACAATCCTGCGCTCCGATTCACGAGGTCGCTAATGAAAGTACACGACAAATATCAGGACTGGTTTGAAGCCCGTGACAGACAGCGAATTGCCTTTTTCCTTGAGCGTGACGTGGTCGAGCGACTTGAGAGAATCGCCCAAACTAGCGAAAGTGATCTGTTCGCGGCGCTCCGTGGTTTGCCGGTCGATACTGTCGGCGCACTACTCATGGACATTCCTGACCAGTACCCGGCCCTTCGCAAATACTTGCCAAGCATGGCGCCAGACGCAGTCCAAGATCTTTGGACGGGGAGTCACGGCCTTGAGCTGCTTGCACAAACTTGCGGATTCGTGCGAGCCGTTCGCGAAGGCTACCTCACGCACACCGGCCGCCCACTCTCAAACGTGCCAACGTTGGATTTTGGCTGCGGCTGGGGTCGAATTCTGCGGGTGATGCTGGCCTTGATCGGACCAGAGAACCTGTTCGGCTGTGATCCATGGATCAAGTCTCTCGAAGCCTGCGACGGACACCATATCCGCGCCAACATTGCCCTATCAGAATACTTGCCAGTCGATCTTCCGTTCCCAGGCCGGAAGTTCTCACTGATATATGCCTTCTCTGTCTATACACATCTGTCGGAAAGAGCTACGACCATGGCGTTGGCAGCATCCCGCAAGCACATTGCTGATGATGGGTTGATGGTTATCACAATCCGTCCAGCCCAGTATTGGGACGGGCATTCCATCGCTTACGGCGTCTCGAACGTCGAACAACAGAAACGAGAGCATGCTGAGCGAGGATTCGCATTCATTCCTCATCACCGCGAAGCGGTCGGCGACGAAATTACGTACGGTGATACATCGATCTCGACCGACTACATCCGAGAAAATTGGAAGGACTGGGAACTCGTCGGCACCGACAGACTGCTCTTAGATCCGACACAAACAATCGCTTTCCTGAAGCCGCGCTAATCTGGTGACTTGGGATCGGGGGTTTGCCAAAAACCCTGCACGTTTAGGGGAAGCGATTCATACCAATTGGCATAGATCGCATCACCTGTATCAACGGTCCCGAGATTCGCATACTGTGCCTCATCTTGATGAGAAGAGAAGACGGTTTGGATTGCAGTATGCGTCGAGTCGACAAATTGGACATTGATCGTAGTCATTCAGAACTCGTACTGGGTTAAATTTGCAGCGTAGTTGGAAATGGCACCGGCCGAAGTCGAGGTTACAAACCACAAGGTTTGGGGCGTCAAAATTGGGAGGCTAGAGAAGTTATTGCTGTTACCACCAGCTCCTGTCGTATTGTTCGAAACTGTGGTCGACGTGGCGCCGGTTGTCGCTTGATCAAAAAGAAGCAATTGTGCGACAGCTGCTGCGGCTACCGTGATAGAGAGCCCCCCTGACACAAACTTGGCTGACTTCGGGACGATGCCAGCAATCGAGAAGGACGTTGGAGTGCCAACGGCGCCCGAGCCGGTCAGGGCTCCCGTCGAAGCGAAATTAAACCTTCTCCCATACTGGCTACCGACGATCAGCTGCGCGCTCGCATTCGTAGGCCAGACGCCGATCAGCGCGCTCGCAATCATGTTCGCCGGCGGGTTCGCACCGCCATATACGGTCGGAGCGCCACCGGCAGGCTCAAGCTGTAGAAAACCGCCCTTGGTGCCGTCGCTCTTCAGGTACGCATAAGCAGCGTAGTAGCTATTGGCGGCGAGCACCCCAGTATCCAGCGCACTGATTGCCACACTGAAATTCGACAGACAGAAGGTCTGACCACCCAGCGATGCGCCGACAACCAACTGATCAGCCGAGTACGGGAGAGATGTGCCAACGGCCGTCGTCACGCACTTCAGGTTGGTCGCTTGTCCAATCAGGGGCGCATACATCTTCTGAAGGGCGGCATTGACCTGGTTGTAGCTGGTCTTTGCTCGAGTGATCCCGGCGGCCGCCAGGATGGCGCACAGTTCCTCCTGAATCATGTTCAGCCACGACCCGCGCACCTTCGTGGCGGGCGTACCGGTGGCCGGGTTGCCTTCGGTGAAGTAGCCTTCTGTGCCGGCCGTCTCCGGCGCCGGAAGCGAGGTTGCTGCGGTCGCGTCGTCAATACGAAACATGTTGCCTCTTAGGAGTAAGAGAAGATTGGAATCGTGTGTGCCGGCATCACTGCCTTCAACTCACACTCAAGAACTGCGTTGCCCCAAGACGCCAGCGCGTCACCTGCGGCCATTGCGCCAGCGCGCGCGACCGTAATGGAGTTGAGAGGGGCATTTACCTGCCACGCGTAACTCCACGCCGTACCGCAGCACGGGTCACCAGCCCGCATTTGCCCCGCGCGCGCCTCAACAAACTGGTTGATCGTGACGGTGTAGCCGAGGTTTGCCGCGAACGCGGTCAGACTCGCGATGGTCGGGCCGCCTACCCCTACAAACCGCGCAAGCACCTGCGCTTGCCTAAGAGGGATAGTCGGAGCAACGCCGGCGCATGGGTCCGGCAGGCCAAGCGTCGACTCCCACTCTGGCAGCAGTTCATAGGTCGTCGCCGGGAACGCATCGACCAGCAGGTAGTTGGCACGGGCCGTGCCGCGGGCATAACTAGGCGCCAGCCCTGAAAGCACCTGCGTCTGTATTGCATCAGGGTCCCGCGGCCAGACCCTTCCACGCGGCATCAGTCCTTGCAGCGCCTTCAGGAAGTCGGCTGCTGTGTAGTTCGGTGCGAGCATGGGTCCTCAGACGTAAAGCACGTTTGCGAGAACGGGAAGCTGCCCGAAACCGCTCGTGATGTTCCCTGTATAAGTGGTGGTCGTCACACCCACGACACCTTGAATCAGCGTGATCAGGAAACCGCTCGTCCCCGAAACAGACCGGATCGCCGCCGAGATGTCGTCACGGTTGATCGTGCCCGCGCGCGGATCCCCGTTGCGGAACAGAACGTCTGCGATTGCCGATGCGATCGCCGCACGTGTCGCCGTCGTGGCAGACATCAGGCCAGACAGCGTGATCGTCAGGTTGTTTGCGATTGGCGCGCACGAATAGACGAGCGCCGTCACCGGCTGCTTCGTGACGATGGAATCCGCAACGACGAGTTGATCGCCAGTGGCGACGACGCCGCGCGGTGTGCCGCCCGGCCCCTTGTCGTTTTGCGATACACCGTCGGTACCCTGCGGGAATCCGTTGTGCGCGGCCTCAGCGCTGTCCCACATCGTGTAGACGACGACCGTGCCAGCACCGAACCCATTAGGCGCGCACCACGCTCTCGTGACGCCGGGCACGTCCTCGGCCCATTGCACGTAGTCTTCGATGTCGCCGCCCTGCGGAGTCGTCTGGTACGCGTCCAGCATCCGCGAGCGCAGATCATCATTTGTTTCGATGTCCGCGCCTGAAGCGACCGTCGCGGTTATCGTTCCGCCCTGCTGGATTCCGTCGACGGCGACGCTCAACGAGACCCCAGTGCCGGCGTCGGCATTTCCCGATGATCCGGCCACGTCGGCGAGGACCGTTACCGACACGTTGCCGGTCCCGTCAACCGTACCCGTGGTGGAAGTCGTGTATGTCACTCCGTCGCCGCGCGCTACCGCAATTCCTGCGCTTAGCACCTTGCCCGTCGTTCCGGGGAACTGAGCAGTCAACTGCGCCTTCGTTGCCGGCTTTCGATATACGCCCTTCAGCGCGGCCCATCCCTCGAGATATTCATCCTCGGCAGTGAACGGCACCGCCATTCGTGCAATCCAGTCGAGGTATCCGAACTGGAGGTTGCACATTGCCGCCTGAACCTTGCCGATGACTTTGAGCACGGCGAAGCGCAACAGCGCGTCGGCGCCCTGAAGCGCGGACGAAATGTCGGCCGCCACTTCGGACAGCAAAGTGGAAAGCGTCTTTCTTTGGAATGGCATGTCAGGATAGCTGTTGCCAGGCCCACGCATACGTCAAGGAAATCTGCGAGCCGTCGGGTTGATAGAGCGTGATCTGCGCGCCGATGAACGTGTCGCGCACCCACTGCGTCTGCACATCGGTACTCGCAACGACGCCATCGTCAACGAGCCATTGCAGCGCCTCGTTGATGTAGTCGCGCGCGTTGTTCAGCACTTCCTGCGTCTGCTTCGAACGATCGAGCAACCAGAGCCGCGACCCGATCGGCTTGTCTTCGCCAATGTCGCCCCACCAGCCGCGCGGGTCACCAGTCCCGTCAGGGATCGGATCGTCCGGATTCGCCACGCGGTCAGTGAAGACGCTTACGAGCACGGCAGACGGAAGATCGTTTCCGGTCACCAACGCCGGAGCGATGAATTTCCAGTCGCCGCGACTGTTGTCGACGTCCCAAATGACAGAGATGTCGGACATGCGTTACTCCTGTTGCGTCGGCGTCTGCGTGTTGATATTGCTGCCGCCCGTCTGGATGTTAAGGATCGGGTGTGTGTGCGAGTTTGCAACCTGACGCATCCCCGCAACGGTTCGCGTGTTCGTCTCGTAGTTGTCGAGGATGTCGCCCTTGCATTTCAGCAGCGGCGTGTCGGCGATGACTTCCGGCGTATTCGTGAACGTGATTGGATTTCCGCCGCCGTCGACGACGATGCCTGCATCGGTCAGATAAACAGACTGCCCGCGGCTGTCGTGAATCGCCACCTCACCCGTTGCGAGGGGTTTCATCCGGTATTTCGCATTCGACGTCGCGATGACGAACCCATCGTTGCGGTCGCCATTCTTGAAAGCGATCAACGCTTGGGTTCCCTCTGGCGGATTCGACGTGAAGCCATATTCGGCGTAGCGCGGCACGTCTGGAATCAACTCCAGCGCATTCAGCCGCACCTGCAACGTCTGGACGCCCTTCGTATCGTCGACGAGCGCGATCGCACCGCGCGCCATCAACAACAGGATGCGACGCCCAAGTCTGTTCAGTTCGTGCAGCACTATTGCTCCGCAGGTGTTTGCGTCGATTCGTCCATCGGCAGTACGTCGAGCGCGATCGGCTCCGGCAGGAAGCCTTGGCGCGGCCCGAACACCAGCTCAGCATGCGTACCGTTCTCATCGATGATGAATGTCACCTCGGCGAGCAACAGAATCGTGTTATCAGGAATGCCTGCCGCGGGCGCCGACACCGGATAGTTGATGTTCGGAATCCAGGGCGAGCCGCTCGCATCGCGCCAGTTATCGACGAGCGCGCGCACGCGCCGCGCGCGGCCGTATGCCCGCGACGCCATCCAGTTCACGCGTTTTTCGACGAACCGCCGGTCGGTTGCGCTCTGCTCGGACACGAAATACGTGGGTCGCAAGCGCGCCGGGTTTGCAGCCGGGCCAGTTGCCACCACCGTTACCACCGGCAGATTCGGGATGCTTTCATCATCCGCGCCGGCGCTATATGCGCTCAGCACAGCGTTGTACGTGCTAAAGGTGCCGAGCGTGCTCTTCGTGCAGACGAGCGCCTCGATGTTGTTGCCAACGGCAATCCCCGACGCCCCAAGCTCCGTCCCTGCCTGCGAGATCGTGAGCTCACCCTCTTCGCTTTCGAACACCAGCAGACCGCAATACCGTGCGTAGCGCTCGATCACTTCCCACGCTGTTTCTGTGATGCTCACGATCTGGCGCGGAAGCGCAGGCAATGCATCCAGCACCGCCTGCGTGCCGTTGGGCGGAACGAAGACATCAATCGAATACGGCGTCGCAATGGTCGCGCACAACTTCTGCAGGCCAGTGTTCGCGTTTATGCGGTCCAGTCGGCACGAGCAATCCACCAGATCGGCGAGCTTTCCCCGGCCCGAGATGGTTATGTCGTGAGACCGCGGCGTGACGATGGTCTCGATCGTCTCCACATAGCCGGACAGCACCAGGTCATCGCCAATCGATACTTTGACCGGCGCGCCCTCGCGCGCAAGCAGCTTCAGCGTGGTGGCATCTGCTGAACACGTGAGGATGAACGACGACGTCGCGACTTCGATTGATCGCGTGATCCGTACAGCCTTCCAGCCCGTCAACTGCAACCCATCTTGCGTCAACAGCACCCGCACTTCATCGGCGCCGGGCTTTGCTCCCACGGCGTCGACGATTCGATCTGCATTCGGCATCAGAAGCTACCAGGCGAGTAGGCGTATTGGTCGCCAAGCGGAGCTTGCTGGCGATCTGTTTTTAGTTGCGTGTCGACGTTCGGAGACGACGTGACGTTGGTACTCGTGCCGGGCGGCGCATTCTTGTGAACGATCTCCACGCGCACCTTGCCTCCTTCGCCAGATCCGGCGCCTAGCTGCTCGTCCAGTTGGCGAGCGATTCCCGCGCGGACGTTTGCTTCGTTCGGATCCTTGGGCCGCTCGTACAGCGACGACACCTTGGCAGCGGCATCGGCGGCAGTCGTTGACGCCATCAGGGCATCACCAGCGGCTCGCTCATGGTGCTGAAGCTCCCACAGCGAGTAGCCAAGCTGCTCTTCGTGGCTTGCGGCCGCAAGCGGCCTGCCGAAAGTGCGCTCGTAGATCGCCTGGCGATCCGGATGCCACTGGAAAAGCCCGACCGCCTTCCCGTTATCACCAACCGCACGCTCGTCAAGACCGCTTTCACGGCTCGAATTGGCGACCATGCCGATCGCGCGCTCGCGGGAGAGGCCGTGATTCATGTACCACTCGACGTCGGAACGAGCCTGTTCAAGTTGGGCTCCGTTCCCAACTGCCGTCTTCTGGTTCAACTGCGCCATTGTCGACGCGCCGCGTCCGCGCAAAGCATTTCCGAAGCGCTCAAAGCCATCCCACACACGTTGTTCCGTGCTATCGGCGCCGTTCGGCTGCGGCTTTTGTCGCTGCCGGCCGCTCGCTGCATCGAAGAAGAACTGGATACCTTGCAACAGAGAGTCAAGCGCCGGCTCTACGCCGCTTAGAACAGTCGTCTTCAAACGGTCATACGTGATGCCAAGCTTGGCTGATGCGTCTGCATACTCGCGCGCACGCTGAATGTCCTGCTCATCCGGGATGTATGCCTTCGCGGTCGCGAGATCCGCAGACACCTGTGCGGGACCGCGGTTCAGGAAATCAACCAGCGAACCCGCGCCGGCTGCGTTCAGGAAGTTCTGGGCACCGCCGTATTTCCCTTGGCCGCGCAGCGTTTCGGAGTACGCAGCCAGCTTCGTCAGCACCGATTCGATGGACTCAAGGCGGTTCGGGTCCGTCGAGATGCCAGCCGCCTGGTAGCGCTTTAGCGCCTCCGGATTCCGGTTGTTGATCGCATCGCTATAAGTCTGGCGCACCTGCTCAATGCCGGCATTTGCCTGTTCCGGCGACAGTCCGGCGAGGCGGCCGGCGTACTGCACGCCGTACGCTGCTGGCGTGGACAGACCGCTGCGGACGGCCAGATTGCTCATTGAGCGCACCGACGATGCCCACTGCGATTCCATCTGCGCAATCTTCACAGTCAGCGCCGTGATGCCGCCGATGATGCCCGCCTTTCCGACGAAGCTCGCAATCTCCGAGATCGCGCCGCTATTCGAATTTAACCCGGCAGAAATCGAACTGCCCAAACTGCTCAATTTGCCCTTATTGGCCTGCGCCTGCAGCTTCGAAAGGCTGTTCGTCACCTTCGCGATCGGGCCAGACGCCTGATTGTTCGCGGTAATCGCAATGGAGATTTTGCTTGCCATGAACCCGCTCGAGAATCAGTTCGCCAACGCCTTGAAGGTCGTGGGCATAAAGGCCGGATGCACCGGATTCGCCTGCGCTACGAGTTCGTCCGCGCGCGTCGGATCGCGATAGAGCCGCGTTGCAAGTGCGAGGGATGGCATTGGCGCCGGCACACTGAACGTCTTGATGGACGACAGCCCCGCGCCGCGCTTGTTCAGGTCCGTCACGACCGCCGCACGCAGGGTCGACAGAGCTTCGTACGTCTCGTCGTCCCCCTGATCTCCCGCGACCGTCATCTCCGCGTCGATCAGATCGGTAACCAGATCTCTCACGCGCGCGGCGTCGTCGCTCGACGTCGGCTGATATGTCGACGATGCCTGCGCGACCGCGCCGATAGACGTTCGGCGGAACAGGTCGCTGCACGCGGACTGCATGTCCCCCATCGCCGTACCGATAACGGACGTCGTCGTGACGGCGTCCGGAACGAACGCCGAAAGCGTCGACAACAGCCGAATCGAGTCGGTCGGGTCGTTGGTTGCCGAGAGAACGGCGCCCGTTACGCCTTGCACTGACGCGGTGAATGCATCGACCGTCGTCGCGTCAAAGCCCGCGGCGGCGGCCGCCATGGCATCGGCGGCCGCACTGACTCCTGCCCGCGCCGTCGTCGCAGCGAGGATCATCGACTGCGTTGTCTGATCCGACTGCACCGACGAGCTCGGATACTTGCTAAAGGCGGGCACTGTCGCGCTGCCTGCAAACCGGCCGAAGTCTCCCGGCAGGTTAAACAGCAGCTGGAACAGGTTTCGCGCGTCGCCGACGAGGTTCTTCGCGTACGTGTACCAGCCGAGCGCCGTGTTGACGACTGTCCCAAGCACTGCAGCGCCATAGGAAATCGCGTTCAGCGCGGTCTTCGCGAAATTCAGCGCTGCTGCTACGTTCAATCCGGTCACCGCGTTCAGCACAGACTGCGTCGTCGCGGTCGCCGCCGTCGGATAGGTGCGCTGCCCTGCCTCAATGAATTCGAACTGGAATTCGAAGTATCTGCCCTGCTCCCAGCGCTCGACGCTCCGGAAGTCCATCAGGCTCACCGACAGTCGTCCGAGTGTCGGGTGCACAAGCTCACCGTCGCCGGCGGTCTCGACCGCTGCGATCATCACATCGCGCTGCGTGATGACGTCGTCGCCAACGACGAAGCCATACATCCGGATCCGGCGCGCGCCGCGCCCCAGATCTTCGATCCACGGCGTATCACGCTGCGGGTACTGGTGGACCTGATTGCGCCGCCCGAATGACGATTCGCTGCCCAGCGAAACGAACGGGACGCCCCGGTACGATGCCGGGCGCAACTGATCGAAATACGATGCAGCCGATCCGCCGAGCCGTGCCGCGAGCGAACTCGCCAGATTCCCAATCCCCGAGGCGGTGCTAAGCACGGCGCCCGCGCCGCCACCGATGTTCATGCGCCAACTCCAATGCGTTTGCCCAGGCGACGCGCTCGCGCGAGCCAGTGCAGGGTCTCGGTTTCTGTCATTTGCTCGACCCGGTCAGGATCGAAACGCATCATGTGCGTTAGCTCTGTGAGACGGTCGTCCCACCACTCCGGAATCGAGATCTGCTCGGCGATCAGTCGTCCGAGTCCGGTGATCGCCGAACCTGAAAACCGTTGAAGTACGCGACGGCTTCGAGGAAGTCACGCGCGCACAACGCGCGCACAGAGCTCTTCGGCACCTTGCCGATCAGGCTGATGAGGGCAACCATTCGCGAGAACGGCCCGCCGGCGGCTTCTGCCTTGCGCTTCTGCTGATTCGTCGGTTCACAGAGCGTCAGAGACGCCATATTCAACGCGCTTTCGTCCTTCGTGATTTGAACGGGCTTCGTCAACTGAATGACGATCTCATCCGCGCTGCGAGCAGGATTGCGCGCCGCGTCGTGACCGAATGAAGCGATGAAATCCTCCGCCTCATCAATCTGGCTGCCGTACATCTGGTCGATGACGTCGACCGGAACGCCACTGAGCAGAGCAATCAGCGCGATGGAAGTGCCGTAGACGCCCGACGCCTGTTCTGCGCTCTCATAGTCGCCTGCCGTCGGCTCACGAAGTGTGATCTCGCTGACTGTCGTCTCCGCGTCGCCCTTGCCGTGCTTCAGCGGCTTGCGCAGGACGATCGTTTTCGTATCGGTCATCGCTTATTGCTCCGTGACTGCGTTCTGGAGGCCTTCCCAGCGGCAGGTGAACTTGGCTTCTACCGTGTCGACCTCTTGGGCCTCGACAGTCCACATGTTGCGGCCGATCACCGTCTTGCCATTCGCCAGTTCGAGCACGAGCGTGACATTGCGCATCGCGTTGAACGCCGCGAGGCTCAGACCGCCCGAATCGCGAATCGACGCGCTGATGTACGGCGCCTTCGGCATTTCACTGAAGCCGTGCACCGTGTCCTGGCCGGTTTTCGACTCGCGCGTCACGCTGCCGACGTCGTACTTCAACTCGCCTTCGAGCTGGTAATTCACCCCGTCCGCCGTCAGATACGCGACGCCGGCAATGAGGCCTGTGTTGTTCGCCATTTACGGCTCCATGAAATGACAACGCCGCCCATTGAGGGCGGCGCCATGCGTTGACGGACGGATCAGGACTGCGTGGTCGAGAGACGGAACTGCGCCAGCAGCGCGAAGATGCGCAACTGATTGATGAGAGTTCCCGGCCACAGCACGTCGACGCGGTTCGGATTCGACGCGTTCTGTTCGACGATGATCGACTGCGCGAAGATGTCGCTACCCTGCACGTAGCCTTCGTACTCCATTGCGCGGTACTCCGCGATCTGGTCGGCCTTGATGATCTTCGGCGTGACGATGCCGGAGCCCGGCGCGAAGCGCGTGCCGTCGGCAGCCAGCTTCACGCGTGCATATTTCGTCGTCACCATGGTACGCAGCCGGCGCAGCACGTATGTCAGCAGGAACATCGTCTCGATTTCGAGATAGCTGTTGTCCGGCTGGCCCGACGCGTTAGTCTGGTACGTCGTGATCAAATTCTCGATCGCGACCGTGCCGTCATCCGCAACCGTGAACGTCGAGATGCCGTCATAGAGCAGCGTGTTGCGCTGGCTCAGGTTGAATCGCGATTGCAGCGGCGGCGCAAGCACGCCCGTCAACGCGACCGTTTGCATCGGGATGCCCGGATCGGCGCGCACGGACACCGCAGTGACTGCCGCGACGGTGGCCGCCCACTGCCACGATGGCGTCGGCGAATCGTTGAAGCCCATCACTGTTTCGTGCTGGTTGTTCCGAGCGGTACCGAACGTCGTGAGACCCGCCCAGGTGGAACGGTATGCATAGAACACGTGGCCGAACACTTGCTGTTGCCAGCTCCAACGACCCGTCGAGTCGTTCAGGAAGGCTTTCATAGCGTCCATCGACGTGGTGTCCGTGAACGCACACGCGATGAAGTCGAACGGCATGTCCAGCAGATTGCCGAGTGCCGTCGTCAGTGTCGGGTTCGTGGCGCCGCCCGTCATCGCCGTGATCGTCGCGGCGAAACCGGTCGGGAACACTTCACCGTTGGCGGCGCCCTGATAGTTGAAACGGACGTCAATGTCGTTGCCGACGAGGCCCTTGTTATCGGCCGTCAGATTGACAGTGCTGGTCGTGACAGCTGCGGTCACGGGCATCCCCGGAATCGCATTGATCGCCGCGGCGATGGCCGTCGCTACCTGCGCCGTCGTCTGTCCTGCCGCGACGGCGACGGAAACCAACTGCCCGGCGATATACAGCGCCAAGGTCCCATTTGCCGTCGGCGCGCCAGTAACTGCGATCGAACCAGTTGCAGCAGTGGAGCCAGCCGCATCTGCCAACGGGAGTGTCCACAGTTCGCCAAACGTGTCGTTCTGGCGATAGGCGGCAACCATCAGCGCGAGCACCGAATTCGCGCCGAACTGTGTGTTGGCGTCACCGGTGCCGGCCGAAAGAAGCGGCGTGTTTGCGACAGCCGCGCCCGTCGTCATGGGTCCGATCAGCAGCGCGCGCTGATTTGCGACGGCTGAGTTCGCATGCGAGTTATCGATTTCCGCGAAGAACAGCGGAGTGCGCAGGTTCTGCGGGATCTGTTTGAACGGGACGGTCATTGCGCGTCACCCCCAGCCTTCTTTGATGCGGTTGCGGGCGCGTCGACAACGACGTCGCCGTCGTTCACCGCGCGCGTCCAGAAAATATCGCCATCCGGCACTTCGATGCCTTCAGGCGGCAGAAACTGCTTCGTGACCGGATGCCGCACTTTGAGGCCCGGTGCAGGTTTGACGATCATTCGTCGCTCCATTAAGAGAATGTGGCCTTGACGAAGCCTTCAGCCCGTCCATCGGGGCCTTCAGTGCGTGGTGCCGGCGTTACTGCGTCAGGGAAAGGCGGATCCGGGTAAGTCGTCGTGGGGTCGAACACGTTGACGAGGTCCGCGGTCAGGTCAATTTCAGCGAGTTGCGCGTTGACGTCTGGATAGAACGTCTCGAGCATCTCGACGCCCAGCGCTATATCCATCGTTCCGATGTGTGTTGCGCCATCGGCGGTGACGTCGGTATCCGTGTCCATGAAACGGAAGTTTTGCGTCTTCTTTCGCAACGGCACGCTCTTGAATATCGCTGCCTCGATGTCGGCAGCGAAACCCTCGAGCGCCAGAAGTGCCGCAGGCCCCGAATTGGCAGATACCTCGACTCGCAACTGAAACACGCTGATCGTCGTGAATGATGTCTGCCCCACAGGACCGTTCGACTCTTTCCTTTCCTTCCCCTGTCGAACTTTCAACACGGGCAGATTGCTGGAGGGCTGATTCCAGTCGCCGGGCGACTGCAACTTGACGCCGGGGACCATGCCGAGAACGGACAAAAGCAGCGCGCGATACTCAGCGCGGGCGGTCGGGTCAGACATCGGTTTGCCCCGGTACGTTGAGCATCAGACGAGCAGCGCCGTGGCCGTCGGGATGGACCTCCCTGACCTCCCACTGCTCGCCGGTCCTGATGATCAAAAGCTGATCACCTTGAGCTGGTTCTGCCTGGCCGTCGAACTGGGAAAGCTGCACGCCTACCGTCGGCTGAGTCGTGACGATGGTTTCTCCGGTCGTCGGATCAACGCCGAAAAAAGCCTTGTCGTAGATGCCGCTGATAGGAAACGACGCACCGACGGCTGGCTGATACGTGATTGCCGTGCCGAACGTCTTTTGCAGCGGCGTCAGGATCTTCGCGTCGACTACGTCGTCCCATTCCATCGGCTTACTCCGAGTGCGTTACGGAGACCTGGCCGCCGCTGATCTGCGCACCCTCTGCCTGCACTTCCTCGACCTTTTCGGGATTGAGGAAACCGAGCGCGCGCAGGCGCTTCACTTCGGATTCCGGCAGCTTGACAGTCTCGCCGGCCTTCTTGATGACGGGCGCCTCGTCCGGCTTGAGTTGATCGTGGATCGTGCGACCACGGGCGACGACTGCTTCGATGAGTTTTTCGCTGGCCATGTTCACCTCAAGCGACGGTTGCAGCCAGCGCAGCATTCACGCGGCTCGGGATGACGACAGGCGACGACTGCATCATGATGAAGCGCTGCGCCGGGTCTTCCTTCAACCACGTCTTCGGCGCAAACGGCAGAGCGGCGTAGTTGAACTGCGGGTCGATGATCTGACCGAACGCGCGCGTGCCCTGTAGATCAGGACCCGACATGATCAACGAGCCGTCCGGCAGCATCGGCTGCTCGACGTTGTTGTCGTCGACATACCAGTCGTTGTAGAGCCAAAGGTCATACTGACCCCAACGGCCCTTGTAGACTGCGCCGCGCTGGATCTGCGCGCCGACGTTCACCACGTTGCCGTTCTCGCCGAGCGTGGGGTACAGGATTGCACCCTTGAGGACCGGATCAAGCTTGAAACCGTTCCACGATTTCGGCGTGAACACGATGTCCGTCGCGACTGCGCCCGACGACTTCAGGATCTGCTGCTGCCACGTTTCGATATTGCCCGTCGGGTTCGCCGTGCCGGCCGTGATGTTCGCAGCCGTCCACTGGGCTCCGCCCGTCAACGCGATCGTCAGCGAACCGTCGCGACCGAAGTCGATAACGGTCGTCGGGAAGCCTTCGCCCGAAACGGTGAGAGTGCCCGTAAGCAGCACCTGAGCGGCCATCCATTCGAGACGGCGCGTCAGCATGTCGATCTGATCGTTCAACTCGAACTCGAGATTCATCTGCTCGCGCACTTCAGGCGGGAATTCGCCGCCGATGCGCTCTCCGATCATGCGGCGGACCGGCTTGCGCAGATCGGGGGCGCGCTTATCCTTGATGTACGGCGGTTTGAACGTGTTGGTCTGGTAGCGGCGGCTTTCGACGAGCTTGCCTTCGACCAGCGGCGAGCAGAACGGCGACATCCGGCGCTTACCGACGTCGACGTCGATCGACACAAATTCCGTGTCGGACGTGATCAGGTTGCGGAAGAAGCGATCGAGCAGCCAGCTTTGCGCGAGCTTCATGTTTGCAACAACCTGAATCAGGGTGTTGGTGTCGTAAATCAGATTTCCGGGCATTGCACTCTCCGAGTTGTGGCCCAAATGAAAAAGCCCCGCACGGTGGCGGGGCCTTCACATCAGTTCTGGTTGAGATTAGCTCGGGTCAGCAGCCGAGACCGAGGACTTGAGATGAATGCCGAGCGGTCGCAATGCATCTTGCGCAGCGGTCAGCGTGATGCCCGTGCCGAGCGTTACCGCATTGCTGTTGAACTCGCCCTCGAGGAACGCGCCCGCGACGACGTCGGCGGCGCTGCCGTCGGCGTTGTCGGCGAGGATGGCGGTCGGCGTCTGGCTACCGTCGGACGACGCGGACAGCGCGATGGTGTACTTGCCGCTCGCGGTGATCTTGCCCAGAACAGTTCCGCGCACAAACGGTCCGCCGGTCAGCGTCACATTGCGCGTGACGATCTGCTTCGGACCCGCAATCAGTTGATCGGGTACAAAGGTTTGTGCCGTTACGGACGGCACTTGGGGGTTCTCCCCAACCGTGGTGACAGTCAAAGACATCTGTGAATCTCCGTTGGTGGGGAGGGGTTAGGCCTCACCGCGGCGCATCTTGCCGGCAGCAAGGATCTTTTCGGCCAGCGTCGGCTCGGCTGCTGCAGATGCGGATGCACCAGGGTTGGCCGGGCGCGCGTGGGCCATGCGCTCGTCGAGCGACTTGCGCTGTTGCGCTGCCGGCGCGGGAGCAGTTGGAGCGACAGCTTGCGCACCGTCGCCGAGCAATCCGATTGCTTCTGCAGACGACATACGCGTGTTGAATGCAAACTTCGCAGCCTGTTCGACGTTGCCGGTAACGACGCCGTGCGCGATGATCCGCGCGCAGCGCGAGCGTTCTGTAGCGCGCGCAGCCTTCTTCGCGTCGTCGGTCTCGTCGTCGCCATCTTCAGCATCCGCATCGTCGCCGTCGACGTCGTTTGCCTTTGCAGCCTTCTTGGCTTCGTCTTCCTTGCGCTTTTCTTCCTCGGCCTTTTCCTTCTCGTCGAGGTCTTCCATGCGCTTCGCGTAATCGTCGTCTGACTCGCCTTCGCGCTGCTTGCGTTCGTCGTCTTCCTGTTCGGCGCTTGCGGCGCTGACTCGGCCGCCGGCGCGGCTCAACAGGTGGGCAAATGGCGCCACACCCGCAAGGGTCTTCTTCAATGACATATCTGTTTCCTTTGGGGTTCAGGCCAGTTCGGCCAACAACGCGACGAGCGCCGCGTCGGGCGCCATTACTGCATCCGCAAGCCCACGGCTCACGCCGTTCTCGCCCATGTAGCAGGCGGCTTGCGTCTCGCGCACCGCTTCCGGTGCGAGATTGCGGTTGCGGGCGACTGTGTTCACGAACAGTTCGCCCATCGCGTCGATGTCGGCTTGCGCCGCATCGAGCGCTTCTTTTGAAAGAGGGATCTCCGGATGGAAATCGGCTTTGCGATCGCCGTATGTGATGAACGTGACCGCGATGCCAGCGCTCGAAATGGCCTTAGACCAGTCGACGTGCATCGTGATCACGCCGATCGAACCGACGCCGCCGGTGCGTGGCACGATGATCTTGTCCGTTGCACTCGCGATCGCATACGCAGCCGAATAGGCAGACTCCGAGAGGATCGACCAAATCGGCTTATCGCCGCGCAGCCCGTAGATCGTGTCGACCAGGTCGAAGCAACCAGCAACTTCTCCGCCCGGCGAGTCCACGTCGAGAACAATCGCTGTGACAGCGGGATCGGCATGCGCCGACAAGATGCTTTGCCGCAGCCCGTCGTAGCCAGTCATTCCGGAATATGGCCGCAGCGAACGGAGCTTTTGCACAAGCGTCCCGCGCACGGAGATCATCGCAACACCCGTGTCGCCGATCATGTCGTAGCCAGGATCAACGACCCGGCCGGCGCGCGTATCAGACTCATACTCTTCGTCCCACGCGCCGAAGGCCATCGGGCGGATCGTAGATCCGTCGAGCCGTCCGATCTGGGAGATGCCGAGTCGCTCGGCGAGCGACGCCATGACGACTTCGGCCTTCTCCCGCTTAATAGCCAGCGGCGTATTGAACATCCGCTGACTCAAAAACGCGAAATGGCCGTCCATAAAATCTCCGTTGTCATTGCGCCTTTGGCTCTTCCGTCGCGACATCGGCGCCAGCGCCCTGCAGCGTCGAAGGCAGCGGGATATTGCGCGCCTTGTAGTACTCGACCTCGATGGCGCGCTGGTCGACGTTGTCGCGCCAGTCGGTGCCCGACAGTTCTGCGGACTCTTCCTCAAGCGACGAGAAACCTGATTCGATACCGAGTGCAGCGCCTTGCCGCTCTTTCAGCGGATCGACATAGCCGCGGCCTGGACCAATCCACCATGCCCGCGTGTATGCGCCGCGCGCTGACATGAAGTCGGGCGCACCAGCGGGCAGCGGAAGGTTGTCGATTTCCATCGCCTCTTCGGCGAACGCGCAAAGAATCGGCTGACCGAAGCCGCGACCGAAATCCTTGCGGCGTCGATCGAACGTCTTCCATGCTTCCAGCGCTGCAGCCCGGTATGAGCTGTAGTTCACGTCCGACCAATTCTGTGAAATCTGCTGGGCAGACATCCCGGTGCCCGCCGCGACGTTGCGCAGCATGGCGTTTTCGAACTCGGCGAAATTGCCAGCAGGCCGCGTCGCAGAAACCGTGTTGATGCTCTCGCCCGGAAACATAATCGGCAGCCGTGCGCCGCCGAGGCGGATCTCGTTCTTGTCGTGGAACTCCGCGCGCGCGTCCTGATAGCCGTTGAGCGCGTCCTCTTCGCCGTCGCCAAGCGCCTCGCCGACAAGCTGCTTATCGAACGGACTTGTCACGTACGCGCCAAAGATCGCGTTGATGATCGCCGCGTCTAGCTCAGTGCCGTCGTACTTGATCAGCATCTTCAGACGCTGCAGCACCGGCGTAAGGATGCCGGCGCCGCCGCGATGCTGGCTTGCGCGATCGAAGTCATAGTCGTGCACGACGATCGGACGACCCCATTCCGTCTCTGCCGCTATGCGCTCCCACGAAACCTGCTTGTTGCCGCTAAACCAGTCGCCCTGGTGCGCTTTGCGGATGTGATACGCAATTGCAGCGCCGTATTCGTCGACTTCGACGCCGCCGCGCATTGTCTGCCGGTCGAAATTCTGTTGCGGGTTCGACAATCGGTCGGGGTCGATCAGCTGCAGCACGGTCGCATAGCGCGCACCGCGCGGCAGTCGCTCGGGCATCCATTGCAGAATGCCGAGCGCGTCGCCGTCTATCAGCTTGTGACGGAAGGCAACGTGAAACATTTGAGCGATTGTGAGCTTGCGCTGCGCATCGTTGAAGTGCAGCGGATCTTCCGACCATGTCCGATACGCCGCCTCGAGCGCGCGCCCGAATTCATCTGCCCACACATGGTCGAACGTCTTGAGACCCGTCTGAATCGCGAGCGCTCGATAGTCCGGCTTGCAGATCGGGCGAAAGTCTGCGCCGATCACGTTGTCGAGCGTGCGCGTGATTGCCGCCGACGCCCAACCATCGTTGCGCACCAGATCGCGCACGCGCGACACGATGCGATCGCGGTACGGGTTTAGCTCACCGTCAGGCGACCACAGCACGGGATTCCAATCCCGCATATGCTGGCCGGACATGTCGGCCGCATCGAAGGCGGAATGACTGCTGTACCCGTTATAGCCGCCGTTAAGCGCGAGCGAACGTCCCTTCCGCGCAGGCAACGGCTGGCCGTCCGCGCCAAGGATTTGAACGTTCGTCGTGTCGGTCATGATCGCCGTGTGAATGTCAGTCTGAATGCTTTGCGGGGAGACCGGACAATGCCGAGCTGCGCCTGCATAAGTTGAATGGCAGCGGCGAGATCCGCGAGGTTCGCGCGCGTGTACGTCACAGACCGGGTTCCGTCACCCTGCGTGTACGACAATGATTCAGCCTGGCCGCCAGTGGAAAGCGCGAGATAGACCTGCTGCGCGTTGGCGAGCGCCGCGCGCAGAGCGGTCTGATCCATTCCGGCCAGCAGACTGCTGTTCGGGTCAAAGCATGGCAAGGTTGATCTCCAGACCGTCAGCCGGCGAGCCGCCGCAGACGCGTTTTCTTCGCAGGCGATTCCTGCTTGATTACCGGGCCGTCAGGGCGAGCGGGACGCACAACGCTGATTTCGGTGACTACCGGCTCAACCGGCGCAGGCTCGACGAGCTGCGACGGATCTGCCTGAACCTGCTCGACTCGCCGGTTCAGTTTCAGTCCCATGTGCATGAGCCCGCACAGCGCGGCGTATCCGTACACGCGAATGTCGAGCGCCTCATTCGCGCGGCCGGGCGGCAATTCCCAAACCCGGAATTTTTGCCCGTTGGCGATCTTCGTGACCGACCGCTCTGCGATGAGCTGCGCAAAATAATTGATGTCGCGATCGCTGGGGAAGTGCATATACCCTGCGGGGTAATTCACGACACCGTTGTCCTCTTCCGGCTCGCGCCGCAATCGATCGCGAATCACATCCTTCGCCGCATTCACGCCGATGATCACCGGTCGAAACGTTGCCTTCGTCCGCGACGACGGGCGCTTCGTGGGCCACACCGGCGAGCGGGCGCCCCCGCGTGCCGACTCGCCTTTGATCGCCCAGATCCGTCGACCGAGTCGCGCTTTCGCGAACTCATAAACTTTCTGTGTGTGGTGGCCGCCCGAGTCGATGCATGCCGCCATAACCTCGAAGCCGCGGCCGTCAGCGCGACGCCATATCCGTTTCAGGTAAGCATCGACGCGCGCCCACAATTCGGCGCTTTCTGGATCGCCTTCAAACACAGCATGGTCGATGGACCAGCTTTCCTCGTTCCTCCCCCAGGCTATCGTTTCCGCCTCGACGCGATCGTCTTGAACGTCCAACCCAGCAGTAATCACGCCGGCGCCGTCGGGCACCTCGGCAGACCAAACCTCGGTCCGCGCAGCAAGGCGCGACTCGCTCAGCGCACGGTCGCCTCGATCCTCGTAGGGCTCACCGAGAACAAGGTTGATGAACGTCTGCCGCGCGAGCGGATCGTCCTTTACCCGCAACCACTCGGCAACGAGGTTCGCCCAACACGCATTCGGAAACAGGCTGTAGCCGGCCCAAATATGGAAGCCGGCATGCCCGTTGAACGGCTTGGTCGCACGCCATTCGCCGCCCGCGACCATGTCGGGCTTATCGACCTCGTGAATGATGCAGCCGTTGTGCCGGCAAACGTAGTAGACGGTTTCCGGCAATCCGTTGCCGTTTTCGTCCTTGTCCCACTTCATGCCGTGGGGCGTATCCGGTCCACCCCACTCGAGCACCTGCTGCTCGCCGCAGTGCGGGCACTTCACGAAGAAGAAACGCTGGTCGCTCTCCGCGAAGCTTTTTTCAATCCGGCTGTAGCCTTTGACCGTCGGTGTTGAGCCGAGCACGATCTTGCGGTTCCAGAATGTCTCCGAGCGCTTGGTACCGAGCGCAATCTGATCGCCTTCATTCCCTGCGCCGTCGACCGGGTATGCATCGACCTCGTCGAACATGACCACGCGCGACGTGATCCGCCTAAAGCCGGCCGGGCTGTTGGCTCCAACAAGGGTCAGGCTGGAGCCGTTCCGGAAGGTTTTCGCCAGGATCGTCTGATCGCTGTTCTTCGCCTTCTGGTCGCCCGCGATCGCCGCGAGAACCGGCGTATCGCGCAGCATGGGCGCGACTTCGGTCTTCGAATAGCTCTCCGCATCTTCGACGCGGGGCTGAACCACCAGGATCGGTGACGGGTCCTGGTGGATGAAGTAACCGACAGCATGGTCCATCAGCTTGGTGTAGCCGACCCGCGCCGACTTCATGACGCTGATCTTCTCGACCGCCGGATCGGTCACGGCATCGAGCATTCCCCGCTGATAGCCAAAAGCCCTGAAGCGACCCGTCTGGGCGCTGGTCTCGCGCGAAAGGACCGCATACCGTTCTGCCCACTGGCTCAGCGTTAGCTTGGGCGGCGGCAAAAGATTCTCACGGCGCGCCGCGAGCAGCCCCGCATACAACGCGTCATGCCCTTTGGCATAGCGCCGCGCGTTATGTTGGGTTGCCAGCTCCGTCACGGGTTAGCTCTTCGAGTGCTTCTGTGATGATCTCCTGCAACATGTCCTGCAATTCAGCAGGCGTCTTACAACGGTGGAGGCGCGGGGCCTGTTCCGCAGGAATCGACAGCAGGCGTGTTCTGACTTTCGCGTATTCGGCGCCGACCGCCTTCGCCACCTCTGTGACGTCGACGACCAGACCAGAGTCGCGGTCGTATTCGAGTTGAGCCATCAACCCGAGATAGTTCTCTTTGAAACGGCGCGCTTCGTCGAAAGTGAGCAGCTCGACAGCGCCGGTCAGGATGCGTTCCGCCGCGGCCTCGGCACTCTCGCCTGCGCTCAGCGTTACCTCGCTCGCCGCCTGGGTAACAGTTTTGCGTTTGTTACCCTGGGGCTCTTGGGTAACAGCTTGGGTAACAGCCGGCGCGCCGTCGCGTCGATACCGTTTGAGCAATTTATTCGACTCGTCGACGTTGACTTCATCGCCGTCAAACACAAGCCAGCCGCGCTCCTTCCACTTTGTGACGGTCTTTCGACTGACGCCGTGAAGTGCTGCGAACTCGCTCTGTTTCATCGTGCTGTGCTGTTACCTGTTACCCAAATTTCAAAAGTTTGTAGCTAGAGAAAGATCGCGCGCGCGCAGTGCCCCCGAAGCGAGAAGGGCGGGAGGGACCCATCCCGTATTGTGGGAAGTCTCGTCATGTCGCACCATTTCTGTGCATGTTCGGATGGTCACCTCAGTTTCGCGGTCGCCATTGCCCGCGCCATCGCCTTGTCGAACTCGCGCGCGAAATGCTCGTCGACCACTTCGAAGGCACGCTCTCCGAATTCGAGATGCTGCTTCACAGGCTGCGCGTCGCCAAATCGGACCAGCAGCTTCAGGTGGTCTGACTTGTTGATGCCGCGCAATGCAACACCGCGCTTCCCGCTGCGCTTGATTGCCTTCACATTGGTCGGTCGCTGCCACACACCGCCGATCGACTCGCCGCTCTTCGTCTTAATCGTCCCGACGAACACATCAGGCCGCGATTCAAGCCTCTGCAACGCGTTCTTGCTGAAGTTGCCGTACTGGTTCAGCAGCGTTTTGTCCTTCGGGTTTAGCCAGGTCTTGCCTTGACCGATAAGCTTGTGATTGCCACCGAACTCAAACGGCGCAAGGTAAGCCGCTGCGATGTCCTTGATGAACACGCGGGCTTCGAGATCAGTTTTGCGAGCGCCCTTCACTGCCACCGAGTTAATGGTGAAAGGCGTTGGCCGGTCGAATACCTCCGGCATTGCAGCCTTCTCTTCGGCCTGCGCGATCTTCGCGACTGCGGTCAGCGTCTGCGCAATGGCAAAGGGCAACTGCTGCTTTTCAAGCTGGCTAAGCGACTTCGTCAGCTTCTGCAGGTCAGCGGATACGCTGATCGCAAACGACGCCATCGAAGCCTCGAATAAAGAAGCCCGCGGTGACGCGGGCGAATCCAGCGATTCGCATCGATGGAGGAGACGCTGTCAGGTAAACGATCTACGAAACCATCATCGGTGGATCGAAGCGCACCATGACCCGATCTCCTTCCGCAACGATTTCAATGTGGCGGGCCTTTGAAACAACCTCTGGTTTAAGGCTTTGGACCGCTTCGTGCAGTTTTGCTAGTACGGTTACCGGGTTCATGGGCATCTTCAAATCAGTTAGTTGAATCAGGCGTCCCGTTCGTTGGATGCGCCGCAGCGATGAAACTGTGACGAGGTGACATGTTGAAGGCTACCGCGCTCGGCCCGCATGGCGCAGTGGCCCGCGATCGCGGCGCGCGACCGATTACATCGCCTTCAGATTGACGTCGCCCGGCTGTGCTCTGCGTAGCCTGCCTACGCGTTGCGGCGTCAATCTCAAGGCCCAATGCAAAAAGCCCGCAGTCTTTCGACTAGCGGGCTTTCATGTGGACGCATCTTTCCGGCGACTAATGTAACCGCGTTTTCAACTGTTTACAAGAGGGAAAACGAATTATTTTTGCGTCGCCAAGTTGACGAATGGGATCGCCGTTCCAGACCACTGATTTGGCAGCTGGCCATTCCACTTCTCGACGGCTTTCAGCGCAACGTATTCCTGCCCACCCTGCTGCTGAATTGCTTGAGCCTGGATCGCAATGGCTTTTGCATTTCCCTCAGCCTCGACAATGCGCTGCTGCGCGGTCACCCTCGCGGTTTCTAGCTGCTGCTCCGCAGTCAGCCGGTTCTGGCCGGCGACAACCTTCTGCCGCACCGCCGCGGCGAACTGCGGATCGAAGTGGAAGTTCTGCACATTGATGTCCGACACAATGATTCGATACTTGACGAGCTTTGCCTGCAGCTTCTGCACGATGTCAGCAGATACCTTTGCGCGCTGTGTCACGAGCTGCTCTGCCGTGTATTGCGATGTCACCGCCTTGAACGATTCATAGAGCGCTGGAACGATGAATTTCGCCTCGATGTCGGCATCGTCGCCGAAATTGTTATAGACGTACGGCGCGTGGACAGGATCGTATTCATAGTTCACCGTAATGTCTTCAAATACCTCCTGCAGATCGGCAGTCCCGCCTTCCGCCTTCGTCGCCGTTGCGCTCTGGAACCGCACATTGAAGTCGATCACGCGGGCGAGCGGGTTTAGCACATGCAACCCCTCGGGCAGCGGCTGATCTTGAACATCACCGAAAACTTTCACAACGCCACGATGACCTGCAGGCACCACGTGCACGGAACAGAGGGCCGCGAACACGACTGCAACGATTGCAAATACCGCCCCTAGACTTCCCTTACCAAGTTTCATTGTGTTTTACCTTTCTCTTTGACTCGGACAGCACCCGTCGCCGGGTGCACGCTTACTATACTTCCGGGCGATCCTGAATAAGATGCCTAGAAATGAACATTGACAAAAGCCGATCCTTGGCGGCTTGGTAGCTTTCGTGTTGGTCTCCGGCGCGGCCGCTGCTCCAAACGGGTCGTCCACTTTCTTTGTTGCGCATGCTCGTGGAGATCGCTGCGCGATGCTCGGGCACCAGCATGTCGACGCAAAGCTGCACCTGCTCAGATTGGCGGTCGTCGGCCCATTGATAGGCGGCCTCATCGTCTTCGTCTAGGCTGCTCGGCGTGACGTAGCCGCGGCAAGTCCGGTCCTCTGGACGGTAGAAGTGTGCGAGCGTCTCTGCGTGCGATTGCCGGATCTGCCAGCGATACCAAGTCAACAACAGTTGTTCGATTTGCTCGCTTTGATCTAGTGTCATGGCTTCCCCGTCAGAATATTTCTTGCACCGCTTCATTTCGTAGATGTCCGTCGAAGCTTTCTGGACACCGATGCTGCACACATATTTGCGTGTTCCCGCCCACCGACTGCACTCCAGTCGCGCACAGCCGAGGCAGGTCCGGTTCTGCTTCTCCTCGAGCACGATTGCGGGATCGCGGGCGTCGCGCCAATAGGCCCTCATACGCATCCCACCGATGCGCGGTATCGCGCGTAAGGCTTGCGAATGTGCTCATTGAACTTGGCGCGCGCCGCAGCGTCGTGGTCCAACATCGCGCTGCTCTCGACACCGCATACGGAACGGATGAATGCTGCTGCGCCCGCCGCGTCGTGGCACGGGTTGGCTTGTATCGTCTCTACCCAGTCCCGGAACGCGTCCTCGCCTGACCATTGCCCAGCAAGTTTCGCGAGCTCGCCGCCCTTCGGGCGCTGCGTCTTAGCTGTCGTCATGGCACCACCGTGTATGGAATGCCGTGATAGACCAGCCAATCGCCGAGCGCATAGCGCAACTCGGCAGCGCGCGGCCACGGGAATTCGATCTGGATTCGGTTGTCGCTCAGCACATCGATCTGACCGGTGAGCGGGCATCCGTCGATCGAAATCAACTTGGCCTGCGTCGCGCTGTCGACGCGTTGGATGCTGGAGTCAATCAGCGGCTGCGGCACGGCGGCGTATTGGATGTATGCGTGTGCGCTCATAGCGTCACCTCGCTGTCTTCGTTGGGCCACGCGCCCCAGCCATACGCACGCTTGTCTACGGTCGGATGCTTGTCGGTACGGGGCCGCGACGGGCAATCCCACGATCGGCCTTTGACGCTCCACAGCAACCGCCATCCAGCTGCTCGCAGACTCGCGCCGTCTTCGGACGCAAGGATATAGGTCAGACCGCGCCGGTAGCCCTTGGCCTGCGCCACACGCCGCGCTGCTGCGTATAGCATTGAGCATGCGTTCGCGGCCCCGTTCGTGCACAAACGCGTTACCTCTGCGGTGAGTCCATCGTCCAGTGGCCGCGCAACAGGACGACCAGTCACTGCAACGCCACACAGCGATCCATCATCGTCATGAACGGCCTGCCACCACAGGCCACCGACCGGAACGTTGTGATGACGATGATGCTGGCGAATGAACGCGAATGCATCGTCTTTGGTAATAGGTCGCAACTCGATCACAGCCCCATCTCCTTCACGTCCCATTCAAGATCACCACTGGCGAGAAACGGCGCCAGCGTCTTTCGGTTGTGGTTCACGATCACTTCCACCGGATACGTCCCGTCCGGATTCCACAGGTCCAGCAGCTTCTGCGTTCGGTACTTCTCGGGCAGGTCGACATCGGCATGGATGTATGTCGCGCCGTGCTTGCCATGCGTGAACGTCTTCTCGGGCCCACGAATCCGCACGACGACGCACTCGAATATTTCGTAGTCTTCCTTCCACCGCCTGCCCTGCCATGTCGACGGCAGTCGGAGTCTCACCACCAATCTCAAGCTGCCTCCTGCATTTCCAGTCCCATCTTTCGAGCGCGCACCGGCTCCCACCGCTCATAGGCTCGGTCCCACACGTCGTACTTGACCTGCTTCGGCGTGCCGACGCGGTTCTGATCGATCCACGCGTGGCACGGCGCGCAGCCGGGTACCGTGTACATGTTGTCGGCCTTGCGTGCTCCTGCCTTGCCGTGACGGCTTTGGTTCGAATGGCAGTCGACAACGGACTCATGCGCCCATCCGATCGAGCAACACACGCCGGGCACGCGGAGATAGCACTCTTCGCCGCGGCATGCGTCGATGAATCGCTTGCCTTCCGCCACCGTGATTTGCTTGCGCCGCGTCTGCATCGACGCCTTGCGCACGAGCGTCTGTGTGTTGCGGTCGAGTTGCGCCTTAGATGCACCAGGCTCTTTGCGCTTGAACCCCGTACGCGCGAGCGGCTTGCCGCGCTTCATCGGCATCGAACGATTCAAGCTGCCTCCTGCACCATCTCTACAACTGCCGCGCTCGACAGCACCGGGATGCCGTTGTCGAGCAAGCCGATAAGATGCGACGCCACGAACACGCGCAGACCTAAATCGCGCGCGAGCCTTTGCTCGATCGACGCGCCGCGCGACTCGTTCCAGCGCGGCAGCAGCGCAACGCCGTCGCAGTCGACAAGCTGTTTGATGTCAGCGCGCATGCATTCGAGCCAACCGGCGCTCGGGTCTGCGTTGATCTCTGCCGGGTTGACGATCTGGAAGCCGAGCGCGCGCAGCCGCGCCGTCTCAGCGTGGAACGCCGGGAAGTTGAGTTCCGGGTAACCTGACATCGGGCCAGCGAGATATAGCTTCATGCCGCCACCTGTGCGTATGCTCCGCGGCCATACAGAGCATCCAGCAGCTCATCGCGCGGCAACTCGAATGCTTTCGGTTCCGGCCGCTGATACCTGGACCGCCACGCCTTGTATTTCTTCTGGCCAAGCCGTTCGCGAAACCTGCGGCTGCGCTCGGCGGACGTCAGCCGGGCGGGCCGCGGCAGTGATCGCCCACCGCCTTTCTTGTAGAACGCCTGCAGCTCGCCGCCCGACTGCGACGCACTCCAGCGCACGATGCGGTATTCGCCGCGCTCGACCGCCGCATTCAGGACGATCCGAATCTGATGCACGCTCCTGCCTGTCAGGTCAGCTATCTCGCGTATCGGGCGCACTTTCTTGTCAGCCATGAGCGCATCGGTGAGACGGAACACTTGCGATGCCGGCGGGCATTTCGGCCCGAGCTTCAGAACCTTGGTTGCGTGCTGAATCGCGGTGTCGTACGTGCGGCCCGGCAACAGATCCATCTGTGTCTTCAGCAGACGCGGCGAGCGCCATATCTTCTTCAAGATGGCTTTCTCTTCGGGTGACCAGCGCTTGCCCATCACTTCACCTCCTTGATTGCGATGCCGCGCGCGGCCATCAAATGACGTTTGATACGGTATCCCTCGGTCACGCGCCCCTTCACGTCTTCGACGACGGTCACGCCACCCTGCTCATAGACGAAGTCCGCGACGTAACGCAGCGCCGGGCGCTTGCGGCCAGCGATCACCACCGGCTCGGCGAGGATGAACGGCACCTGCAATTCCAGTTCGCTGATTTCGCCACGCGCCTGCATCTGCACCAGCTCGTGCCAGCGCGCCATCTCACGCTTGCTGTCAAATCTGATGCCGCCGCTTTCGCATTTCGTGTTGCGGTACTTCGACGCTTTCGCCGACGCGGTCAGACTCTTGAGCGCTTTCCCGAGCGGCGCGGCGCTGCCGATCTGCGCCGCAGCACGCGCGGATCCTGCGATGCTGTTGGCGATGGCGGGCGCGCCGACGCCTTCGGCGATCTCATCAAACGTGCTGTGCGGCGCGTTGCCGGTGCGACGCATAAGCTCACGTTCGGCTAAGCTGCGGCCGACAGTTCGGTCCTCGCGCACGCGGGCGGTACCGACCGTCGTCGTTCCTTCCGGGTATCGCAGTGACGTTGCTCGACTTGCCATTTACCGCGTCCAAACCTTGAACAGGATGGCCATAGCCCAGCAAGAACCATCAGGACAGCCCAGATTGCTAAGCCAATCCAGAGTGGGCTTGTGACCCACCACCATGACCACGTGGCGACAATGCCAATGCCGGCCAATTTGAGAAAAAGGAAAATCGCGAATACCAAACCGCCGAGTCCGATCGTCATTGCTTTTGCTCCCATCTGATGGGGTTGAGGTTGCAGGTCATGTGACCCGGCACGAAATGCCAGTCCGGCTTGTGGACGCAATTGCGATAGCTGAGGCGGTACATCTGCGCGTGGCCGGGCGCGGTCGTCGTGTGCTTGCAAGTGCGGCACGTGTTCAAGCTGCCTCCGCTTGCGCAGCCTTCTCGCGCGGAATGTCATTGAAGTAGCCGTACAGCGCGTCGTAATGTTCGTCGCCGAACCGCGCCGCTTCACGCAACATGTCCTCCATCCATTCGCCCGGGCCAGCCGCTTTGACGACTCGCGCCTTAAAGCGCATGAACACCTCGCCGTCCTTCTGGGCCACACCGAGTTGCCTGCCGCGCTCTTCGACGCCGGCGGTTGTCTTGTGCCAATCGGCAGGAGCGGCAGTACCAGACGACTGCCCGCCTTCGTCCTTCGCTTCCCAGATTCCCGTCCATCCGCGCAGCACCGATTCCTCGATCGCAGAGACGACATCAAGACCGCCGGCGTGAAGCTTCGACAGCTTCTTGAGCGAGACCTTGCATGCCGGGCGCGTCCATGGAACGTCCGCCTTCTTCTCTTTCGCTTCGCGGTGTTCGCACCACATGTCCCATGCGTCAAACGGCAACCAATCGGGCAGCTCGATGTTGAGCAGTTCGGCATGCAACGCGATTCGCGGCGCACGCCGCGCGCCTTGACGGTTCTCTGACGGTTCCTTGGTGGTTCCTGACGAGTCGGGTGCAAAGCTATTGCACCCTTTAGCGTCGTCGTTTGCACCCTTTGCGTTTCCAGTTGCGCCCTTTGCGTCGTCGTTTGCACCCTTTCCATTCGGTGCAGAATCTGCGCCATTTGGGCCAGCGGAAATGGGTGCAAGGTCTGCGCCCTTTATCCATTCAGGATTGATGCGGTATTCACGGGCTCGGCCTCGCCCGCCGCCCTCATTCGCGACGAGGATCAGCCAGCCGCGCTTGATCATTCGCTTGATCTGGTATTGCACGGCGCGCTCGGACTGGCGTGTCTTCGTTGCCATAGTCTCGATGCTCGGGAAAATGTGGGTGCCGTCGTCGTCCGCATAGTCGGCAAGCTTCAACGCAAGGTTCAGCTCACCGCCGCCTTCCGGGTATCGGTCCCACACCTTGTCCATGACCTTGATGCTCACGCTGCAGCCCCCAGCTTCACGCGAAAGCGTTCCTCACCGCCTGTAATGACGAGTTCGACGAGTCCTTCGGAGACCAACGCCCTGACCTGCGAGCGCACGGCCGACGCGGACAGGCCGCACTTCGCAGATAGCACGCGTACCGAGGGGTTACGTTCGCCCGTCGACTGGACCGCGGAATCAGCCAGTGCGAGCAATACGATTTTCTTAGCCGCGCGCATGTCTCGGCGCCATGCAATATTGACGAGGTGATGGCTCACACTGCCGCCTTCGGCACGACGGCCAGAAGCTGCTGGCTGGTCTGCGTTGCCAGATCCTTGCGCGAGCCCACGACAGCCAGACGGCCAGCGTCGAGTAGCTCGCGCACGCGACCGCAAACACTGCTGAGTTTCAGGTTGGTGACGGCGGCAATGTCCTCGCGCGTCATCGTCGGACGACCATGCTCGAACGCGTCGAGAACCATCCGCTGCTTCGCGGAGAGTTCCTTGACCGTCAATGCGTGAAAAGCGTCCTGCTGCGTGTCAGCGACACGGCGGCCAGAACGGCCGCTATAGATTTCCGTCTGCATGGCGGATCTCCGGGAATTAAGCGGCTTGCTTCTGGGCTTTGAGCGCCGCGTACTGCGGCTTGCTCATCTGGTGGATGACCGGCTTGCTGCGCAGGTGCTCGCTGTACAGGTGCATCTCACCGTGGAATGCATACATGTAGCAGCGCTTGGCGCGAGCCTGTTCCTTGGCGCCGATGTGCGGCGTGTACTTGCTGCGGTTGTGCGGCGTCTTGACCGAAACCATCCGGCGCGCGCGTTTGGTGCCAGCCGCCACGCGATGAACGCCGCGCGCCGCGCTCGCCAATGCCTCGCCAGCGCCGTTCAGCATGGATGCTGCGATTGCGACGGCGGATGCGCCAAACAAAGAAACTGGTTTCATGGGTTATCTCCTGCGGCGAACCGCGTAGGACTACTAAATCGGAACATAAGACGCCTGCCTTGCAAGAGGCTTATGTGTCGATTCAACCCATTCGATGCGCCGGCCGGTCCCCGGCTTGCTGCACTGCCTACTTCGTCCCCTCGTGTCCCTCCTTGGGACGCGCTTCGAATGCCACAACCATCGGGTGTGAGTACCCGTATGCGCTCTTCAGTACGTGATACCCCAGCAATTCAGGTGTAGAGACGCCTGCCGATGCCGCGCGAACCGCCAAATCGGCCGCTTCGGGTGCAGGAAGCTCAACAACGAGGCTGGTATTGCTTTGCGTCATGCGGCCATCCGATTCCCAAACTGGGCCATGTCGGAACTGCATTCCAAAAGATTCGATGGCAAATTGCCAACCGTGCCAAACAGGAAAAGCTCAGCAATGCGATCAAGCGCCGCCGAATCACTATCGATGCCATGGAGGGTCTTCCACGCCTGCATGCCGACATAAGTTCGATCTTTCATGCGGGTCTTAACTTCGTTCCGATACTCCGTGCGACGAGACATTTGTACCTCCCTATAAGAAACAATGAACAAAGAACCGACAACAAATAAGCCAGACGGCGCGTCAGGCGACGCGATCGGAGGCGCTCTCGATGGCAATGCCATTTCTCCGGAAGAAACCCCAGTCGACGCGACTGTTGAGAAACTCGCTACGTTCACCGGTGAGTTGCTCCACTGCGGCGCAGTGCTCAGCAGGAACGCGCCCAGAAGCGCGCCACTGCTGGATGACCTGATAGCCCGACAGACCCAACTGCCGGGCCATGTCGGACAGAGAGTCGAAGTGGCCAATGGCTCGTTCGAGGGCATCGTTCGTGACGATGGGATTGGTGGCATTCATGCGAATGATTCTATGCTAGAAATTCTAGCAGTACAAGAAATTCCTGCATCGACACAAGAATTCCTTGTGTCTACCATCCCGCGCATGAGCATTCATAAGAGAATCAAAGAACGGCGCGAAGCGCTCGATCTGTCCATGCAGGCGCTTGCCGACCGCGTGGGTGTCAAAGCGTGGCAGACGATCCAACAGTGGGAAAAGGAAGACGGTACGGCGCCGAAGCGCGATCGCTTGCTGGCCGTAGCCCATGCTCTGAAAACAACCCCTGAATACCTTCTGTTCGGCGATTCGGGGCCGGCAAGCTCGGCCCAAACTAGCGGTTCGTCCCCCGGTGGCAGTGAAAAGCTTACCGAAGCAAGTGCGCTTGCCGTACCATTGTCATATTCGGTAGACACTAAAAACTTCCGCCGCGTGTTCGTCGTGGGACGAGCCCAAGGCGGGATGCCTGAGAGACTATGGACGGACGGGGACTTTCCTGTGGGTGCAACTGACGAATACGCGGAACTGGCAACCAGCGATCCGCACGCATTTCTGTCGCCGGTTGTGGGCGATTCGATGGTCCCCCGCTATAACCCCGGCGAGTTCGCTTTAGTTGAACCGGGCACCGAGCCCGAACTCGAAGACGACGTGCTCGTGCGGCTGGTTACCGGCGAGACAATGCTGAAGCGTTTGCTGGCGCGCCGCGGCGGCATTCGCCTCGGAAGTTACAATGCGCCGGAGACTTTCACATATCAGCCCGAAGAAATTACGTGGCTGTATTACGTCGCGCATCCGGTCCCGGCGCGGAAGATCAAGCAAAGAATGTGATGCCGTCGAATGGCCGTCGCGCATTGATTCCCTTGGTCATCGCCGTCATTGCCTCATTGGCCGCGCGCGATGCGATCACTGCCCCTCTATCACGCGATTTTCAAGCGCTATTGGCTATCCAAGGCTTGCCGGCCGACGAGCGCGTTGCGGTGAAGCCTAGCTTTGACTGCACAACCGCGCACGCCTCGGATGAGATAGCCATCTGCGGAGATCCCGACCTCGCCAGAGCCGACGCCACCATGATGGCCGGCTATCAAAACGCCTATGCCGTATCCGGCGACCCGGATGTCCGTGAATCGGGGCAAGCTCAGTGGCTGCGCCGAAGACGTGCGTGCGGAGGCGACAGAAATTGTCTGAAGGCCGCGTACGCCACACGCATCGCCGCTTTCGTCGGCGCCATCCGTCGGTCCAAGTGATCTAAACGATAACTCGCACCGCTCGCCGGTCGATACGTGGCGAAATATTTTTACACGACACCACTAGTTTCTCTTGCATTACTAGATTTACTAGCATAATATCCATCTCAAGCGCTGAGTGATCAGCGCGGACGTGCGAAGTGCCCTAAGCGGTGGAGATTGATCAGATCAGTCTCCAGTACTTAGGGCGCATCTCACACACCACCAGAGCACCGGAGTGAGAGATGAACGTCAGAAAAGCCATGCATCGCGCTGCAACCAAAAGCCTCGACGGCCATTGCCGTTTCGTTGCGCAGCTCGGCCGCACCGTCGTTGTTCTCTCACTCTCTGATCTGGCTCATTGTCCGAAGGCGCGCATTCAGGTGGCTTTTGCTGCCGGCAAGCAGGTCGCGCCAAGGTAATTGCGAGAGAACAGACATGTCATTCAAATTCGAACTTCGAGCGCACGTGATGATCGACGCGAGCGGCGAAAACGGCGAGGTCATCGCACGTGCGCAATACGCCACTAGCGAAGACACATACCTCCTCCGTTACAAGTCGGCGGATGGTCGCGCAGTGGAAGCCTGGTGGGGCGAAAGCGCCATCAGCCAATTCAACGTCTGACTTTGACGCGGGGCGCGAGATGGCATCGAACCAACCGAAACACACCGAGAAGTCGCGCAACCGCGACGAGCTCGACCACTTCACGCGGGGCATGTGATGCGCGACATGCCGCCGACCAAGGGGCCGTGGCTCCAGCATCCGGACTACCCGCGCTGCCTCGCCAGTGTTGAAGACCCGACAATGTCGCTGCTGACGGTCGACGAAGACGGCTACGGCGCCTTTCTGAGCTCCGACGATTGCCGCCTCGCGGCAGCGGCGCCGGAGCTGCTCGAAGCTCTTAAGGCTGTCGTTTCCGTAGCAGACCGCGCAACAGTTGAGTTTGACAAAGCCCGTGCCGCGATAGCCAAAGCGACAGGTGCCGCATGAACCGCGCCGCTTGCGATAACGCGCTGCTCTGTTCGTGCGAACGCATCTACAGCCGCCTTCAACTGGCGTCGAAGATCGGAATGGCCGGAACTGCCCTCGGGCTCTTCTGGTACGGCTGCGTCGTTGCGCGCGCTTCGGGGTGGATCTGATGCGCGATCTTAAATTATGCCTGCGCATGTGCGCCGCCTTCGTCGCGATCGTTCTGATTCTCGGTATCGCTCAGAAGTGGGACGACGCTGAAACCGCACGCGTTCGCGTGTCAATGCGTAACACCTGATCCCGTAAAGGCTCACCCATGCATTCAGACCTTGATCTCTGTTTAGCAGTCCTTGTCAGTTTTTGGATTGGTGCGTGCCTTGGCGTGATCATCGGCGGCATCAACCGCAGCGCGAAGCAGCAGGAAGCCGCGCAGAACAAGCACTTCCGCGTGCCGGCCGCTCACCGCGAGTTTGAGCATGAATGCGATGCGCCTTACCCGCGCGTCGGTGAATAACCCGCAGTCCTTCACAAAACGGAGTCAACCAATGAAGAAGGCATTCACACAGACCTTGATGGAACTGCGCGGTGGCGCCGTCGTCGAGGAAGCCACCAACGAACTGAACACGCTCGTCGCGATGGTTCGTGACACCGGCAAGGCCGGAAAGATCACGATCACCGTCGAGGTGAAGCCGTTCGCCAAGGTGCAGGACGCGCTCGAGGTGACCGGCAAGGTGGTCGCCACGCTGCCGAAGGAAAAAGAGTCGGCCGAAGTGTTCTTCCCGACTGTCGAGAACAACCTGTCGCGCCACAGCGAGCGGCAGACCGAATTGCCTGGCATCTCGCTCGCGGATTCCCGCTCTGTCTCGCACGGCTAACCCGCCGCGCGCCGCAATCACCCTCTCACTTCACACGGAAGAAAAATGCCCTTCGATAACGAAAACGTGCACAACGCCGCCGCAATCCTCGCCGCGGGTACCTCGCTCGCTGGTCCGCAAAAGAGCCCCCTCAACGACGGCGTGCCGTTCGTAGTCGTGCCGGAAGGCTATAAGGTCGAGCACCTCTCTGAACGCGACGAGAGCCCGGCCCGCGCCACCGGCATCGTGAAGCTGCGCGACGCGAACAGCTTCGTTGCCTACTTCAACCGTCAGAAGCGCACGGAAAGCCTGATCTATGCGTCGCTCGACCCCGCGAAGATCCTCGGCGTGATCGACGATCACCTCGCGTACGACGAAGCGCTGTCGGTCGACCATACGGGTCATGGCGCCAACTGGCGCTCGTACCGCGTCGAATTCGCTGTGCCGGCCTCGCGCGAGTGGAAGACGTGGACCGGCAAAGATCGCCAGCCGATGACGCAGCTTGAACTGGCCGAACTGATCGAAGACAACCTCCCCGACATCGTGTCGCCGGACGGATCGACCATGCTCAGCGTCGCGCTCAACTTCGAAGCCAGCAAGGAAGGCAACTTCGTCTCGGCGACTCGCCTGCAGGACGGCAGCACCAACTTCGTGTGGAAGGAAGACGTCAACGCGACCGGCAACAAGATCGCCATGCCGTCGCAAATCACGCTGTCTATCCCGGTCTTCGAGAACGGCGCGCCCTACTCGGTCGACGCGCGCATCAAGTACCGCGTGCAAAACGGCACGCTGAAGATTTGGTACGAGCTCGTGCGCCCGCACAAGGTGCTTGAGGCGGCGTTCCGCGCGATCTGGTCGCAAATCGAAGAGCAGACCGCAACGAAGATCCTGCTCGGCTCGCCCGAGTAACGCCCCGAAGCCTTATCTGTGAGACGGATATTTGCCGTTTATTCGCCTCACAGATATTGAAACCGTATCCGGAAACCATCATGCGTTTTTTCATTGTCGGCGACGTCTGCCTTGAAGAAGTGATCGGCGAGCCAATCGAGTTCGCGGAAGCACCAGGCGAAATATACGCGGTGCATCGACCGCACATCGGCGATACCAATGCGATTTGCTACTGGCACGTGTCGCACGTCGAGACGGGCACGCGGCTAGGTATGGGGGATTCAATCGATTTCGCGATCGAGGTGGCGCGGCGAACGCTCGCCAGCAAAACACCCGACCAAATCAAAGCGGCACTTGATGCAGCACGTGTCCGCGCACAAGACGCAAAGACGCGCCTGCCGATAGGCCCGATCGTCGTCGACGTGCCGGTCGGCTGAATTCATGTCCGGCCACGAATGTCTCGCTGTCGCAATTCTGGCATTTGCCTTGATCGGCATTGCCGCGGCGCTGATCCATTTGCGTATCTGGCCGGTCGATACCGGCACACATGACTTTCATCGGCCGCTTGAAAGGCGATCGAACCGCGACGCTGAAGAGCGGCGCCAATAAATCGAGACTTCAATGAGCAATTGGATCGACAAGTGCCACTTTGGCGACTGCCGCGACACGATGCACGCGATGATCGCCGACGGCGTGAAGGTGCAGACGATTGTCACGTCGCCGCCGTATTGGGGCCTGCGCGACTATGGCGTCGACGGCCAGATCGGCCACGAACCGACGCTGCGCGAATTCATCGACACGCTCACAGACGTCTTTGAACTGTGCCGCGAGCTGCTCGCCGATGACGGTACCGCGTGGGTCAACATGGGCGATGCATACAACACGGGCACAACTGCGAAGCGGCCGTCGTCGAAGTCGTCGAATCACGGTCGTTGGTCGGAGAACCGCAGCGACGAGTTGATCGGCTCCGCGCGCGCACACGCGGCCGGGATGAAGACCAAAGACATGATGGGCCAGCCGTGGCGTCTCGCGTTCGCGCTGCAGGACGCTGGCTGGTATCTGCGTCAGGACATCATCTGGCACAAGCCGAACCCGATGCCGGAATCGGTACAGGACCGTTGCACCAAGGCGCACGAGTACATCTTCCTGCTCACGAAGAGCTCGAGCTACTACTGCGATATGGCGTCGATCCGCGTGCCTGCCAGTCTCGAGACGAAGATCCAGTCTTTCGAGACGATGAACTTCAAGGCACGCGACAAGTACAAGACGGCCGGCAATGTGAACCCGCCGAAGGGCGCCGTTGCATACGCCGACGGCGACGAGCGGCACCGAACGAAGGCGGGCTTGCGTGCCTACGCGCAGAAGACGCGCGCCGATGGCGAGATAGATCTTTCGACGGCGAACCGCCGGAGTGTCTGGACGATTGCGACAGAGGCATACCCAGGCGCGCACTTCGCCACGTTCCCCGAAGCGCTTGTCGAGCCGTGCGTACTCGCCGGAAGCCGGCCGGGCGACATCGTGTTCGATCCTTTTTTCGGCAGCGGCACGACAGGCCAGGTGGCCGCGCGCCTCGGCCGTAAGTTCATCGGTTGCGAACTGAACCAAGCGTACGAAGCCCTGCAGCGTGATCGTATTCGCGAACGCGGTTTCGAGTTCGCCTGACCCACTACGTTACCGGCATGGCCGCTTACTACAACGAGATCGACCCATACGCCGCGCAGTGGCTGCGCAACCTGATAGCCGCCGGTCACATTGCCGCCGGCGAAGTTGATGAACGGAGCATTGAAGATGTTCGACCAGACGACCTTCGCGGATTCACCCAGTGCCATTTCTTCGCCGGAATCGGTGTCTGGTCATACGCGCTTCGACTCGCTGGCTGGCCTGACGATCGACCTGTTTGGACCGGTTCCTGTCCGTGCCAACCTTTCAGCGCGGCAGGCAAAGGCGCTGGGTTTGCTGACGAGCGGCACCTTTGGCCAGCTTGGGCATGGCTCGTCGGCGAGTGCAGGCCTCCAGTCATCCTTGGAGAGCAGGTTGCGAGCAAGGACATCGACCCTTGGATCGACCTTGTTCAAGCTGACCTGGAAGCGATGGGTTACGCCATCGGGTGTGTCCCGTTCCCGTCTGCGGGCGTCGGTGCTCCGCACATCCGCGATCGAGCGTACTTCATGGCCCACGCCGACCACGCGCGACCACAAGGACGGAAGCGAGTGCGCGAACGTGCCGCTGAATGCATTGCTCGGGCGCGTGGCGTGGCTGGCGTCGTGGCCCACTCCGCAGACATCAGACTCGGCGGGCGGCGGTCAGGCAACCCGAGCGATGGGGGAAACCCGGCACGGGTCGAATCTGAACGACTTCGTGATGCTGGCGAGTTGGCCGACGCCAGCGGCGAGCGACGGATCGGGCGGCAAGGGATTCAGACCGGGCGTCTCGATGACGGGGCGCATGCCGGATGGATCGAAGGTAACGATGGACTTGTCAGCAGCAACGAAGCTGGCATTCCACGAATTGAAGCTGCCGGCCCGACTAACGGCTTCTGGCGATCTGCTGACTGGCTGCTCTGCCGAGACGAAAAGTGGCGGCCAGTTGAACCCGGAACATTCCCGCTGGCTGATGGGGCTCCCTCCCGAGTGGGACGACTGCGCGCCTACGGTAACGCGATCAACGCGCAAGCGGCAGCCGAGTTCATCCGCGCAGCGCGCGAAGCAATCGACCTAACCGCCTAACCATCCCGAGACGAATTATGACCGACACCACGAAGAATGCAGGCGCAGGACTTGACTTGACGAAAAAGGAGTTCGAACGCGCATGCGAGTTGCTGCCGCCCGACTTCTTCTGGGGACTGCCGGTGACGCCGCGCCTCGTGCTTGATATAGCGCAAGCCGCTCTCGCCAATTCCACCCCGCAGGCAGACGCCGCGATAGCTGCTGGCGGAGCGCAAGAGGCGAGCATGCGAGATCGAGCACGACAGTTCGTTCGTGACTTCTCGCGCGATGTGGGCTTCGCAATGAGCGACGCGCAGACGGAAACCATGCTCAACCTGTTTTTGCGATACGCCGCGCCGCTCCCTCGCGTAGCCGAGACTGTGCTGACAAAGCAGATGCTTGGGGGCGCGTGGCGCGATTGCGGGGCGCTTTCTAATTCGCCGCCAGATTGGGCTATTCAGTTTGCGCAGAACATCGCCCGCGCCATTCTGGCCGCATCTAACGGAGAACAGGCATGAGCACTACCAGCAAGCTCGGAGCAGATATGACGGATGAACAGATTCTTAGCGAGTTCGAACGCCGCGCGTTTTCGCCGTTGCGCATGGCAGACGGCACACCGACTCTTGACGCGATTCGCCTGATTGAAGGCGTTCGCGCCCTTCTCGCCCGCCAGCCTGCCGCTATCGACAAAGAGGCGGTGACTTTGGACCATGTTAAGGCGTTGGAATCGGCTGTTTGCAATGGGCAAAGCGGAGAAGCGCTGCGCTTGCTGCATCACATGCGCAATGCGCTTGCCGCCCCTCCCGCCAATGAAGCAAGCAAGCCTGCGCCATCGGTCGAGCAGGACGAGCGCGGGGCGTTCTACCGAAAAGCGCTGTATCAAATCGCCTACTGGCTTGATGGCGGTCAAGAACAAATCCAGAAGTTCGCACTGTCAGTCCTTGACGGCGAACCGGCGACGATTGGCGAATTAGACCCGCACGACGCGCTTCGTTATATGGCGTGCCGAGAAGCGGCTATCGAACGTGGGCTGTTTGCCACTCCCGAAGAATACGACGCGATGGTCGAAGATTCACTTCGCAAGAAAGGCAAAGAGGTTTTGACGGGGCGCGGACACAACTACGGCAAGAAGGTCGCGAAAGACGGTTCCCTGTATCGTCCTGCAGCGTGCGAACTGTCGGACGAGCAGGCCGACACGCTCAAGCTTGCGATTGGATACATCGGGAGTTCGACCCGCGATGACAGGCATGAGCACATCGCCCGTATCCGCGACCTTCTGCAATCGCATCAAGCCCGCGCCGCATCAACTTCTGCCAAAGATGTGCAGGACAAGCGCGGGGCACTAACAGATGAGCAGATCGTGGAGGCGTTGCTTGATACGCTTGTATTCAAGCTTCACGCCAATAATGACCAGGTCCGACGATTCAGGGACGCTTTCCATTTCGCCAGCGCATGCGACGCCATGCTGGTCGATGTTGAGGAGGTCAAGCAGCTTTGCCGGGACTTCTCGTCGAGAACTGGGAACGTCTATATCAAGGATGTCGAATCTGCCCTTGACGGCATCGTTGTCCGCGCCGCATCAACTTCCGCCAATGTGGCGCAGGGGTGGAAGCTGGTCCCAATCGTGCCGACCGACGACATGGAGATTGCGGCTGAGAACGACTATGAAGATACGGGCGCGACGTTCCCGGATTGGAAGTCGGCATACCGCGCCATGCTCGCTGCTGCACCTACGTTGCCTTCTGCCAATGTGGCGCAGGGTGCGGAGGCGATTAAGAGCGCCTATCGGAAAGGGTTTATGGCGGGATGGAATGGCGAGGGGGAAGCTATATCCGCTCCACAATCCGCCCCGCCAGCACAGACAGCGTTCACGGAGGCGCAACTTGCCGATATTCGACGCGCTGCCGTAGTGATTCGCGAGAACAGCTATCCATGCCCCGACAAGCCGCATAGCAACTGGGCACTCGCAGATCGCATCGAGAAGGTAATCGCCGCCCTGACCGCCGCTCAATCAGCAAGCGGAGACAAATCGTGAAACTTGACGAACTGATCCAGCGCGTCGGCGTTGATAACGTCGGCGTGCAGTTGCTTAACGAATCGGTCACTGGCGCGAAACAGCGTCGCGGCTACGTCGAGGTGTCTTTCGGCACCGACTGCGTTTCCATGCGAGACATCGCGATCGGCCAGTGGGACAACGTTGTGTTCGTGGTTAGCGTGAAACGGGATGCTTTTGAGTCGGCCCGCGATGCAGCGCTGTCTCAAGACAAGGCGGGAGGCCAGTAATGCTGATTCGACGAATTGAAGGCGCAACGCGCAACCTCGGCGCGCCGGCCGATTGGGATGGCGACATATCGAAGTGCAACGTCTTGCCGATCCGCGACGTCGCAACTCCGCAGGGCAATTTCATGGTTTCAGCGTGGGAGCCGACAAGCGCCGAGCTCGCCGCACTTGCCGCAGGCGCGTCGTTCAAGCTCTGGATCGCGGGAACGGCACATCCGGTAGTGGCAGTCACGGTAGGTGATCTGGATTTTTTGCGGCCGGACGATCACGCATGACCGAAGCAGCACAACGAATGATTGAAACCACGCGCAAACACTGGGGTGTGAATTGAGCATTGTCACTAACGCAGAACTGGTCGAACTGACCGGCGGCCTGACGCAGGGCGCCGCGCAAACGCGCTGGATCAAGAAGGCGCTCGGCATCGATGCGCCGCGGAAGGTCGACGGCCACCCTCTTCTTACCTGGGAACAGGTCAATCGCGAGCCTGGCGCCGCAACGCGCCGCACAGCGCCGAAGTGGAAGAACGCCGCATGAGAAAGCCAGTACGCGACGGCCTCCTGCCGCGAATGGAGGCCCGCCCGACGAAATCCGGCTTCACCTACCGCTATCACCCTGTGGGCGGCAAGCCGGTCAACCTCGGCAGTGACCGCGTCGAGGCGATCCGCAAGGTGCTCGACATGACCGGCGCCGGCGACGATCTCGGTACGATCCGCCGCTTATGGGAACAGTTTCAGGAGACGCCCGGCTGGAAGCGCTATTCGCAATACACGCGAGCCGACTACACGCAGTGCTCTCTAAAGTTGCTCGAGATTTTCGGCGACGTGCGGGCGTCGGACATCGACGCAACGGACGTCGCGCGATACCTGCGCAAGGAGCGCGCTGACGCACCGGTGCGCGCTAACCGCGAGGCCGCCCTCCTCTCGAACCTGATCGGCTTGGCGATCGAGCGCGGCGAGGCCAAGCACAACCCCTGTCGAGAGGTGAAGCGCAACGAAGAGCAGCCGCGCACCGAAGCGCCGGAGCCGGCGGATTTTGCCGCCTTCGCGCAATGGCTGAGGGGACAGGGAAAGCAGCGGGCGGTGATCGGCATGGCGGCAGAGTATGCGGCCGCCGCCGGCAATCGAAAGGTGGAGTTCCTGGATCTCGCGTGGCCGCAAATTGACCGCGCCGCCGGCCACATACGCGTCAAGCGCGCGAAGCAACGCGGCAAGAAGCGTGGCGAGGTGATCGAGCAGATCGAGATCACGCCGCATATTTCTGCGCTGATCGACCGGCTCGCCGCAGCGCGCAAGGACGACTGCCTTTACGTGTTTTCGAATCGGTCAGGCAACGCCTACACGCAGTCGGGGTTCAAAGCTATGTGGCAGAAGTTGATGTTGCAGGCTCTCAACGAAAAGGTGATCGCTCATCGGTTCACGTTTCACGACCTGCGCGCTTATTACGTAACGCAACACAAAGCGACAATTGGCTCACTGCCCGATTTGCATGCGAACCCTGCGACCACCGCACGCGTCTACGACCGCTCTAAGATCGTAAAGCGGCGCGCGCTGTAGATACCTCGATCCGACTTAGATTCGCTTACAGAAACGATGACCGACTTTCTTCGCCCGGTGGAAGACCCTCGGGTGGGTTTAGATGGGAGCGGGTGGCGGCGGTGGCGGATCAACCGGTGGTCCGCCGTCTGGCGCTTGATGTCCGTCGGCCGGCGCAGCGACATCCGGTTCTGGAGGGGCGACCGTGGCCCAAGCTCCTCCATTCGCGGGAGCTGAACCATTTAGCTGCTCGTGAAGGAGATCAGCTAGCAACGCATGAACAAGTCTCAGATCGCTGCCATTTGTCGCATCCGCAACGCGGAGAGCGATCTGATATTTATGACGCTCGCGTTTAATTAATTCCGGCAATATGACATTGCCCGGCAACCAAACACCCGCCTTAATACAGAGGATAAAGTAACAAGCCGCACGCGCGGTGCGACCGTTTCCGTTGATAAACGGATGTATCCAGTTGAACCGCCAGAGCACGTAGGCGGCCAATGCCACCGGATCAGCGGCTTGTAGGTTCAGGTTGACGAAATTGACGAAGTCATCCATCAAGGCCTGTACGCGGTACTCGGCCGGAGGTGTGTGGGGGCCTACCCATACTTGGCAAGGCCTGAACTCGCCAGCATATGGATGCAAACAAGCGATCGCGTGATAGTTCAGCGATTTAATTACCTGCGTCGACAGGAAGGGGCGGCCCAGCTTGAGCGCTGCCTCGACAACCGACTTCATGAAATCGTATTGTCGCGCCCCATTCTCCATGGTGAGCGTCTGATAGACCGGGTCGTTTTCATTGTTTCCGACCAAGTCAAAGACGATCAAGCGCCGGCTCCAACAACGACGTTTTTAACCTGTTCACGGGTTATGCCGCTACTGGTCTTCAGAAAGCCGAATACGAACGATACCTTCTGGGCTGAGAGCTCTGCCTGAGAAGGCTTGTGCTGCGCCGCGCTGCGCAAGTCGCTCAGCAGAGATTGATCAGTTTTAAGGGCGAGAAACTTGTCATCCATCATTGCGCTCCTTCAGGTTTCGGCGGCACGTTTCGGGCCTCCGATCATCAACTATGCGACCCCATCGCTTAGTCGTGGGACGGTACGCGAGCGATCTATTTTGTCACAAGGGGCGTGATCGCGCATCCCTACAAACGACACAACTGGTTATCGGCAAACGGATAGTTCGACTTTAGGCTGCGGCCCTCAAAACGATCGTCTGCTTCACCTCATTTGCGTCGGTGACGTAGATTCAACTCATCGGCGATAGATTGTAGAACGCCAAATCGCCGCTGCGTTCCCAATTTGGGAATATTTATGGGAATTGCAAGAGAAAACGGCACTGTGCAAAAACACAGTGCCGTTTTATAAACGCTTGAACCGCTTCAGTATTCTTTTGGGGTGGCTGATGGGGCTCGAACCCACGACAACAGGAATCACAATCCTGGACTCTACCAACTGAGCTACAGCCACCACTGAGATCTGCTTTGACTTGCCGGAAAACCTGACTCGCCAACGAAGAAACGAGATTATACGAACACGTTCCGCGTTTGCCTAGTCCTTTATTCAAAAATTTCGGCTGGCTCACGCAGATGCTGTCTCGCCTCGTTGAAGATAGCGAGGTCGCGCGCAGCGAGGCGCTTGCTATCTGACAGCACGCGGCGCCAGCCGCGCGCACCTGATTCGCCCCGATAGAGACCGAGTGCGTGACGAGTGATCGCACCAAGATAAGTGCCGCGGGCCATCTCGGCTGCGCAATATTCGATGAGCTTCGCCTCGACCTGCTCGCGCGTGAGCGGCGCTTCGGTGGACCCGTAGAAGCGCGCGTCCACATCGGCCAGCAGATACGGATTGTGGTACGCCTCCCGCCCGAGCATCACGCCGTCGACGTGTGCAAGATGTGTCTGCACTTCGTCGAGCGTCTTGATCCCACCGTTGATGATGATCTCCAGTTGCGGAAAGTCGCGCTTCAATTGATACGCGTAGTCATATTTGAGCGGAGGGATCTCGCGGTTCTCTTTCGGGCTCAGCCCTTTGAGAATCGCGTTGCGCGCATGAACGATAAAGACGTTGCAGCCGGCATCTGCGATCGTGCCGACGAAGTCGCGTACGAAGCCGTAATCCTCGACGGCATCCACGCCGATTCGATGTTTGACCGTGACGGGCACGGAGACGACGTCGCGCATGGCCTTCACGCAGTCGGCCACCAGTTGCGGCTCGTTCATCAGACACGCGCCGAACGCGCCGCGCTGCACACGCTCCGATGGGCAGCCGCAATTCAGATTGATTTCGTCATAGCCCCATTGCTCGCCGAGCTTCGCCGAGCGCGCGAGATCGTCTGGCTCGCTGCCGCCGAGTTGCAACGCGACGGGCGCCTCGTCGGGTGTGAAAGCAAGATGGCGCGGCACATCGCCGTGCAGCAGGGCGCCAGTCGTCACCATTTCCGTGTAGAGCCACGTGTGACGCGAGATGATGCGATGAAGCGACCGGCAATGACGATCGGTCCAATCCATCATGGGGGCAACACTGACGCGGCGCGGACTGGCAGTACTAGCTGAAGACATGGGGCGGCCAAAGGCTTGAATCGAAACCGCAATTTTAGCGCAACGCGGACGATTGACCGGCCACCGCATGGCCGACCACCCTCTAAAACCCCTTCCCGATCAGGTCTTTAACCCGCATCTACCGCTTGGCGATCGGGGCCAAACCGTCGCTGAGCCCCGCCCGCTCTACGATCCCCCGATTATTTCACCAGCAAGAACAGTAATTTCAAATTATCGGCACAAATTCTCGATAGTAGGGGTATACACTGCCTCCATCGACGTTGCAGACCAGCCCCCGGCTCCCGCGACGCCATTCCGAAAGTCGAAATCATTGGAGGTACATCATGAAGACCAAATTTATCGCCGCCCTTCTCGTTGCCGTTTCCGCCTCGATCGCTGCACCGGCTTTTGCAAGCGGCTACGGCCCGGCACCGTTCTATCGTCCGTCGGTCGGCGCACCGGCTTCGCAACAAGGCCAGAATGCGCAGACTGTCGCGGCTGAACGCGCTAACGCCGAATCGAACGCTTACGGTGGCGTGAACAACGCATCGTCGCAATCGGGCACGCGTGAACCGGCATCGGGTCCGCAGTCGGTTTTCTTCGGCCACTAAGCATTCGCTGCCGAGCTTGCTGCGCTTAGCGGCAAGCACAGAGGGCGCCGAGCATCGGGTTCCGATGAAGGCGCCCTCTTCCGTTTACGCGCTCAAGCGCCCTCAACCCGCAACACCTGCGTCGATGACTTCGCGCGCGGCCCGAAAACCTGCTTCGGCCGCAACGTGCTCAGTGGGCCACAGGCTGTCGATATGCACCAGCCGCCAGTCGACCACCACTGCGCTTCCCCGCAGCACCCGGAAATGCGCCTTAACGCCAGTGAGCACCTGTTCGACCGCGACTTCGATGTCGTAGTCCCGATAGCGCTCCTGGTAATCTCCCATGTCGAGCCCTTTCGGCTCCATCTTCAC
>Ga0268254_10000191_pt1 | contig 51153 bp, 49 predicted proteins | sample AgamicOrSfrz_FD_200251 | JGI IMG/M metagenome (GOLD analysis project Ga0268254, IMG submission 200251) | Agave microbial communities from Guanajuato, Mexico - Or.Sf.rz (v2) (version 3) | ecosystem: Host-associated > Plants > Phyllosphere > Phylloplane/Leaf | place: Guanajuato, Mexico...
AGATCGTCACAGTCGATCTGCCTGCCGAGATCTTCGAAACGCCTGCGCATGCGTTGAAACTGATGTCGGTTGAAGCCGCGATCACGCACGGCGAACTGGTCGATCGCACACCCGAGCTGGTGAGCGAGGCAATGCGCGGCCTCGTCGAAGAGGGCCGCAAGCTGCCCGCGACCGTCTACGCGAGCATCAAGGCGGCGCAGATGCCGATGGCGCACCGCTTTCACGACTGGCTGACCGGCGCGCTGGCGCTCGATGCGCTGCTGGTCGCGCCGGCCACCGGTGAACCGCCGCGCGGGCTCGACTATACGGGCGACGCGTCATTCTGTGCACCGTGGACGTTTCTCGGCGTGCCGGCCGTGACCGTGCCCGTGGGATTCGGGCCGCAGGGCTTGCCTCTCGGCGCGCAGCTGGTAGGCGCTGCTCACAGTGACGCCGATTTGCTGAAGCTCGCCGAGTGGGTCGAAGCGCGCACAGGGTGGCCCGCGGCGGTCGCGCAGCGGAAGATGTGAACGCGGACGCCGGGCCGGCTGCCCGGTGTGGCATGGGTTGTGCGTCTTTGTAGGGTTCCTGGCCCATAGCTACCGACCGATATGGATGCAAGCAGCCGCAAACCCCGCTCGTCCACGGCGTCTTCCCGCACAGACACGGGGTTTGTCAGCGTGCGCGGCGCGCGGGAACATAATTTGAAAAACGTCGACGTGCAGATTCCACGGGACGCACTGGTCGTATTTACCGGCGTGTCCGGTTCGGGCAAGTCGTCGCTCGCGTTCGGCACGCTGTACGCGGAGGCCCAGCGGCGCTACTTCGAATCGGTCGCGCCTTACGCGCGGCGTCTGATCGAGCAGGTCGGCGTGCCCGAAGTGGACGCAATCGAAGGATTGCCGCCCGCTGTCGCATTGCAACAGCAACGCGGCACGCCGTCGGCGCGTTCGTCGGTGGGAAGCGTGACTACGCTGTCCACCCTCGTGCGCATGCTGTATTCGCGGACTGGAACATACCCGCCCAAACAGCCCATGTTGTTTGCCGAGCACTTTTCGCCGAACACGGTGCAAGGTGCCTGTCCGACATGTCATGGGCTAGGGCGCGTGTATGAAGTCACCGAAAGTTCGATGGTGCCCGACGACTCGCTGACCATCCGCGAGCGCGCGATCGCCGCGTGGCCACCGGCATGGCATGGACAGAATCTGCGCGACATCCTCGTGACGCTTGGTTATGACGTGGATACGCCATGGCGCGATCTGCCGAAGAAAGATCGCGACTGGATTCTCTTCACCGATGAGCAGCCGACCGTACCCGTCTACGCCGGTCTCACCCCCAAAGAGACGCGCGCAGCGCTCAAACGGAAAGACGAGCCGAGCTACCAGGGGACGTTTACCGGCGCCCGCAGATACGTCCTGCATACTTTCGCCAACACGCAAAGCGCGTTGATGAAAAAGCGCGTGTCGAAGTACATGGTGTCGAGCGACTGTCCGGAGTGCGGCGGCAAACGGCTCACGAAGGAAGCGCTATCGGTGAAATTCGCCGGACTCGATATCGCCGAGCTTTCGCAGTTGCCTCTCTCAGGACTCGCCGCGCTCCTTGAACCGGTCGCGCGCGGAGAATGGCAGGAGCCGGTCGAGGTGCCACGGGGCAAGGGCGACGTGCTCAGCAGGAGCGCTATGCGCGACGCCGTCGAGCGGCGCGTGGCGGCTGGCGGCTCGGCGCACAAGGCCTCGCCTGACGTGCGACGTACGCCGAACCTGTCCGGCGAGAAGCGCCTCGCCGCGCAGCGCATTGCGGCCGAACTTCAGGAACGGTTGACCACGCTCATCGACCTGGGCCTCGGTTATCTTTCGCTCGATCGCAGTACCCCGACGCTGTCGTCGGGTGAACTGCAGCGCCTGCGGCTCGCCACGCAATTGTCGTCGCAACTCTTCGGGGTCGTGTATGTGCTCGATGAGCCATCGGCCGGCCTGCATCCCGCGGATGGCGAAGCGCTTTTCAGCGCGCTTCAGGCGCTGAAAGCCGCGGGCAATTCGCTGTTCGTCGTCGAGCACGATCTGCAGATGATGCGGCGCGCCGACTGGCTGGTCGACGTGGGTCCCGCTGCAGGCGAGGAGGGCGGTCACATTGTGTATAGCGGACCGCCCGACGGACTCGCGGCGGTCGAAGCGTCACAGACCCGCCGGCATCTGTTCGCGCCGCCGGCAAGCGTGGAGCGCACGCAGCGCGAGGCGAAGGGCTGGCTGCGGCTTGCCGGTATCACGCGTAATAACCTGCATGGGCTGAACGTCGCGTTTGCACTCGGCTGCCTGACGACGGTGACCGGCATATCCGGCTCGGGCAAATCGAGCCTTGTGAGCCAGGCGCTGCCGGAACTGGTTGCGAGCCGGCTAGGGAAAGCAATCGAAAGCCCGGACGATGACGAACAGGACCCGCTGCTCGCCGATGGCGGCATGCCGGCGAGCGGCCACATCGTCGACGGGATGGAATCGATCAGACGGCTTGTACGGGTCGACCAGAAGCCGATTGGACGCACGCCGCGTTCCAATCTGGCCACCTACACAGGCCTTTTCGATCAGGTGCGCAAGCTTTTCGCGGACACGCCCGCCGCCCGCAAGCGGCGCTATAGCGCGGGTCGCTTTTCGTTCAATGTTGCGCAGGGCCGCTGCCCGACCTGCGAAGGCGAAGGGTTCGTCAGCGTCGAACTGCTTTTTCTGCCGAGCGTCTATGCGCCTTGCACGACGTGCCACGGCACCCGTTATAACGAATCGACGCTGGAAATCACGTGGCGGGACAAGAACATTGCGCAGGTGCTGGGTCTGACGGTCGACGCCGCGTGCAGTTTCTTCGCCGACCAGCCCGGCGTGATGCGTTCCCTCACCGCGCTGCGCGACATCGGCCTCGGCTATCTGCGACTCGGCCAGCCGGCCACGGAGTTATCCGGCGGCGAAGCACAGCGCATCAAGCTCGCGACCGAGCTGCAACGGGCCCAACGCGGCGACACGCTATACATCCTGGACGAGCCTACGACGGGTCTTCATCCCGCCGACGTCGATCGGCTAATGGTGCAATTGCAAGGACTTGTCGATGCGGGCAACACGGTCGTCGCGGTCGAGCACGATATGCGAGTGGCCGCACAAAGCGACTGGGTCATCGACGTGGGCCCAGGGGCGGGAGACGCTGGCGGAACGATCGTGGTGAGCGGAAGACCCGCTGAAGTCGCGCGCAAAAAGGAGAGCCGCACCGCTGCGTATATCAGGGAACAGCTGGCGGCCTGATCCGGCGGCGCGGCCATTCGAATAACCTCGATCGAGGAACGCACCGCACGCCGTTCGCGCCTGGCAACCAGGTCATGCGTAACGCATTTGTTCAATGTCAGGTGTGCATCAAGAGCCTTATCATGCATGCCGCACGGCCGTGGACCTACGCGCTTTCTGCGCCGTTCGCCGCATGCCTCCATCCCGCTTCACTGACCAGATGACAGTGGACGACAGCATTCTTTTTTATCAGTAGAATGCTGCAACCGCAACGATTCAATGTTGCCGCAACCGACGCTCGGGCTCATCAGTTTCACGGTCTCGTCAAGACCGTGAAACTATCAGCACGCGTGTCGTCGCGAGGCGACGCAGTCATGTCGAATGCAAAACTTGTGTGGCCGCTGCGAACGGGAGTGAATCGCACGCCGCCACGAACAATGGATCGCCGTCGCCACAACTGAAACCGTTGGCGACACGTGTCACCTGGACCAACGACGCCATCGGCGCTCACCTGGCCGACCTGCTGGCCGGATAGGGCGTCGGATCCCAAACCAACTAGTCGTGATACTTACCTGGCCGCAATATTGTGTATTCCAAAACGCAAATCGATCCGGTAGTCAGCTTCCGGAACTCGCAGGGCGAGCAGGTACGAGGCACGATCATCAATCTCCAGCGAAACTCGCTGGTGATGGAGATCTATAACCCGTACTCGATTGTGCAGGTCAGCGAGGTGCTGAGCGACCTGTCCGTCAAGATGGGCGTGGAACACGCCTATTCTGGCAAGGCAGTCGTCATCAGCATGGTCAATACCGGCCTCACAGCAATCGTTTCGGTAACGCTGATCGCCGAGTGGCGCGAACTGAGTGGCGGCGCGCTGGAAGCGCGTACGGTCGGCGAAGAAGCGCGCCGGTTCGTGCAGGACTGGACCGGCCGTTTCCAGATCCGTCGTGATTACCAGATCGCAGTCAACCAGATCCGCGCTTTTCTCTCGGACATGTCGCGGTGGGTCGAGCAGGCAGACCTCGGCGAGACCATGCCGAAGGAAGGCAATAGCCTGCGTGAAGACTTCTTCTTCGAACTGGCATCGCCATTAATGGAGAAGACCAAGCTCTACTTCGACGAATTCGAAGGCGAGGCACGGCTGGTCGATGAAGAACTGGCGCCGGCACACCGTGCCTTTGCCCAGGCTGCACTACATCCGCTGCTGCTGCGCTCGCCGTTTGTCTTTCGCACGTTCACGAAGCCGCTGGGCTATGCCGGCGACTACCAGATGGTGAACCAGATGCTCGACGATCCGCGCCAGGGGCCGAGCACGTACTTCCAGATCGTCAACGCCGCTTTCCTGCAGACGGCCGTTGCGCGCGCGCACCGCAATCGCGTCGATCTGCTGGTGGACTACCTGACCCGGCTCGCCAACGAAGCGCGCGCCGCGCAGCGGCCGTTCCGTGTGCTGAACGTAGGTTGCGGCCCCGCTCAGGAGATCCAGCGTTTTATCCACGAATACGACGAACCGCAGTGGCTGACGTTCGAACTGCTCGACTTCAGCCAGGAGACACTGGACTGGACACGTGAACGCCTCGCGTCTATTTCACAAAAAATGGGCAGGCGCATGACCATTAGCTACACGCACGATTCTGTCCACCACCTGCTCAAGCGCCGGATCGATGCGCACGCATCGGACGTCCGTGAATTCGACGCGGTGTATTGCGCCGGCCTCTTCGACTACCTGTCGGACAAGGTCTGTGCGCGGCTGAACCAGCATTTCGCCAGCCGGACCCGACAGGGCGGCCGCCTGCTGGTAACCAATGTCCACGCCGACAACCCGGAGCGCCTGAGCATGGAGCACGTGCTCGAGTGGTACCTGATCTATCGCAACGAGGCACAGATGGCCGACATCATGCCGGAGAACTGCGGAGAGCCGCGCCTGTACACGGACTCGACCGGGGTTAATGTGTTCGCCGAGGTGGTGATCGGCCAGCAACAAGTAGCCTGAGATGACAACCTCCCTCGGTGGGCTACAGTCGAACTATCGTGAAGAGCTGCGCGACTACCGGTTGCTGTGCAGCAAGGCCGGCGGCCTGACGGTGATCGTGCTGGTGCTGATGGGCGTTGCGCTCGACTATGTCGTGTATCCGGACGAGCAGAAGCGCTTTGCGATCATTCGGTTGCTGACCAGCGCAGCCATTGGCCTGGCATTGCTGTCGTTTTACACGACAACGGGCAAACGCCACGTGCAGATCATCACCTTCCTCTGGCTGCTGTTGCCGCAGGCAATGATCTCCTGGATGATTTATGTCACGCAGGGCGAGCAGTCATTGTTCTATGCCGGGCTCATGCTGACGATCTTTGCGGTCGGCATCCTGTTCCCTTCCGGCTATTGGCAGACGCTCGCTTTCGGGCTGGCCACGGTCGCGCTCTATTACATAGCCTGCGTGGCTCATGCGGGCGGCATACACGACCCGAGCAAGTTTCTGTTTCAGCTCATCCTGATCTTCTTCTGTGCGTTGGCCAGTTCGGTGTACACCTACTTCAACGAGAAGGGCCGTTTCCAGCTTTTCCGGCTGAAGGAGGAGCTGGCGCACAAGAACGACCAGCTCGCCCGTACCAACGAAAGCCTCGCGCAGATCAAAGGTCAGTTGTTGCAGCAGGAGAAGATGGCTGCAATCGGTACGTTGTCGGCGGGGTTGCTTCACGAGGTCAACAACCCGGTGAACTTCTGCCTGATGGCGATCGAAATCGGCATGGAGGAACCGCAGGCCAAAAGCAGCCCTTCGCTGATGGAGTGCCTGACGGATGTCAAGCAGGGGATGCAACGCATCCAGCATATCGTGTCGGACCTGAAGACCTTTGCCTACCGTCGACCCGGCGCGGCGGCAGACGACGTGCCGTTCCTGTTCGAGAAGGCGCTTGACTCGTCGATCCGCTTGAGCGCGCATGAACTGCGCGGCGTGAGCGTCACGCGTGAGCTGTCCGACGACACCCTCGTGCTGGGCGACGAAGCCGCCATTATCGGCGTGCTCATCAACCTGTTTTCAAATGCTGCTCTCGCCATGCAGAAGGCCGGCACCGCGTCGCCGCGCATCCACGTCGCGGCGGAATGGCGCGACGACCGGCTGCATGTGAATGTGCGCGACAACGGACCGGGAATCGCCGCAGAGAATATCGCGCGAGTGTTTGAACCGTTTTTCACTACGCGCGAAGTCGGCCAGGGCCTCGGCCTTGGCCTGTCCATTAGTTATGCGGTGGTGGAGCGGCACGGCGGCACACTATTCGCGGAAAGCAAGTTGGGCGAGTGGACCGCGTTCAACTTCGACCTGCCGCGTGCCGAGTGATATCGAAATGAGCAATACGCAGCAGAGCCCGCACACTGTCGTCTATGTCGATGACGAAGATTTAGCCCGCAAGTACTTTGCGCGTGCGGCGGGCAGTGACTACGAAGTGCTTCTCGCGAGCGGCGCAGAGGAGGCTATGTCGATCCTTCGCCGCGAAGGAGCGCGCGTGGCCGTGCTTGTGACCGACTTCCGCATGCCGGGCCGTCACGGCGACGATCTGCTGCGCCAGGTCGCTCAGGAGTATCCGCATATCGTCCGGATCCTGGTGACGGCCTACGCGGACAACAACGCGTTGCCGGCCGCAGTCAGTTCCGATGGGGTGTTCCGAATCCTGGAGAAGCCCCTGGGCGTGAGCACGGTCCGCGAGGTGTTGACATCGGCGACGACAGCCCAAGTGTCGCGACTGACGTGACGCAGCGCTTGCCGGTCGACCCGGTTATCACGAAGACCGGCGCAAGCCGCTTCGGCATGATCTTCAGCAACCGCGTCGCGCAGCTTGTCGGGAACATCGGGATCAGATCCGCAGTCGGCGGCGGTACGGCCGCGACGCTGGAATCTCCAAATTTGAAGGATCGAATGCACAGGAGTTACCAATGAGCCATACGATTGCCAACCAGACGCCGCCTCCGGCGATTCTGTTCGTCGACGACGAAGCCACCGCGGTCAAATACTTCGAACGCGCCATCGGCTCCATTGCGCCGGTGGTGACGGGCGCCTCGGTGGACGACGGCAAGGCGATGCTGGACGCCCACGCCTCCAGTCTGGCGGTGCTCGTGTCCGACCAGCGCATGCCGGGCGAACATGGCAACGAACTTTTGCGCTATGCGCGAGAGCGCTATCCCCACATCGTCCGGATACTGACAACGGCCTATTCCGAGCTGGATCAGACCGTCGAGGCCGTCAACCAGGGCCAGATACATCGCTACATCAAGAAGCCGTGGGATATCTCAGCGCTGCGCATGGAGATGAAGCAGGCGCTGGAGTTGTCGGGGCTGCGCAAGGAACGCGACGAACTCGTGCGCGAGAAGCTTGGCGTATTGCAGACGCAGACGGTGGCCACCCGTATCGGCGTAGTGCACACGCTGTGCGCGAGCCTGATTGGCCCTGGCCGGTTCCAGCCGGTGGAAACTTACCTGACCGGCACCGAACTGGCCGGTACGCGCAATGCCGAGCCGGACTGGCGGCGTATGGACTACGCCGATCTGGTGCATGCCGAGAGCGAATGCAGCGGCAGCTTCGGTCACGCGGTCGGTACGCGTCTCGCGCAACTGCGTGCGCAGACTGCGGGGCGCGGCGTTGCTGACGCGTTGCCGGTCTTGATGGATGTCCTCGGCGCCACGGTGCGCGGCAATGGTGAGGCGCTGTTCTGGACTTCGCCCTCAACGCTGAGCGAGTTCCTCACCCGGCCAGTGGGTCACGCGGTATCCGCCGAGCACGCTGCGTGGCTGGCCTGCCTGTTGTGGCTGGAAGAAGCGGGCGGCGCGCTGCAGTTCTTCCGGGAAGGTGACGCTATCGTCTGCCGCGCCGGTGCGCGGGCCAGTTTTGCGGCCGACCGCCTTGTAGTGTGGATCGAGCGGTTCCTTGAGCCTGCGTTCGACCAGGATAAGCCGACGGTCCGCGTTTAAAGAGGGCGCAACGATCGTTGCCCGGGCGGAAAGCCCACGGGGCGAACGATCGTTGCATCCGGAGAAAATGCTTTGGGCCGGCCGGGTGCTGAACGGCCGGCAGGAGCAACGGAGCACTGGTTCGTGAGCCGTTGCGCGGCTTGGCGTAGCGACGGCCGTCTATTTCCCCGCATTCTTGAGCACATCCAGCGCGGCCTCACACGCCCGCTGCAGTTGTTCCCGCATCAGATCCTGCGCATCCCCCGTGCCGTTGACGACAGCATCGCGAATTCGCACTGCCTGTTCGAACGATGCGCGCATCCGCCCGCCTTGCGCCATTGCGATGCGGCGCAGCCGGCGCACTGGCCCGATCAGCGATGCATGACTCTGCTGCAACGTGCGGTTGTCGGCAATCGTCATGACGATCGCGTAAAAGCGGTCCAATGCATCGACATAGGCGGCAGCGTCGCCGGCATCGACGCTCGTTCGCATCATGTCGATCACATCATCGAGCTGCGCGGCACCGAGCGATGTAATGCGCTCGGATGCAAGCTGCACCGCGAGACATTCGAGCGCGGCGCGCACCGTATAAATCTCTTCCACATCGCGAAGCGTCACCGAACGCACATATGCGCCCACTCGCGGAAGAACCGTCACGAGCCCTTCGCGCTCGAGCTGCGCGAACGCCTCGCGCATCGGGGTGCGACTAACGTTCAGCTGTTTTGCGACCTGCACTTCGGAGAGACGGCTACCCGGAGCGAGCACGCCTTCCACGATCGCCTCGCGCAACGCGGGGACGACCACGCCATCGCTCAACGAATCGCCGGTTGAGTCCAGCGTGCGAAGCCGCGCGTGATACCGCGTGGCAATGGATTCGAGACTCGACGCGTGGCGCGTGTGCGCTGTCGTGGATTTTGAAGAAGCGGTTTTAGCAGCGGGCATTGACACCTCGGATTTCTGTGAATACTCTGTATACAGATTATACAACAGGAGACGACATGGATCGCAGTGCATTGGAAGCCCCCGTTGTCATAGAGCATACCGGCGACGTGCTCACCTTCACGCTGAACCGCCGGGACGTCGGCAACGAAGTGTCGGTTGCAATGTTCGACGCGATGTCGGACGCGTTGCGCAGTGAGGCCGTGCAACCGAAGGCGCGTGTACTGCGCATCCGCGCGAACGGCGATGTGTTCTGCACGGGGCGCGAGCGAGCGGGGCGGGACGCCGTGTCGATCCGCACCGAAGTCGCGCGTCTGATCGAACTCAAGCGGCTCGTACGCAACACGTCGTTGATTTCGATTGCGCAGGTGCAGGGCGATGCGTTGGGCTTCGGCTTCGGGCTTGCGATCCTGTGCGACTTCACGCTCGTCGCATCGTCGGCGCGGCTCGGGTTCCCGGAGATGCGCAGCGGTCTGCCGCCCGCCGCGATCATGGCTTACCTCGGCGGCTATGCGCTGCCCAAGGCCTTGTTTCCAATGGTCCTGTTCGGCGATCCCATTACACCTGAAGCGGCCTTGCAGGCAGGGCTCGTCACGCGAGTATGCGATCGCGCGAACCTGCACGCCGACGCTGACGCGCTTGCCGCTCGCATTCTCTCGCTCGACCAAGCCGGCGCGAAACAGTGCAAGGCGTTCTTCCTCGCCGCGCAGGAAGGCAGCGTCGAACAGAACTTCCGCGCCGCGACCGACATGCTGACCGTCAACGCATTGCGGTTGATGCAGACCCGCTGAGCGTGGCCGTGCTTCACCCGCTCGATACAACACGACGTGCGGATGTCGATGAAAGCGCTAATCCGCTGACACCGTAACGTCGACTGGAGACAGACATGAACGTCAACGCAGGGCCGAGGCTCGATCGTTTGCCGATGTCGGGATTTCACCGGCGCATCATGTGGTTGATTGGCATTGGCATGTTCTTCGATGGTTTCGATATTTACGTTGCGTCGACGGTGCTCGGCGCAACGCTGAAGTCCGGTTTCTCCACGCTGGGGCAAAACGCGCTGTTTGTGTCGCTCACTTTTCTCGGCATGATGCTCGGCTCGCTCGCCACCGGTTTTCTCGGCGACCGGTTCGGGCGGCGCTTCACGTATCAGGCGAATCTCGCCGTGTTCGGGCTGGCCTCGCTCGGCGCGGCACTCGCGCCGAACATGAGCGTGCTCATCGCGTGCCGCTTCGTGATGGGACTTGGGCTGGGCGCAGAAAACGTGGTCGGTTACTCGACGCTAACCGAATTCGTGCCGCCGCAGAAACGCGGCAGGCTGCAGGGTTTGATGGCGGTTTTCGTCGTGTCCGGACTGCCCGTCGCGGGGCTGATCGGGTTGCTGCTGATTCCGTCGTTCGGCTGGCGCGCGATGTTCGTGCTCGGCGGTGTTGGCGCACTCGGCGTCTGGTATGCACGCAAGTCCTTGCCGGAGTCGCCCCGCTGGCTGGATTCCGTTGGACGCCACGACGAGGCTGACGTGATCCTACGTCGCATCGAAGCAGAAGTGACGGCTGAACGAGGCGGCCAGCCGCTGCCTGCGCCAGCGTCCACGAGACCCGGCGCGACAGCGCAACCGGCGCTGTCGTTCGCTTCGTTGTTCAGCGGCGCAATGCTGCAACGGATGATCGTCGGCTGCGTGACGCTCATTGTCATCAACACGCTGCTGTATGGCTTCGTCACCTGGCTTCCGACATTCTTCGTGCATCAGGGCTTCAGCATCGCGAAGTCGTTCGGGTTCGCGCTCGTGATGTCGCTCGGCGCGCCTATCGGCTCCGCAATCGGCGCGCTCACCGCAGACGCGTGGGGCCGCAAGCCGACGATCATCGGCTCGTCGCTCGCCGCGATCGTCTTTGGCGCGATGTATCCGTTCATCACGAGCCCCGTGATATTGCCCATCGTCGGACTGTTGTTGACCATTCCCATCTACGTGCTGGTCGCGCTGCTATTTGCAGTCTATGTGCCGGAACTCTTCCCGACTGAAGTGCGGCTGCGCGCGTCGGGCGTCTGCAATACGCTGGGCCGCGGCGCAACCATCGTCACGCCTTTCATCGTGGTATCGCTTTTTGGGCAGTACGGCATCGTCGGCGTGCTGGCAATGATGATCGGTTTGCTCGCCGTGCAGATCGTCGTCGTTGCATGGCTGGGGGTCGAGCCGACCGGACAGCGCCTCGAAGACCTTCAACCGGAAGACACCCTCGCGCGCGACGCGCTTCATGCCGACGCGCACGCTTCGCCTAACAAATGAATCGACAGGAACCATGTAATGAATACAGGCAACTCACAGCGCTATGACGCGCAATTGTTGATTGGCGGTGAATGGACGGATGCTGAAGACGGCCGCACGCTAGACATTGTGAATCCCGCGACGGGCGAAGTGATCGGGGCGCTCGCGTCGGCTTCCGCTCGCGATGTGGATCGGGCCGTGCAAGCCGGTCATCGCGCATTCGAAGGCGGTGCGTGGCGCGACATGTCGATCCAGCAACGCGCGCGCATTTTGAACCGTTTTGCCGATCTGTTCGAAGCGGATCTCGAACAGTTCTACAAGCTCGAAACGTTGAATAACGGCCGTCCCATTGCGGAAACGCGCGCGCAGATTTCACGCCTGCCGCAGTTCTATCGCTACTTCGCGGCGCTCGCGCTCACGCGCCGCAGCGATGTGATTCCGATTGAAGGACCGTACCTGTGTTACACGCAGCGTGTACCGCTGGGGGTCGTCGCGCTGATGACGTCGTTCAATCATCCGTTGATGATTCTCTCGAAGAGTCTCGCTCCCGCACTAGCGACGGGCAACAGTGTCGTCATCAAGGCGTCGGAACAGACGCCGCTGACGACCGTGCGGCTCGTGAAGCTGTTGCAGGACGCGGGCGTTCCCAAAGGCGTCGTCAACGTTGTGAACGGCGAAGGGCGCGTAGCGGGCGCGGCGCTCGCGCAACATCCGCTGATCCGGAAGGTGGTATTCACGGGAGGCACGGAAGTGGGGCGCTCGATCGGCGAGGCCGCCGCGCGTAATTTCGCGCTCACGACGCTGGAACTGGGCGGCAAGGGCGCGGTGATCCTGTTCGATGACTTCGATATCGAGCGCGCAGTGAACGGCGCGGCGTTCGCCGCGTTCATCGGCGCTGGGCAGACCTGTGTCTGCGGGGCGCGCATCCTCGTGCAGAAATCGATGTATGCGGCCTTCCTCGAACGTTTCCGCGCGAAGGTCGAGCGCATCCGCGTGGGCGACCCGACGGATGCGAAGACACAGCTTGGTCCCGTCATTTCCGAGCGTTCGCGTCAACGCATTCTCGCGATGCTCGAACGCGCGCAGCAGGCGGGCGCAAAGTTACTCACGGGCGGACGCGTGCCTCAAGAACTGACGTCGGGGTACTTTCTTGAGCCGACCGTCGTCTACGATGCGGACCCGCATTCGGAGATAGGCCAGGACGAGGTGTTCGGGCCCGTAACGGTCGTCATGCCGTTCGAAGACGAAGCCGATGCGATCCGTATCGCCAACGATACGCCGTTCGGCCTCGCCGCTTCGATCTGGACGCAGGACGTCGCGCGGGCGCATCGCGTCGCCGGCAGGCTGGAGTTCGGCATGGTGTGGGTGAACGACCACCATCGGCTCGACCCGGCGTCGCCGTGGGGTGGATTCAAGAACAGCGGCGTGGGCCGTGAAACGGGCATCGAGTCGTTCGACCAGTTCAGCGAGCCTCGGGCGGTGACGATCAACACATCCGGCAAGACGGTGGACTGGTACGCGGACGATGGCGAACTGAAGCGGCTCAACTAAACCAAGCGGCGAACTACCGAAAAACGAGCCGCCAGGGAGGGTTGAAAACAATCCTCGGTGGCGGCCGTGGCGAACGGATGCATCGTCGGGATCGGCTGGAGCGGGCGTCGCCATGCCGTCGTGGTCACGCCCGCTGTGCCTCGCATTACTGCGTGTCTGGCTGCTTCTGATGCTTGGCGTGCTTGTGCGAACGATGATGGGTCGAGTGGGTACTTGTCGGGGCGGACGTGTTGTCTCCGCCGGCAGTCGGGCCCGCCGTCGCTGCGCCGTGGGCGTTGCCGCCGCCCGATCCGCCGTTGCCATTGCCGCCTGCTTGCGCGCTCGCCGTGCCGGAAACGGCCAATGCGGCCAGAAGTACAAGCATCGATTGAATGCCTCGCATGTTTTGCTCCTTGGATAGTTGACCCCCGTCGCTGGGGCGAAGCGACCGTCACCGAGCCGCAGGCGTAACAGAGCATATGCAGTGCCTGAAAGTCGCGAGAGGCGATTCGGGCAGCGACATCGCCAATCGCGATGTTTTGTGTCCCAGACCGCAGTTGGCGCAGGCGGGGCATGTGAAGATCCGTCGCACGAATCGCTGATGTGTACACACCAGTGACATTCGAAAACGATAAGCGCGATACGGGGACCTTCAAATGAAAAAATATCCAGGCTTACTCTTCGCCCTTCTGCTCGCGGCCTGTGGCGGCGGTGGGGGAGGCGGCAACAGCGCCACCACGGCATCTTCGGCACCTTCGTCCACGAGTCCCAAGGCATGTACCGACGGTCCGTACACGACCGACCCCACGAAAGTCTGCACCGATGCGAGCGGCAATCTCGTTACTGCGTATGTCTACGTGCAGCCGAAGACGGTCATTCCCGACGGAACCGTGATCACCGCGGATACCACGTGGCCGGCGAGCGGCTCTCCATATTTCCTCGCCGGTACGGTACGAGTGGCGCCGGGCGTCACGTTGACGATCCCCGATAACACGATCGTGGAGACTTACCGCTCAGTGCCATGCACGGCCGATTGTGTGGGTACGATTCCGACCAAAGGCATCATCAACGTGGCGGGCACGCTCAACGTGGGAAGCCAGGGTCCGGTTCAACTGCTGGGCGTGACGGCCGCTAACACGTCGTTGGCGCAGGACGCGGGTAACGGCACGGTCAGCATCACGCATGCGGTGTTGCAGGACGCGTTCGTGCAGATCAACGACGCCGCGCCGTTCTCGATGACATACAGCCAGGCCACGCACATGAACGCGACGCCAATTGTTCGCAATGGGGTGACGACTTATGAAGCCGGCACGAACGGCTACCCGCGCTTGAGCAGGTCGGCGACCGTGAAAGGCAATACGTTCGTGGACTCCGCGGCCTTCGCTTTCGATCCGTCGGTCTTCGTGCAAAACAATCTGTTCATCAACATGGTCGATCCGCTCGTGTTGATCGACGCGTTCCCTGCCAATGGACAGGCGCCCACCGGCGTTGCGCAACGGAACTCGTTCCTCTTCAAGAAGGACTCACCGAATGGAAACCGCCTCGTGATCGAGTCTCACGGCACTTATAACGCGTCCACGCTTCGTTCTCTGGACTTCACCAACAACTTCTGGGGCCTGACGGATAACACGACCATCCAGTCGCGCGTGCGAGATAGCACCGACACGGCCAACCCGCGGCTGCCCAACGTGATTCTCTATGCACCGGCGCTTCAGAGTCCCGATCCCGCCACGCCGGCGGACCCGCAAAGCGCGACGCCGAATGTGTAAGCACTGAGGCAGCGTGATCGACGTGAGGAGGTGCTGCTTGCAGCACCTCCTCACGACATCGAGTTGATACATATGATCGGCGAAGGCCAGATGAAGGACGGTGGCATCGCGCAAACTCCCGCCTGCAAGTTCTATTCGTTCGTCGTATGAGCAGTCCTTATCTTATCGACGTCTGTTTGACTCTTCTTCCCTATCGCGACAAAACCAGATAGGCGCGGAGCCCGATCCTTTACATGACGACCGCCGCACTTCCAGCGCCCGTAGCCCAGTGGTCACGCAACAGGTTTTGCAATAACGGCACTGCCTGATTCAGCAATGGTCCCCGCGGGCGCTGTGCTGATGTCGCTATCCATAGCGTGGTTCTCAACATGGGTTGGCTGATGGGACGGACGTGGAAATCGCTCTCGTGACCGCTGGAGCGAACCGCTTTTAGCGACAGTATCGCGTGCACACCCTCGTCCCGCACGAGAGTGAGGATAGCCGGGATGCTTTCTATTTCGAGCGCGATTCGGGGTTTCAGCGATGCCTGTGCCATGGTGGCTTCTACTAGCATGCGAATGGAGTGCGGCCGACTGGGCATAACGAGATTTCTCTCAGCGACCTCCGCAAGACTGATCTCGTCGTTGATTGGCGGCTCAACGGATGAAAGGCTCGATTCACGGCTCGATACCAGGTAAAGCTGTTCGTCTAGCACCGGAGCTAACTCCACGGCAGAGGAAGTAGGCACCGTGTAAACCACAGCACAGTCGGCGCGTCCGATTGCCAACCACTCGAGCACATAGGTGGACAGCCCCTCAAGCACGCAGAGCGTCGCTTTAGGGAAGCGGTCGCGGAATAACCTTACTAGTGGGGCCGTAAGCGTGAGACTGACGCTAGGCGGCAGCGCCACCACGAGCCGCCCCGTCGAGACGCCACGGCCTTCCTCCATGTCAAGTTGGGCGCGTTCGATCTGTGCGAGCACGCTACGTCCATGATCGAGGAGACGCCTTCCAGCCTCGGTGAGCGTCACACCCCGGCCGTTACGCTCGAGCAGCGTTTGCCGGAATTCCACTTCCAATGCACGCACCTGTCGGCTTAACACGGGCTGAGCGACCGAAAGGAAATTCGATGCTCGAGTAAAACTTCCCAACTCAGCAACGTGAACAAACGATTCAAGCTGCCGCAGCTCCATGACAACCTCCAGAATTGCATTAAATGCATATCTACTATGCTGGATATGTCATTGTAGAATGTCAGATAATGTAAAAAAATGCAAGCACATCCACGCGAACCGGGGCAACGCCGGTGCCACAGGAAGCGTGGGAACCCAGGTGGTAGCAGCCGGCCACGCATCGAGGCGGGTTTTCTGTCCCCGCAATTGCGACCGGGCAGGTTGATCAGGCAAATCTCAGTCGGTCATCCGTCAGGCGAATCGATGCGCGCGTCGCGGCAACGGGCGGGCTCCGGTACCTCGACTGAGTTGTAACGAGTGATGGCGCCGCAGGCGCTGCTTCGCCCACATTGCCGTGTCGAAGATCTTCCAGAAACTGGACCAGAAACAGACTGAGATGGAATGAGCAGAAAAATGAGCGAGCATTTTCCCAAGTCACCCGGATGGTTGGACTGGTGCGAGAGTCCTTCCAGACCGCGTTTCCAGTTGCCGGCCGGGTCAGTGGACGCCCACTGCCACGTGTTTGGCCCTGGTGAGCGCTTTCCCTATGCACCCGAGCGTAAGTACACCCCATGCGATGCCAGCAAAGAGGAACTGTTTCAGCTGCGCGATCACTTGGGTTTCGAGCGCAATGTAATCGTGCAGGCGACCTGCCACGGCGCAGACAACCGTGCGCTGGTGGACGCCTGCGTCAGTTCCGGCGGTAGAGCGCGTGGCGTGGCGACGGTTAAACGGGATGTGAGCGACCAGGAGCTCGAAGTGCTGCACGCAGCGGGCATACGGGGAGTTAGATTCAATTTCGTTAGACGGCTCGTCGATTTCACACCGCGAGACGAACTGATAGAGATCGCGCAGCGCGTCGCCAAACTGAACTGGCATATCGTTGTCTACTTTGAAGCTGTCGATTTGCCGGAGCTCTGGGGCTTCTTCACGGGACTGCCGACTGCCTTGGTAATCGACCATATGGGGCGGCCTGACGTCTCGAAACCCGTTGATGGGAAAGAGTTCGAATTGCTCGTGAGATTCATGCGCGAGCATCCCAACGTCTGGTCCAAAGTTAGTTGCCCGGAGCGACTTTCTGTAACTGGCAAACCCGCGGTGGATGGCGAGCAGGACGCTTACGACGACGTGGTGCCTTTCGCCCGGCGGCTCGTCGAGACATTCCCGGATCGGGTGCTTTGGGGCACCGACTGGCCGCATCCGAACCTGAAGGACCACATGCCGGACGATGGATTGCTGGTTGACTTCATACCTCGGATCGCTACAACTCCTGAGCTCCAGCGCAAGCTGCTGGTCGACAATCCGACGCGCCTCTACTGGGGAAAATAATGAACTCCATTAACGCTCGCGACTATCGCCAGATTCCCGGCACGTATGTCTTCGATGGGACTCATTGTCAAAAGGGCTACGCGCTGAACATGTTTTGCAAGTCGCTGGACCTGGCAAGCAATCGGGCAGATTTTCGAGCTGACTCCTCCGGCTACCTTGCGAGGTTCAAGCTGAGCGACGAGCAACGCCGTGCCGTGCTGGATCGTGACTGGCTGGGAATGCTACGACTAGGCGGGAACATCTACTACACCTTCAAGCTGGCGATTTTCGACGGTCTTACGATGCAGCACGTAGGCGCGGCCATGTCTGCCAACGGAATGTCGGTCGACGACTTCCGCGAAATGATGAACTGCGGGGGGCGTCCGATCAACGGTAACCGCAGCGTTGAGGAGTGGTCTCATGGCTAGGTTCGTCGGAGGAGTCGGCACCTCACATGTGCCGTCGATCGGTGCAGCCATCGATCACGGAAAGACCCAGGAACCGTACTGGAAACCGTTGTTCGACGGAGTGCAGGTCGCGCGCGACTGGATGGCCCAAGTCAGGCCCGACGTGGTCATCGTGGTTTATAACGATCACGCATCGCGATTCGGCCTCGATGTGACACCGACATTTGCAATAGGCGTGGCCGACGAGTTTCCGCCGCATGACGAGGGATATGGACCTCGCCCTGTACCGGCGTGCGTCGGGGATCCTGCGTTGGCATGGCACCTGACCGAATCGCTGGTATTGAACGATGAAATCGATGTGACGATGGTGGGCGAAATGTCGGTGGACCACGGTCTTACCGTGCCGCTTTCCCTGCTGTTTGGTCAGCCGGAGCGTTGGCCGTGCCGTGTGATCCCATTGTGTGTCAACGTGATCCAGTATCCGCAACCGACCGCCTTGCGTTGCTTCAAGTTAGGACAGGCCCTTCGTCGGGCAATCGATACATATGCGCCCGACATCAAGGTAGCCGTGCTCGGGACCGGTGGCATGTCGCATCAATTGCAGGGCGAGCGTGCCGGACTGATCAACGCTCCTTACGACAACCAATGGCTCGATCACATGGTGCACGATCCGCAATCACTAACAAGAATCGGACATACAGAATTGCTGCGCGAGGCGGGATCGGAGGGGCTGGAAATCATCATGTGGCTCATCATGCGTGGCGCAATGAATGAAACGGTCCGTCTGATTCATCGTTTCTATCACGTGCCGGCGTCTAACACAGCGTATGGTCTGTTGGTGTTGGAGGACGTGTGAACAGGCCGCTGAAAGTCGCAGTCGCGGGTGCCGGCGCATTTGGCATTCAGCATCTGGACGCTATTCAGGGCCTAGGTGAAGCCGAAGTAGTGTGCCTCCTTGACGAAGACCTGAAAAAAGCACGTGAGGTCGCTGACCGCTACCGGATTGCACAGGCAAGCGCGCAACTGGAGGAGGTGCTGGCTCGGCCCGATCTGCAAGCGGTTATTCTCTGCACGCCAACGCCATTGCACGCGGGGCAGGCTGTGGCTTGCCTGCAGGCCGGCAAGCACGTACAAGTGGAGATTCCTCTTTCGGACTCGCTTGCAGATGCGGAAACGGTTGCGCTTTGGCAGCAGCGCACAGGGCTGGTCGCAATGTGTGGACACACGCGACGGTTCAATTCTGGGCATCAGTGGCTGCGCGAACGCATTCTCACCGGCGAGTTTTCGCTACGTCAACTCGATGTGCAGACGCATTTTTTGCGCCGGTCCAACACGAATGCTTTAGGGCAACCGCGGAACTGGACGGATCATCTGTTGTGGCATCACGGGGCTCACACGATAGATCTGTTTCAGTATCAGACAAGAGAAGAGATCGTCGCCGCAAATGTACTGCAAGGGCCGATTCATCCGACGCTTGGTATTGCTCTCGATATGTCTATCCAACTCAAAAGCAGTAGCGGCGCTTTGTGCACGTTATCTCTCAGTTTCAACAACGATGGACCGTTCGGATCGACCTTTCGATATATCGGCGACGGCTCGACCTACGTCGCCCGTTATGACGAGTTGACCAACGGCTCGGGGGAAACGCTTGACCTTGATTTGCGGACGCCGGTGCTGAGCGGAGTAGCGCGGCAAGACAGGGAGTTCTTTGCAGCCATCCACGAATGCCGCGAACCGGAGGCGAGCGTCGCGAGTGTGATGCCGTGCTACCGCGTGTTACATCAGCTGGCCCGACAGCTGGACTGACCTGCCTGTTCACTCGCGTCACAGGATGACAGGCCGACTCGCGTGACGGCGTTGACATCGCGACCCGAAACGGAAAGTTTTATGGAGGGGTGTCAGTTACATAGATATCGATCACGCCGTTCCAACACAATTGTTAGCATTACAAATTAATTCGATGTGCCGTCTGAGCGACAGACGACTTCGTTTTCTCTTTGCAGTTTGCCCGGTCGATGAACGAGAGCGGATTCCCGAGCGTCGTTAGTTACCAGAATATAAATACATCTTTCAAAGGATTGGAGACATGAAAAAAGTTTTGAAGGCGACGATACTTGCGTCCGCGGCGCTGGTGTCCGCTCAGGCTTATGCACAGAGCAGCGTGACCCTGTACGGAATCATCGATACCGGTGTGGATTGGGAAAGTCAGGCGGCCAAAGCACCCGGTCAAAAGAGTGCTTCCGGCTCGGCCATCCGGATGACCTCGTTATCCAGTTCGCTCCCGTCGCGATGGGGGTTGCGTGGAAAAGAAAACCTCGGTGCCGGACTGAATGCAATTTTCGAACTGGAAAGTGGCTTTGCACCGAACTCAGGTGCTCTTCAGAACGGTAATCGCCTTTTTGGCCGGTCGGCGTGGGTAGGACTTGAAACGCCGTACGGCACGTTTCGCGCGGGACGTCAGATCAATATGACGTATATCGCGTTGATGAAATCTACTGTCCTTGGACCAGCCTTGTATTCGCTCGCGGCACTCGATCCGTATCTGCCCAATAGCCGTTCCGACAACACCATAAGTTACTTCAACGACATCCATCATTTCGTGGTGGGCGCCACCTACAGCACGGGCCGGGACGCTGCCAGCAGCCCGGGCAGTGCAACGGTGAATGGGGGGGCCGCGTTCACTCCCTCAGCAACCAATTGTCCAGGCAATGTCGCAGGAAGCTCGGCAGCGTGCCGCCAAATTACAGCATTGGCCGGTTACTGGGGCGCGGAGTACGGTGTGCAGTTCGTCTATGACCAGTTGCGCGGTGGCCCAGGAACCCTGCCCGGCAGTGTTTCTTACGATCCGTCGATGCCATTGCTGCTTTCAGATGCAGGTCAGAAGACGACACGATACATGGTCAGTGGCTATTTCCAGTTGGGCGAGCTTGCGTTGCGTGGCGGCGCAATCCATCGAATGACGACTACGACAACGGATTACCAGACCAACATCTTTTACGGCGGCGCATCTTACATGGTTAAGCCGGATATCGCACTGGACGCTGAAATATCGAGGATTGCCACAACGGATCACAAGAATGCCAACTACTACGTGATGCGCGCCACGTACCTCCTGTCGAAGAGAACATCCATCTACACGATGCTTGGCTTCATGCAAAACAATAGTCGTGCCTCTTATTCGGTTGGCGCGGGCTACTCGACCGTGGCGAACGCGAAGCAGGTCGGTGTTCTTCTCGGCATTCAACAGCGTTTCTGAAAGCGCGTTTATGGCTTGAGGGTGGCCATGGCACGTATTCAGTCATGCGTGTCACGCGTCGATCGCTTTCTCGACATCCCCATGAAACTGGGCGAGTTGCTGTCGAACGACGTCGCGTACTAGCGAAGTGCCTTGCGCGATAAGCGGGTCGTTCATCGCACGCACCGGAGTCACAACCGAAAGGCTGCATCTCAGAGTTGGCTTGCGAATGCGGTGCAGTCTCAGCTTCGGGTCTCCGATGCAAGGGTGCACGCCACTCAACGGGATCACGGCGTTTCCGTAACCTTTGCGCACCAGTTCGAGTATCGCCGTCAGATTTTCTATTTCGTGCACAACTTGCGGTGTCAGGCCCAGTGAGGCCATGGCGGTTGCCAGTGCCGCGTGCACGGCATTATTGGTGCCCGGTGTGACTAGCGGCAGTTTCGCCACGTCCACAAGCGCCAGCGAACGCGGCAGCGCTTTTCCAGCGCGTTGCGTCATCGGCCCGGAGACCAGGTACAACTCCTCGTCGGCCAGCAGGCGCAATTCGGCGTTATCGCTGGGCGGCTGGTTATAAACGACAGAGCAATCAAGCTTGCCCGTACCGACCAGGTCGACCAGATTGGCTGACAAACCGTCAACGGTGCGCAGTGTCACTTCAGGCAACTGCTCGCGGAACGCATCAATTAACGGCACGACTACCGTGCGCGCAAGGCTAGGAGGTAATCCCAGCACCAGCGCGCCCTGCGCCGGACCCACATTGCCTTTAACTGCGCGTTCCGCCAGTGCGACCTGACGCAGAACCATGGGAACGTGGTCGAGCAGCCTCTGACCTGCATCGGTCAGGACGAGTCCGCGGCCGTTACGCCGGAACAGCTCTGTACCAAGTTCTGCCTCTAGCTGCGCGACCTGGCGGCTGAGTGCGGCCTGCGTCAAACCGAGGACGCTCGCCGCCCGTGTCAGATTGCCGATCTCAGCGATGCGCGAGAAATGCTGCAGCTGTTTGATTTCCATGAGCATGGTCCTACTGTGAATGCATATCAGATATGCGGGAGATGCGATTTATCTGTACCAGATATCACTATATCTTAACACTCATAGACGCCGGGTGAACTAGCAATGTCTCTGCAGCGATGGATCGTTTCATGGCGGCGCGGCCGCAGTGTTATCAGGAAGGCGCTGCTCGGCTCGTTTCTGACCTGCATGGCGGGCACGTTGTTGAATGCGTTGCTTGACGGTCATTTCGAGGTGTTAGGACCAGCGGGCCTCATGCGGCGGCTGGCCGTCGGTTACGCCGGATCGGCCGTCGTGGTGGTGCTCGCTTTCCCGTTGCTGTCTGGGAGGGCACGTCACCGGAGCCCCAGCGCCGATGCATAGGTACGTCAGTTGCAGCCGGATGCGTCCGCCCTTTACTTCTTGCCCTTTGAACAAAACACAGGAGACATTATGGACACCTCCACACATCCGATCACCATCAAGCCACGGCCGCGCGGAGCCGATCGCTATCAGTATCTGACGCAGACCAATGCAGGTACGCCCGCAGGCGAATTACTCCGGCGTTACTGGCAGCCAGTGGCGTTGATCGATTCGTTGCCCCCCGGCGCTGCACCGCAGCCCATTCGTATCATGGGCGAAGACCTGGTGTTGTTTCGCGATGACGATGGTCACGTCGGTTTGATCGACCGGAAGTGTGCTCACCGCTGCACCGACCTGGCGCTGGGCCGCATTGAATCTGGCGGTATCCGTTGTCCTTATCATGGCTGGCTGTTCGATGTGAAAGGCCGCTGTCTTGATCAGCCCGCCGAAGCTTCCTCTACCGCCAAAGACCGAATCCGGATGAAGTCGTATCCGCTTCATGAGGCCGGAGGGGCATTCTGGGCGTATATGGGTCCTGGTGAGCCACCGCTTTTTCCGATTTATCCGGCTCTTGCGGGCGGCAGCGAATATCGGTACACGACGCGCTGGTTCGGCGACTGCAACTGGATGCAGGCAAGCGAAGGCAATATCGATCCGGTCCACACCTCTTATCTGCATCAGTTGGAACTGTCGAGCGCTGATATGCAAGCCCGCTGGGGCGTGTTTTCCAATCAGGCGAGGCCTGAGCTGGCTGTCGAAGACACACGCTTTGGCGTGAGGCTCTATACGCTGCGCAAGATTGAAGGCTCTGACCGGTCGTCGATTCGCATTACCAATTTCGTGATGCCTAACGCCTGTGCCGTTGGTGGCTTCGAGGGCTATCTCGGCGACGGAGGCGTCACCATGCTGTGGGACGTCCCTATCGATGATGAACATCACTGGCGCTGGGAGTTCATCTTTCATCGCAGCGGCAAACTCGATAAGGCAGCACTCGCGGAACAATATGAATCGGAGAAGGCCGAAGGCGACCGCATGCGGCGCGCTAAAGACGACTTGTATTCACAGGATCGTGAATCGATGAAGCGTGAAGCTTACCTGGGCCTGGGCGAGTGCTTCTCAGTGCATGACATTGCGATTACCCAGTCGCAAGGGACGATCCACGATCAGACCGGTGAGCACCTTTCGTCTTCCGATATTGCCATTGTTCGAGCACGCCGGATGCTCGACGAGGCGGCTCAGATCGTCGCGGAAGGGGGCGATCCTCGTGGCGTGGTTCGCCGCCAGCAGGACAACGATTTTCGGGACATGGTCGTGATAACCGGGGAGATCGGCGCTGGGGAATCGAAGGAAGCCTATTGCGCCCGTTATAGCGAAAGCGGGGAGCTGTTTAGCTTGCAACTGAGCACGACCTGAAGACGTGTCGACGCGTCCCGCCAATTCGTCCTGCGGGACGCGGACGCTCTTTGCCGCAATGACGTCGTCGTTGTGTGACCTGAATTTTCCTGACGTATCTTTGCCATGAATACCATCCCAGTTCGAGTCGTTGCCGCTGAAACCATTGCCGAGGGAATCCGCCTGTTGAAACTCTCGCCGCAGGACGGATCTTTGCTGCCGGCATGGGAGCCGGGCTCGCATATCGATTTGCATCTTGCCTCGGGAATGATCCGGCAATACTCGCTTTGCGGATCGTGCGCCGACACATCGACGTACGAGATTGCGGTCAAGCGGGAACCTGAGTCGCGCGGCGGCTCGAAGTTCGTCCATGAGTCGTTGGCTGTCGGCAGTCAACTGAGCATCTCTGCGCCGCGTAATCATTTCACTGCCAGTGCCGAAGCTGAACGCAATTTGCTGGTGGCGGGGGGTATCGGCATTACGCCGATTATCAGCATGGCGCGACAGTTCCACCTTCAGGACCGTGCGTTCGAGTTATTGTATTTCACCCGGTCCGAAACCCACACCGCATTCCGCGATGAGCTGTCCACTGGGCCTCTCAACGGCTCTTGTCGGCTTCTACTTGGACTGGAACGCGATGCGGTCGAAGCGACGTTGGACGATGCGCTGCGTAGCCACCAGGACGGCAGTCACCTGTACCTCTGCGGACCTCAGCCTTTCATGGACACAGTCCGCATGGTCGCCGCACGTCACGGTTGGCCGGACGACGCGGTTCATCTCGAGTATTTTGCCGCTGCGGCGCCATTAGACGCCGAGCCGCAAACGTCCTTCGACGTCAGGCTCGCCCGGTCGGACAAAACGATCACGATCCCGGCAGACAAGACGATTGTCGATGTGTTGAGAGAGCATGGAACTGACGTCGAGACATCCTGTGAACAAGGAGTCTGCGGGACCTGCATTGTGAAGGTACTGGAGGGATGCCCTGACCATCGCTACTACTTTCTTACCGCGCAGGAGCATGCGAAGGGAGATTGCATGGCGATCTGTGTATCTCGTTCGCGTTCGAAGTTGCTGGTAGTGGATCTGTAATTCGCAGCTAGCCGTTAAAAGCAAAACTCATTAAAAAGAACTGGAGACAATGATGTCGAAGCGATTTGGCAGGACCCGCTGCGTGCGCGCACTAACCGCGAGCGCCCTCGCAATACTCCCTGCAAAATATGCGATGGCAGTCGACGGCATCGCGCTCAGTGGATCCAACGTGCTGTCCGCTGGTATGGCCGGAACCTCGATCGCGTTTCCCCAGGACAGTACGGCCGCGGCCGACAATCCCGCCGGCATGGGACTAGTCGGATCGCGAACTGACTTCGGCGTCCAGCTTCTGGAGCCGTTGACAGATTTCGACTACGGAAGCGCGTCGAACAGGCTTCATAGTGGAAAAGTGTATCCGGTGCCGGGCGGCGGCGCGAACTGGCAGATCTCGCCGCGGCTCACGTTAGGCGTCTCGCTGTTCGGGGTTGGTGTGGGGACGAGCTATGGTCGACCCGCGCTCCCGATTGCCGGTGCGGGGGTGGCTCAATCCAGCTTGCAGACCGCAGTCGCTGCACCGACCGTAACGTACAGGATTACAGAACATAACATCGTCGGTTTCAGTCTGGCGCTTGCCTACCAGCGCTTCTCGGCCAACGGCGCAATCGTCCCCGTCGGCGAGGGGACACTTCAGCCGCTGCCTTCGCATGGTGTGTCAAACGCGTTCGGTTACGGTGCGCGGGTCGGCTATATCTGGAAACCGACGCCTGCATTCACCTTCGGCGCAAGTTATGCCTCGCGCATCCGGATGAGTAAGCTGGCCGGCTACAAAGACGATCTGCTCGCGGGCGGCGGTGGCCGGATCGATATCGGCGCTCAATACGGAGTCGGCATTGCCTACAGGATCATACCGAGCGTGACGCTCGCGGCAGACTGGTTGCATATGGAATTTTCCAACACGGTGATCGGCTCCGCGCAAGGGTTCGGCTGGCAAAACCAGGACTTCTTCCGCGTCGGCGCAGCGTGGGACGTCAATTCGCAGTGGACGTTGCGCACGGGGTTCTCACGCGGCAATCATCCTATCGGTCCTTCTGTGGTCGCGCAGAATCTGCTTTCCGCGATGCCCGTATCAACATCGGTTTCCGTCGGCACGTCGTACCGGCTTAACAACACCGATGAAGTGAGCGGAGTCTTCGAATATGGATTTCCCGTCACGGTGACCGGAGACGGTGCCAGTACCGGGTTCAGCGAACGAACGCGAACCGAGGTCGTTGGCGTTGGTTACGGGCATCGTTTCTAGTTCGCACTCCCGCAGACGCCGGCGTTTGAATCCGGCCACGAAGACGCAGTGAATATCAGGAGAACCCATGCCTACCTTTCCGTTTGACCCGACATCCGAACTGGCTCCCGACCTGCTATCCAGCTTTTACATCGATGGGCAGTGGGTGAAACCCGTCTCCAATGCATCAATATCGCTCGTGGCGCCGTCGACTGAACAGGCTTTTGCAACGGTCTCGCTCGCGAACACGGAGGATGTAGACAGAGCGGTCGATGCCGCGCGAAGAGCGTTCGATACCGGACCCTGGCCACGTATGACTGGCCCCGAACGGGCCGCCTGCCTGCGAAGGATGTCCGCGTCGCTGGCGTCCCGCATGACGCTCCTGTCGCGCATCTGGACTGCTGAAGTCGGTGCACCTGTGTGGTTCGCGGATATGTTCGTACCCACCGCGACGGCAATGCTTGATTACTACGCCGACCTGGCGTCGACCTTCGCTTTTGAAGAAAGCCGGCCCACGCGTAACGGAGCGGCCAGCATTATCCGGCAACCAGTCGGCGTTGCTGCGCTGATTGCGCCGTGGAACGCGCAACTACCCATTCTCTCCTATAAGCTGGGCGCGGCACTGGCTGCGGGATGCACGGTTGTGGTCAAGGCGCCGCCAGAAACACCGTTCGATGCGCTTGTCGTCGCGCAATGTGCACACGAGGCGGGCCTCCCGCCGGGCGTACTGAATGTGATTACTGCCGACGCAGACGGTGGCGCGCATCTTGTAGCCAAGCGGGAAGTCGACAAGGTCAGCTTCACCGGAAGCACAGCGACAGGAAAGGTAATTGCGAGAACCTGTGCTGACCGGCTTGCGAGAGTGACGCTCGAACTGGGCGGAAAATCTGCCGCCATCGTTCTGGATGATGCGGAACTGAATCCGACGCTCGCCGCCCTAGCACCATTCACGATGCCTTTCTCCGGGCAGATCTGCTTTGCACAGACACGAATCCTGGTTCCGCGCACGCGCGAGCAGGAGTTCGTCGAAGCATATAGCGCCGTCATTGGCTCTCTGAAGGTTGGGGACCCTTGGGACATGACCACGCAAATAGGCCCGCTTGCGAGCCGCCGTCAGCTTGACCGGGTGCTCGGATACATCGATGCGGGGCGCAATGAAGGGGCGCAGATCACGACGGGCGGTGCCCGTAGCTCTCGATTTGAACGGGGGTTCTTTGTCGAGCCGACCGTGTTTGCAGGCGTCAGAGCCGACATGACGATCGCCCGCGAAGAAATTTTCGGCCCCGTCGTTTCGATCATCGCCTATGACGAGGTCGATCAGGCGGTGGCACTTGCGAACGATACCGACTTCGGTCTCAGCGGTACGGTGTTCACCAGCGACGTCGAGCGCGGTTACGCGATCGCGCGCCGTATTAGAACCGGCAACGTGTCGGTGAACGCGCTGGAGATGGCGCCCAACGTGCCGTTCGGCGGCTTCAAGCAATCCGGGATCGGCAGAGAGGGCGGTCCGGAAGGCTTGCATGCATTCCTGGAAGACCAGGCGATATATCTTCCTGCCGGTTCGCCCCGCACGCGGCAGGATTGACGCGATGGACTACGACTACATTGTGATCGGCGCCGGCAGCGCTGGCTGCGTGACGGCGAACCGACTGGTTCGCGAGTGGCGAGCGAAAGTGCTGCTGGTGGAAGCAGGGCCACCAGCTAACAGCGCGCTGATCCGTATGCCCGCTGGCACGTTCAAGATGCTATTCAACGGTAGCCCGTTTATAAAGCGCTACGCGTCGGCCCAGCAGGCCTTGCTGGGTGGTCGCACGGTCTCCATTCCGCAGGGCAATGTTGTCGGCGGCGGCAGTTCCGTGAATGCGATGGCCTATACGAGAGGATCGCGCACCGACTACGAACGCTGGGTCGCCGCTACGGGTGATCCGGGTTGGTCGTGGGAGGGGTTATTGCCGTATTTTCGCAAACAGGAGGGCAACCAGCGACTCGACAACGATGCGCACGGCGCGGACGGCCCGCTGAAGGTTTCGGACCCGTTGTACAAAGCCGATGTGGCGGACCGGTTTGTGCGCGCCATGCAACGCCAGGGCTTACCATTCGCAGCGGATTTCAATGCCGGAACGCTGCGCGGAGTCGGGTACATGCAGACGACTACGTACAGGGGGCAACGCTGCAGCGCTGCAGATGCGTTTCTCGCGCCCGTCATGTCCGATCCGCTGCTGTACCTGGTCACACAAGCCAATGTGCACCGCATTATTTTCGAAGGAGAACGGGCGGTCGGTGTCGAATACTCGGCAGGCGGTGCGCTCGTGCAGGCGCGGGCGTCATCTGAAGTGATTGTCTGCGCCGGCGCTTTCGCGACGCCCAAGCTGCTGATGATGTCGGGCATCGGTCCCGCCGCTCATCTGCGCGAACACGGCGTGGAGGTGCGGGTCGACTCGCCGGGCGTGGGCGAAAACCTGCAGGACCATAACGTCGCGGTGGTCTCCATGACCACGCACGGGCAGCACGGTTACTTCGGCGAGGATCGCGGAGCGCGTGCCCTATGGAACGGATTGCAATACCTTGCTTTCCATAACGGGCCTATTGCGTCGAACGGCGCAGAAACGATGGCGTTCGTGAACCTCAGAGTCCCGGACGGCGAACCGGACCTGCAGCTCTATTGCGTTGGGGTAACGTGGCCCGATCCGCAGGCTCCAAAGCCGTCCTATGGCATGACGCTGATGGCAAATCTCGTCCGGCCGCACTCGCGCGGAACAGTGCGGTTGAGGTCGGCCGATCCGACAGACGATGCATTGGTTGATCCGAACTGGCTCCAGGATGACGAAGACACGAAGCGGCTCGTCGAAGCGATCCGGTATCTGAGAGAAATCGCGGCACACGAACCTTTCTCGTCTATCGTAAAGGCCGAAGTGGGACCGGGGGCACAGTACCAGTCGGACGATGAACTCACGCAGTACATCAGACGGACCACGGAGTCCAACTACCATCCTGTGGGCACTTGCAGAATGGGGCATCCCGACGATCCCTTGTCGGTCCTTACACCTGACCTCAAGGTGAAAGGCGTCACAGGGTTGCGCGTGTTCGATGCATCGATGATGCCGTCGATCATTAGCTCCAATACCAACGCGACGGTAATGGCAGTTGCAGATCGAGCGGTCGACATCATGATGTCGGACGCAACCGTGGTATCTGCGGCGAGCGACTGCTCGCATGCGGTGCATGCCGGGTGAAAACATGACAGCCACGCACAATGCGGCGAACGACCGTTTGTCAGGTGAAAACATGACGTCAGATGCTCGCCGTCCACTCGTTATGGTGGCACTCGATGGGAACGTTGAATACGTCAACGACACGTTCCTGGAATCGCTTGGATGGCCCCGCGAAGCTGTGCTTAATGTGCCAGCGTCGTCACTCCTTGCGGATCTGCTTAAGGCTGTCCTGCTCGATATCCAGAAAACGGTGCGGGCCAATCGTCCATGGATTGGATTCCTTGGTTATCGAACGGCAACCGGCGACGTTTTCTGGGCCCGGTCGAATCTGATGCCCAGCCGCTCCGGCAAGCGTGCCGTTGCGGTGATCGAACCCATTGAACCCGAGGATGCCGTAGAGGTAGCCCACGCCTATCGAATGATTGGTGATGGCAGCAGCGCCTGGTCTATACACGCAGGAAGAGTCCGGAGAAAAAGGTGGTTCGGGTCTCTGCCTGGCGCCCGATGCGCAAGTTTGCGTTCGAAGATCGCGTGCATTGTGCTGGGACTATTTCTGGTGTCGTTATCGGCGTGCATTGCGTTGTCACACGGAATGCGTCCGGAACTCGTCTGCGTCGGACTGCTAGCCGTCTTCGTCGGTGCCGGCTGCCTTCTTGCGATGATGATTTATCGGCCTTTGCGCGAAATCACCCGGGTGGCGATCGGTCTGGCCGCAGGACAGCTCGACATCTCGCCGGGCTTACCGCGCCATGACGAATTGGGAGATGTCCTGCTTCTACTTAATCAGGCGATCCTTAACTTGCGTACCACGATCGCCGATGTGCGTGACGGTGCGATCCGCGTGTATTCGGAAACCGAGACACTCTCCGACGGAAACCGTGACCTGTCGGAACGGACCGTTCAACAGGTTAGTAGCATTCAAAATACTGCAGCTAGTGTCGAGCAGCTCAACGCGACGATTTCAAACAATACCGATGCAGCCAGAGAGGTTGATCGACTTGCGCAGGAATCCACGGGTGAGGTACGCGCCGGAGGAGAAATAGTCCAACGGGTGGTGGAGATAATGCGGCAGGTTGATGCATCGAGTTCGGAGAGCGAGAACATATTGGGCGTGATTGAAGGAATCGCGTATCAAACCAACATTCTTGCTTTAAACGCCGCGGTCGAAGCGGCTCGCGCCGGTCCTGACGGGCGAAGCTTTGCAGTCGTGGCGTCTGAGGTGCGGGCTCTTGCTCAGCGAAGCGCGGCCGCCGCCAATGAAATTCGTAGCCTTGCCACCAGGAGCGTAGATCTGGCGCAGGAGGGCCGCGGCGTAGCAGAAGGCGCCGGCGCGAAAATGCGCGATACGGAGGCTGCCGTGGCCAGAGTCGGTCATCTGATTGGAGAGATCAAGGATGCGTGTTCCGAACAACGACATGGCATGGTACAGATCGAGGAGGCCATAACAGCGATTGACCTGACGACGCAACAGAATGCGGCATTGGTGGACGCCGTTGCCTCAGTCTCAGAAGAGATCCGCCGGCGAGCAGCCGGTGTTGCGCAAGCCGTTTCAATCTTTGACATATAAGATAGGGCCTACCTAGAACGCAAGAGATACCGGGTGTTTTGCGGACTGTCTGCGTGATCGCCCACAGATCACAAAGACCGGTCCCCAGCAATTTCATCGACCCCATGCCCTGGCGCGCTAGACTTCCGGCTGAACACATCTCAGCCACGACACGGACTTCATCGTCCTTCAAGAGGAAGCAGCCGAATGGACCGGATGGCAGCAATGGAAACGTACGTCAGCGTCGTGGAGGCGGGCTCGTTCTCGGCAGCCGCAAAGCGGCTCAAACTGGGGCAACCGGCCGTGTCGAAGTCGATCGCGCAACTCGAGGAGCGACTCGGCGTGCGGCTCCTGTTGCGCTCAACGCGCGGCCTTACGCCAACCGATGCGGGACAGCGCTTCTATGAGCACGCAAGGCGCGCAATCGAAGAGGTGGATCTCGCCGAACACGTCGCGCGCGACGCGTCGACCGGACTATCCGGTGTGCTGCGCATCAGTGCCGCCGTGACCTTCGCGCGCCTGCATATCCTGCCTGCGCTCAAGACGTTTCTGGGCCGGCATCCGAACCTGCAGATCGATATCGTGCTGGACGATCGCACCATCGACCTGCTCGAAAAAGGCGTGGACGTTGCACTGCGCATGGGATCGCTCGATGATTCGACGATGACGGCACGCCGCATTGCGCAAAGCCGTCGACTGGTTGTCGGAACGCCTGCCTATCTCGCCGAAGCGGGCGTGCCGAAGACGCCCGCGGATCTCAGTCAGCACCAGGTCATCGTCTACTCGTTGCGAGGCGGCGGGGAGTCGTGGGCGTTCAGCCAGAGCGGCAAGGAAGTGGCGGTAGTCGTGTCCGGGCGCGTCAGCGTCAGCGCCGCCGAAGGGATGCGCACCACGGTGCTGGGCGGACTAGGCCTTGCAATTGCCTCGGAATGGATGTTCTCGCCGGAACTTGCCGACGGCTCGGTTCAAGCGGTATTGACCGACTGGGAATTGCCCTCGATCGACCTGTGGGCGGTGTTCCCGGCTGGACGGCTGGTGAGTGCGAAGGCGCGGGCGTTCGTCGCCTTCGTCGAAGAAACACTCGGTGTCGTTGCCAGCGGCACCGGCGGCGCACCCTCAGAAAGCGAGCTTGCCGATTGACGCTCCGCCGTCGACGTAAAGCGTTTGACCCGTCATGAAGGCGGCCTCGTCGGAAAGCAGAAACTCGATTGTCGCGGCAATTTCATGGGGCTGGCCGAAGCGACCCATCGGCACCGCGGACAGATAGCGCTTCTCGCCCTCGCTGCCCGGCGGGTTGTTCGCGCGAAATAGCGCCGTCTCCGTCGGACCCGGCGCGACCGCGTTCACCGTAATGCCGGTGCCCGCCAGTTCCAGCGCCCACGAACGCGCAAAACTCACCAACGCTGCTTTCGCCGCTGCATAGGCCGTGCGCTGCGTGATGCCCAGAATCGTCAGGCTGGAAATGTTCACGACGCGTCCCCAGCCGCGCTCCCGCATACCGGGAAGCAGTGCTTGCACCGTCTGCACGGCAGGGTGAAGATTCAGCGCGAGAACGTCGTCGAGATCGTTCAGCGCGACTTCACCCAGACGCTGCGGTCTGACTAGCGCGACGTTGTTCACTACACCGTCGAATGCATGACGGCGCGCGAGGTCATCGAGCACTGCGTCGGTTGCGGCACGGTCGGCCAGATCGACGCGGACCAGTTCGCCCGGGAAATCGCTTGCTTCGCGCGCGAGTCCGACGACACGATGGCCGGCGTCAATCAGGCGTTCTGTTAGCGCAAGACCAATGCCTTTGGTCGCGCCGGTTATGAGAAAAGTACGCTGCGTCATCACATGTCCTTTACGAACCGGAAGGAATCTAAATGCCGCGCCCGGTTCTCCGGCGCGGCGTGGTGATCTCTGGCGTTGAGCGGTAAGGTTCAGGCGCCGGCGGTCGCTTTTTCCAGAACCGGGAACATGTCCGACGGGTCCGGACGACGCGTGTAGTCCGGGTTGACCTCCGAATACAGCACGATCCCATCCTGTCCGATGACGTAGCGCGCCGGCATCGGCAAGGTCCAGCCCGGGTCGTCATTGAACGCAGGCAGATCGTTCCTCAGATTCTTGTACAACTCGACCAGATAGTCGGGCAACGCGAAGCGCAATCCGAAATCTGCGCCTGTCTGCCCATTTACATCGCTCAGCACGGGGAAGCGCAGTTCGTTGGTGCGCACCGATTTTCGGCTATTGACCGCGGTTTGCGGCGAGATCGCCACGACGTTCGCGCCATAGGCCTGAATCTGCGGCAGCACTTTGTTGATCGCCTGCAATTCGATATTGCAGTACGGGCACCAGACGCCGCGATAGAACGTCACCACCAGCGGGCCCTTCACCAGCAACGCAGCGGACGACACGTCGTTGCCGTCCTGATCTTTCAGGCTGAAATGCGGCGCGCGGTCGCCCGCCTTGATCGCACGGCTCGCCTGTCCGCTTGCTATCAGTTCTGCGGTAGCGCGCTCCATCACCGGATGAATCTCCGGCGGTGCATTGAACGGCGGCTTGCCTGCCTTGAAGTCGGCCCGGAATGCATCAAGTTTGTCTTGTAACGACATGAGTGTTCTCCGTGAGAAGGAGTATGAAATTGAGGAACCGGGTGGCCGTAGATTCAGCCTGCGTTCTGCGTGGTTGCGATGCGCGTGTAGTTGAGCTTCGGTATCGGGTTGGACGCGAGCCGCGAACGGCTCCCCGAGACGGCTTAGGCGGCGACCGGCTTGGTCCACTCGTTACCGGCCATGAAGCTGTCGAGTTCGGTATGGACGATGTGATTGGTGTAGTTGCTCATCACCTTGGTCGCTACGCCCAGAATCACTTCGAGCACATTCTGACGGGTGTAACCGGCAGCGAGAAACGCGTCGACATCGGCGTCCGGGACGAAGCCACGTTCGCGCACTACGAGCGTCGTGAAGCGATGCAGCGCTTGGAGCTTTGCATCGGGCAGCGGTGTGCCGGCGCGCAGCGCGGCGATCACGCCAGCGTCCATCTTGATCATCTTTGCCAGCGTGCTATGACCGGCCATGCAGTAGTGGCAGTTGTTCTCGAAGTTCGAAGTCAGGTAGACGACCTGCTGTTCATGCGGCGTCAGCGTGCTCTTTGAGAACAGGTCCCACAGCGCCGAGTAACCGGCCAGCAGTGCGGGCGACTCCGCCATGTGCGCCTGAAGGTTGGGCACGAAGCCAAAGGCCCGCTTCGTGTCTTCGAGGCCGGCCTTCGAAGCGGCCGGTGCGTTATCGATCGTGTAGGTTTGGAAGTTGCTCATCGTTTTTTTCCTGTTGGTTGACGGTGAGCAAATGATGGAGGTCAGCGCCTGATCGAAGAAGGCAGGCGCCGTCGATAACAGTCATTCCTGGCAGGCATAAAGCGGTGGCTGTGCGGTCGCGACCGGGTTATGAGACCGCGACTGATCGGCGATGGCGAAGTACACAATCGAAGAGGCGACGGGGCAAGGGGCATCGGCGGTCGGCCGCGCCGCCAATCGCGCCCGATTGGTCCGGACGACTGCTGCGCATGGAGCAGGTGATTGCGCGCGATGGTCGCGACCACGAAACCAAGGACCAGTACTTCATCCTGGCGAATGAACCGGTACGCGATGGCTCGCGCACCGGTACGACTATCTGCGCGAGCAATGACCGGCGCCGCTCATGCCGGTGCCGAAGCCCGTGCCAATGCTTGCGTGTCGATGTACTCGCGGATATTCGACACTTTGCCGTTGTGAACGGTAATGGCGAACACCCAATCGTCCTCGAACGTTTTATTGGTGGCTATGATTCTTCCCTTGGCGAAACCGATGACCAGAACCCGGTCTCCCTGCGCGACGAATTCACTGGGCTGCGTCAACGAAGTCTCCACCGTTTCGGATTGCGTCTGAAGCAGATCCGTTAATCCTGCATGCCCGCGGCGCGTACCGGCCAGCGGCCAGTCGTCGCCCGGAATGATCCACTCGATATCTTCGGCACACAATTCCAGCAGACGTTGCTTATCGCCGCCGCTGATTGCTGCAAAGAAATCTTTGACGACCTGGACATTCTCTTCAATGCTCATCGAACTTCTCCGGTTCCAATTCATGACATGTGCACGCGGGTCAAGAATCCGGCGACGGTCTGATTCATCAGCCGAACCTGACGAGGTCCTTAAAGATCAGTTGACCCCAGCTATTTCCGCGCGCCTGAACTAGCAGTCCTCCTTCCGAAAGCCCGCCGAGGGTAATCGGCGAGAAGCCAAGTTTTTCTGCAAGCGCGCCGACCTCCGCTGCGGCGCCGTTATCGTCGCTCGCGAGGAACACGACTCTCTTTCCACCATTTACGGCGGGATCCTTTTCAAGGACGGCAGCAGGCAAATGATTGAAGCCCTTGACCAGCCGTCCGCCCGGGAACGCTTGTGCGACGGCTTTGGAAGAAGGCATTCCGCCCAAGGCTTCAGGAGGCACGCCGTAGGCATTGGTCACATCGACGATGGTCTTTCCCTCCCAGGTGGGAAGCGCCCTGGCGACATCCGGGTACGACTCGAAACGGACCGCCAGGAATATCGTGTCCGCCATGACGGCGTCCGCCAGTGTCCGGGGGACGATCGTGGGTCCGATCGACGCCGCATCGGAGACGAAGCTCTCCGGGTCGCGCGTGGTTGCAACGGATACTTCGATGCCGCGTCGGGCAAATGCCCTGGCAAGAGCACGACCGATCTTGCCGAAGCCGATAATTGCGTAACTCATCTTTCCTCCTTCGATTTTTCGGCGCGGTCAGAGCTTGTAGCCGCCGCTCGCCTCGATTGTCTGGCCGGTCACCCAGTGGCCATCATCGGAAGCGAGGAACGCCACGACGGCGGCGATTTCCGAAGGCTCGCCAAAGCGTCCCAGCGCGATGTTGGCCTCGGCCGCCTTCACGACTTCGGGATCTTCCCGTAAGGCGGCGTTCGCGTCCGTTCGCGTGTAGCCCGGCGCGACGGCGTTCACAGAAATTCCGCGCGGCCCAAGTTCGGACGCGAGCGCATGCGTCAGGTTGTTGATGGCCGCCTTCGCCATCGAGTAGACCGGCGCAACGGTCACGGGCTTGGTCGAGGCAGCGGAAGAAATGTTGATGATGCGTCCGCCATCGGCGAGACGGTCCAGAGCGGCTTGTACAATGAAGAAGGGCGCACGGGCATAGACCGCCATTAAGGTATCCCAACTTTCTGGCGTCGCGTCTTTGAAGCCTAGCCAGCCGGAATTTCCCGCGTTGTTGACCAGAATGTCGAGGGTTCTGCTTCCGTTCCGCTTGGTGAACTCGTCGTCGAGTTTCTCGAACAGCGCCGGGACGGCCGCCGCGTCAACGAGGTCCGCATGGATCGCGAACGCAGTGCCCCCAGCTTTCTCGATCGCCGCGACCACCTCGTCGGCGCCCGATTTGCTGGCGTTGTAGGTCAGCGCGACTGTCGCGCCATCCTTTGCAAGACGCTCAGCAATGGCGCGGCCGATGCCTCGCGATGCCCCGGTAACGAGGGCGGTTTTTCCTTCAAGAGAGTGTCCCATCTGATTTTCTTCCGTGGATGTGTTGATGATTGGATCGCGCGTCAGATTTGCGCGAGGCCACCGTCGACAGCGAGCTCGCTGGCAGTCATGAAGCTGCTGTCCGACGACGCTAGAAAGGCAGCGGCCGCTCCGATCTCGGCGGGATCAGCCATGCGCTGCAGCGGAGTCATCGAGGCGAAGACCTTCTGGCCTTCCTCGCCGAGCGCCTCCTTCGCGAGTTCGGTCGCCGTCGCCCCGGGCGAGAGCACGTTGATCCGGATGCCGGTGCCCTTCAGATCCACCGCCCAGGTCCGCGCAAGGTTGCGCACGGCCGCTTTGCTCGCGCTATAAGCGCTCATTGCCGGAGCGCCCGTGGTGCCCGCACTCGATCCAGTCAGGATGATCGACCCGCCTTCGCCCATCAGCGGCAGCGCTTTCTGAACCGTGAAGATCACACCCTTCACATTGGTATCGAAAGTTTCGTCGATGTGCTCGGCAGTAATCTGGCCGAGCGGAAGCGCGCTTCCTGCCCCGGCATTGGCTAATACGATGTCGAGGCTGCCGCGCTCGGCCTTCACCGCTGCGTAAAGCCTGTCGAGATCGGCCTGGTCGGAGACCGAACCCTTCACCGCGCGGGCACGAGGCCCGAGGTCGGCCACGGCAGCGTCGAGCGCTTCCTGCCGGCGGCCGAAGATGAAGACGAATGCGCCTTCGTCAATAAAGCGCCTGGCCGCTGCGAGGCCAATGCCGGTCGCACCGCCAGTAATCACAGCGGTCTTGCCATTCAGTCTGTTCACGTCGTGCGTCCTTCAAAAATGGAGAAGACCATTCTCTAGCTCTTGACCCATGAAGACAATTGACTAAAGATGCATTAAAACCATCTACTTTTTAGATAATCATGCTCGACAACGTCACCATCAACCAGCTCCGGGCCTTCGTCGCGGTCTGCGATCAGGGGAGTTTTTCAGGGGCCGCACGGGAATTAAGACGTGCACAGTCGGCGATCAGTCACGCGATCAGCGCGCTCGAAGGTGCGTTCGATGTGGTGCTGTTCGAGCGCAACACTCGCCGAGCGACGCTGACAGCCGCGGGCCGCAGCCTTCTGCCGGATGCTCGGGGGGTGATCTCGCGCACCGAAGAGATGAAGATGCGTGCGGTTTCGATTGCCGAAGCCGGGGTGCCGCAAGTGTCGCTTGCCGTCGATGTCTATTTCCCGCGTGCGCACCTGATCGAATGCCTACGCACTTTGCAGGGAGACTTCCCGACGGTTGCAATCAATTTGCGCATGACGACCATGCAGGGCGGCGAGCGTCTGGTTTTCGATGGTACGTGCGCATTGGCGGTGACGATAACGGACGTGCCGGAGCTAAGCCCTGGGACCATCGAAAGGCAGCATTTATGCGAAGCGCAAATGGTGACCGTCTGTGCGCCATCGCATCCGCTGGCCGCAATCACGGGGTCCATCCCGCGAGAGGAATTTGGCCGGCACATCCAGCTCGTCGTAACCGACAATCAGCCCGATGCGGAAAAGACGCAACAGGGTGTCGCCAGTGAACGCCAGTGGCTGGTGAACGACCTGGGCGCGAAACACGATCTGCTGAGAGGAAGTTTGTGCTGGGGACACATGCCGCATCATCTGGTTGACGATGACCTCGCGAATGGAACACTTGTCGAACTTAAACGGCGCGCATGGCACATGCGCCCGCTTACTTTCATGATCTCGCAACGGCGCGGATACTCGATTTCCGAATGCGAGACGCGCCTGGTGGAACTCCTTGGCAGCTGTCATAGCTCCGCGAAGGAGGCCGGCCAGCGCGCTGTCTCACGTAAAGGCAAAAAGTCTCCGGTGGTCCGCCGCGCGTAAGCACGGGACGCGGAGCCGTCCGATAGAAAAGGTGGGTCGAATGCCCGCGCCGCCTTATGAATTGGATTGTTCGCGATCCTCAGTAAAAGAGCCGCAGTATTGCAGGGCTGCTTCGTTACGCGTCTTCCATCACAGACAACGCGATCGCCTTCTGCGCTTCGACGCTTGCGAGGCGCCTGGTCAATGCGTCACGAATGTGCTCGTAGGCGAGCTTGCCGAGCACGAGACGCTGCGGCGGATTCGGCTCGTCGATGGTGGCAAGCATCGCCTCGACGGTCTTCGCAGCATCAGCAAATTCGAAGTAGCCGCCGTCGAGCGCGCGGCGTATTTCACCAACAGGCGTATCCGCATAACACGGCAGCGCCGCCGCGACATCCAGTCCCGTGCCGAAATTCGTGCGCGTCGGACCTGGCTCCACGATCACGAAGTCGATGCCGAAGGGCGCGACTTCCTGCGCCACGGCCTCCACGAAGCCTTCGATGCCCCACTTGCTTGCGTGATACGCGCCGAAGCCTGGATACGCGATCTGCCCGCCTTCTGACGAGACCTGCACGATGCGCCCGCCGCCTTGCTCGCGCAGACGCGGAACGACAGCGCGGATCAGTTGCATCGAGCCAGTCAGGTTGGTCGCGATCTGCCGGTCGATCTGCGCATCACTGAGTTCTTCCGCCGCGCCGAAGAGGCCGTAACCCGCATTGCTCACGACGATATCGATTCGCCCGAATGCGTCGAAGGCTTGGGCGACGGCTCGGCGCATGGCGTCCAGATCCGTCACGTCGCATTCGACGATACGGAGCCTCCTGGGATGCGATGCGAGCAGATCGTCGAGTGCGCCGGGTTTCCGCAGTGTCGCGACCACGCTGTCGCCCCGGGCGAGAGCGCGTTCCGCGAGTCCGCGCCCCAGTCCGCTAGACGCGCCTGTAATCAGCCAGTTTTTGCTCATTGCGAATCTCCGTTCGACGATCAAAACCCTATACTAGGCCGTTAACATATGTGTGAGAATCACTATCAATCGGCATGACGAGGTGAAATATATTCAACAATGGCCAAACCCACTCTAGCGGACCTGCAATCTTTCATGGCTGTTGCCGCGCGGCGCAGTTTCGCTCAGGCAGCGGGCGAACTCGGCGTATCGCGCTCGGCGCTGAGTCATGCCATGCGCGGTCTCGAAGCCGATCTCGGCGTGCGTTTGCTGCATCGGACAACGCGAAGCGTGTCGCTCACCGATGCCGGCGAACGCCTGCTCGCGCGTCTGCGTCCCGCGTTGAGCGAGCTTGATGATGCGCTCGACGACGTCTCGCGCTCCGAGGGTGAAGTGCGCGGCTCGCTGCGCATCAACGGCAGTGAAGGTGCGATCCGTCATCTGCTGCGCACGGTAGTGCCGCCGTTTCTCGCGAAATATCCGCTTATGGAACTGGATCTGGTGGCGGACGGGCGGCTTTCCGATATCGTCGCGGAAGGGTTCGATGCGGGCGTACGACTGGGCGAGGCCTTGCCCAAGGACATGATCGCCGTACGCGTGAGCGAGGACATGCGCTTCGTTGCGGTGGCGTCGCCGCGTTATCTGCGCAAATTCGGGCGGCCGGAATCACCGGAGGATTTGCACGCGCATCGCTGCATCCGGCAGCGTCTTCCTAGCGGAAAACGCTATCGCTGGGAGTTTGCGCAGCATGGGCAGGAGTGCGTCATCGATCCACCCGGCGCGCTCACGCTCGATAACAGCACGCTGATGGTCGAGGCAGCCATCGATGGACTTGGCATTGCGTATGTTCCCGAGCCATATGCGTGCGCGGCGCTGGCGCGCAGGCGGTTATCGGTGGTGCTGGACGAATGGTGCCCGGCTATACCCGGCCTGTTCCTTTACTTTCCTGGCAGTCGGCACATTCCGGCGGGCTTGCGCGCTTTGATCGGTATGTTGCGAGAGGGGGAGCGGTCTCCGGTCTGATCGACGACGTGCCCGAAGCAAACGCCAAATCACAGTCGAACATATTGAAATGGCAGCAGCTAGCTGCCATTCGAACGGCTCATTCAGTGCCAAAGCGGCCCAATGGTCAAGCCGAGCACCGTGGCGTATGCTGCCGTTTGCCGTTCAGCCACCAAAAGGCCCTCGTGACTCTGCCCTGGCATTCTGTTGAGCAAGACGCTGTGCGATTTGCACGCTGCCGGAATAGCCTCTTGCTCCGTCGTCGCTCGTCTGTGCTTCACTATTCGGCGAGCTGCCACGTGCCGAACCGTCCTTCGGGCATTTCGAGCCACAATCCCCATATGCTTCTAGACGGATAGACCATGGAACGTCGAGCACTGCTTCCCCCGTTAAATCCCGCCCGGGCGTTCGAGGCGACCGGGCGCCTGCTGAGCATTTCCAAAGCCGCTGACGAGCTGGCCGTAACGCCCGCCGCCGTCAGCCGGCAGGTGCGTACGCTCGAAGCTTACTTGGGCGTCGATCTATTCGAACGGGTGAAAGGACGGCTGGAACTGACGTCGGCAGGCGCGCGGTATCTGGCGGAACTCATGCCGCTGTTTGCATCGCTGCGCGAAGCCACCGGCAGCCTGCGATCGTCCGAGCGGCGTGCGCGTGTGCTCAAGATCCGCTCGCCTGCGACGTTCGCGGTGCGCTGGCTGATTCCGCGTCTCGCGAGCTTTCATCGGTTGCACGAAAACATCGACGTGCAACTCACGACATCCCCGGCTCCGCTGAATTTTGCGCGTGAGGACATTGACGGCGGCATTCAGCTAGGCGACGGCAAGTGGCCCGGCCTGCGTGTGCAACGTCTGATCGCGAACGAGCTGGTGCCTGTCGCAGCTCCTTCCAGACAGGTCAAGGCCCGCGCGCAGTTGCAGGGCGAAACGCTTCTGCACACGCTCGCGCGCCCGGAAGACTGGACCTTGTGGCTGAAGGCGGCGGGTCTTCCTTTGAACGCGCGACGCCGCGAGATGCGCTACGAAACGTCGCTGCTCGCGTACCAGGCGGCGATAGAAGGGCACGGTGTCGCGATCGCGCAGAAGGCGCTGGTACGTGGTGAACTGGAAAGCGGTGTGCTCGTCACACCGTTTTCGTTCGAGCTCGATCGCGGCCATCACACTTACTACTTCGCGTGGCCAACGGGGCGTCCGCAATCGGATGCATTGAAGATTTTTCGCCGATGGCTGCTTACGTTGCTCAGCGAATAACTTTGACGAGTCGCCGACCTTTTAACAAAAAGTCAACGGCTTGTTTCCAAATTGTAGATTGTCCGGCAGGCCGGTGAGTACCTATTCTCGTCAGCATGATTCGTCGCAGTGGCGAGTCACGAGACAGGACAATCACAAATGCCAAGAGACAGCCTCAACGGCGTGCGGGTGATCGATTTCTCGCACGTCCTCGCCGGACCGGTCTGCTCAATGACGCTCGCCGATCTCGGCGCGCACGTCGTCAAGATTGAGCCGCCCGGCGGCGAGATCGGGCGGCGCATCGGACCGCCGTGGATACGCGGTGAAAGCCCGGCCTTCATCAGCGTCAACCGCAACAAGTACAGCGTCGCGATCGATCTGAAGACCGATGCAGGGCGCGATGCCGTTCGCCGCATGGTGCTAGAGGCGGATGTGCTGGTCGAAAACTTCCGGCCGGGCGTAATGGCGTCGATGGCACTCGACTTCGACGCATTGCGGCAACTGAACCCCCGGCTCGTCTACTGCTCGATCTCCGCGTTCGGCCAGACGGGCGCGAATCGCAAGCGGCCTGGCGTCGATGGCGTGATCCAGGCCGTCAGCGGTCTGATGAGCACGCTTGGCACGACGAACGCCGAACCGCTTAAAGTCCCGATCCCCGTCGCCGACATGATGGGCGGCTATCTCGCGTCGATCGCGATTCTCGGCGCGCTGCATCAGATTCGCGCGGGCGGCGGCGGACAGCATCTCGACGTGAGTCTCTACAACGCGACGCTGATGCTGCAGCAAATCGGCTTCGCTGCGTTCTTCGCGTCCGGGAGAGAGCCGGAAAAGACCGGCAGTGCTGCGCCTTATGCGTGCCCAAACGAAGCGTTCCCAACGCAGGACGGCTGGATGATGGTGGTCGCCTACCATCCGGAACGATGGCACGCACTATGTGAGGTGCTCGATTCGTCGTCGCTCGAAGCGGATCCGCGATTTGCCACCAACGATGATCGCGTGCGCCATCGCGCGATCCTCCATCACATACTCGCCGCGCGTTTCGTCGAACGCACGACGGCGGACTGGATGGAACGGCTCGCGGCGCGCGACATTCTATGCGCGCCCGTCGCAACCTACGGCGATGTCATCGAAACAGCGGAGTACGCTGAATGCGGACTGGCGCAGACGATCGATCATCCGGTCGCGGGCACCATGCGCACGCACGGTTTCGCGCTCGGTCCATCGGATCGCCCGAGCGCGTCCGACTTGCCCGCGCCGCTGACGGGCCAGCACACGCTGCAGATGCTGGAGCGATACGGCTTCGCTGAAAGCGAGATCGCGGGCCTGCTGAACGCAGGGGTTATCCGCGTGGGCCGCGCAACGCGCGACACCTGCGATGAAGACCGCAAGGTGAGCGCATGAGCGCCGCGATGCTCCGCAGTGAACGACGCGGGCGGGTCGCGCTCGTGCGTCTCGCGTCGGACAACCCGCTGAATCCTCTGACCGACGCGTTGATGGATCAGCTGATCGACGTCCTGCTGCGCAATGAAGCCGACCGGCAGGTTCACGCGACTGTTTTGACTGGGTCCGACAAAGCTTTCGCTGCCGGCGCGGACATCGTCGCGATGTCGAAGCTCGATTACGCAAACGCATTCTCGGATGACTACATCGGCCGTAGCTGGGATCGTATCCGCACGGTCCGCAAACCCATCATCGCGGCGGTAGGCGGCTATGCGCTCGGCGGCGGTTGCGAACTGGCGATGATGTGCGACATCGTCATCGCCGCGGACGACGCGCTCTTCGGCCAGCCCGAGATCAAACTCGGCATCGTGCCGGGGGCGGGCGGCACGCAGCGTCTGCCGCGCGCGGTCGGAAAATCGACCGCGATGCTCGCGTGTCTGACCGGCGAGCCGCTTGGCGCCCAGGAGGCACTGGCTTACGGACTCGTGTCGAAGGTCGTCGCGCGCGAGCGGTTGATCGACGAGGCGATGCGCGTCGGCGAACAGATCGCGCGTCATTCGCTGCCGGTGATCGTCGCGATCAAGGAGGCCGTCGATCGTGCGTACGAGTCGTCGCTGTCGGAAGGACTGTTGTTCGAGCGACGGCTATTTCACGCGGGCTTTTCGCTCGCCGATCAGAAAGAAGGCATGGCGGCGTTTCTGGAACGCCGTCAGGCCGCGTTTCAGAACCGGTAGTGGCCGGGAAAACAATCAGGAGACTTCTTCGTGTCAACTCATCCAAATCATGCCGGTTCACTGGTCGAATCGTCCGTCGATGACGGTGTGCTCACGCTCACGCTCAACAGCCCGAGCGATGGCAACGCGCTGAACGTCGCGATGACGGAGGCGCTGTCGGACGTGCTCGAACAGATCAATGACCGGCCCGACGTGCACTGCTTGCTGCTGCGTTCGTCGTCGCCGCACTTCTGCACGGGCGGCAACGTGAAGGACATGCAAAGCGGCAGCGATCTCATGAGCGGCAGTGTCGAGGATGTACGCGAGCGCCTGCATCGCAGCCTCCACAGAATCACGCGCGCGTTGAGCGGTCTCGATGTGCCTTCCGTTTGCGCGGTGAATGGCGCCGCAGTCGGAGCTGGATGCGATCTTGCGCTGATGTGCGATATCCGCGTGGCGAGCACAAAAGCTGTGTTCGCCGAGAGTTTCTTGCGGCTCGGACTGGTGTCGGGCATCGGTGGATCGTGGTTCCTCGTGCGGAGCGTGGGCTATTCGAAGGCGCTGGAATTGACGCTGACCAGCGAGTTCATCGATGCTGAAGCGGCGCTGGGTCTCGGCATCGTTTCGAAGGTGGTGCCGGAGGACGAGCTCGACATCGACGCACGGTCGCTGGCGAAGCGCATCGCGCAGAACCCGCCGACGGCGCTGCGCATGGCCAAGCGGCTCGTGCGCGAAGCGGCCGATGCATCGCTTTCGACGACGCTCGAAATGGCGGCAAGCATGCAAGCCATTCTATTGTGCGGCCGCGAGCACAAAGAAGCTGTCGGCCGGTTTCTGGAGCGGCAGGCGGAGAAGAAGCGCACACACATGTGATGCGCGATACGGCCACCGCGTAGATCGCGCGGGGCCTTACAAACTGAATCACAGGAGACGACCATGTCCACCACTTCCGGAGCCCGCGATCCGCAGCCCGGCATGCTGCGAATCATCGCGACGTCGAGCATCGGCACCATGCTCGAGTACTACGATTTCTTCGTGTATGTCGCGCTGACATCGACTTTGACGCACTTGTTTCTCCCATCGACGGACCGGACCGTCGCCACAATGGCTGGCGTTGCCACCTTCGGCATCGCGTATGTAGCGCGGCCGTTGGGCACGATCATCTTCAGCCCGATGGCCGACCGCATCGGACGCAAGAAGACGTTCGTCATCACGCTCGCGATCATGGGCATCGCGACAGTGGGCATCGGCTGCCTGCCGACATACGCGATGGCCGGCTTGCTCGCGCCGATAGGACTGGTGACGCTACGCGTGGTGCAGGGCATCGCGCTCGGCGGCGAATACGGCTCTGCCGTCGTCTACGTGATGGAGCATGCGCCCGCGGGCCGAAAAGGCATGGCGACGAGCGTGCTTCAAAGTACCGCGAGCCTCGGACTGTTGTTGGCGCTGGCGATCGTGTCGGCGCTGAAGTTCGCGCTCGATGCATCGGCATTCGAATCCTGGGGCTGGCGCGTCCCTTTCCTGATCTCGGCGCCGATCGTCGCGGTGGCGACATGGATCCGGCTCGGCATGACGGAGACGCCTGTGTTTGCCGAGATGAAGCAGGCGGGCCGTCTGTCGAAATCGCCGCTGCAGGACACCTTGTCGAGCGCGACATCGTGGAAAGCGATTCTCGTCGCGATGTTCGGCGCGCAAGGCGGAACGTCGGTGTCGCTCTATACGTCGATCGTGTATATGCTTTACTTCCTGCAGAATGTGTTGAAGGTCGAACCTTCGCGCGCGAACCTGTGTCTCGGGATTGCTATCGTCGTGGCCGCGCCGCTGTATCCGGTGTTCGGCCGTCTATCCGATGCGATCGGCCGCTCACGTGTGATGCTGATCGGCATCGTGCTGTGGATACTTGCGGCGTATCCGGCTTTCGCGGGCATCAGGACGAATGCGCTCGCTGGCGGCTGGGCCATGGTGACGCTGCTCGTCGCGTTGCTGGCCGTCCTGACGGCGATGATCATGGCGCCGCTGCCGGCGTTCATCGCCGAATGCTTTCCGCCGCAAAGCAGAACCACGGGCTTCGGATTGTCGCAACAGCTTGGCAATGTGCTGTTCGGCGGCTTTCTTCCGCTGATCAGTCTCTCGCTCGTCAATCTGACGGGCAACCCGCTTGCGGGCGTCGGATATTCGATCGTATCGCTGTTGCCCTGTCTCGCTGTCACGTACTTCTGGGGACTGCGGCAGGATCGGCTGATCCGGCAGCGCAGTCACGAAGTCCAATGTGCGAGCCGTGCGAACGCGGGCCAGTTACCGGTGCGCTGAGTCAGCCATGGCATGAGTCCCGGCATTGTGATGCTGCGCCTCGCTGGGATGTCTTGTGAGTCGGCAAAGATCGACTAATTTCGGCCGGTCGACACGACCGGCTGGATCGCTGACAATCGCATCTTATGCGGCTGGATTTCGACGAGGCCGCCAACACGTTGTGATGCAATTGGCTAAACGATCAATCCGCATAAAATCGAAGGAACGATTTCCGTTCGTTGTCAACGATGCTAGAAATGCGACACTTTCCCGGTAACCTTGGTCTCGCTACCGATCTATTGCTGCACACCGATATCGGGGTGGTCGAGTCACGGGATGACTATATCGTCGTCCGCACACCGGACGCGCCCGAATACTTTTTCGGCAACATGCTTGTTCTGCGGCAGCGACCCTCAGCAAGTGACCTGGAATTGCTGGAGCATGACTTCGGCGACCTCGTCGGGACACCACCGCTGATTGCACACCGGACGTTTATGTGGCCAGAAAGCGCCGACAGCGAAGTGACCTTCGACGCATTCGTGGAACAAGGCTACGACGCGACTGTCTGCCGGGTGCTGGTGGCCCATGCGGATGAGATCATTCCGGTTGCGACCAACCCATTGGTCAACGTGCGCCCTTTTACCATGCAGCGCGACTAGGACGATTGGTCCCGAATGCAACTCGCCCACACGCCAAACCCAACGAGCATTAGCTCACAACGTTACATGGCGCATCAACAGAGGGCTTACAGGAGCCTGATTGAACGTGGTCGCGGAAACTGGTGGGGAGCCTTTATCGATAATGAGCAGGTAGGAAGCCTTGGCCTGTTCTTTCTTGACGGCATTGGGCGTTTCCAGTCCGTTATTACAGGGGCACAGCATCGAAACCGGAATGTTTGCAAAACCTTGGTGACCTGAGGTTATCAGGCGGGCCGCCGGACGGTCTGACCGGCTCGTCATGGTCGCAGATGAAAGCAGCCATGCCGGAGCAATATACAAGGCGATGGGTTTTCGGCAACAAGGGCGATTAGCCAGCTTGTGTCAGGAGCCGGGTAATGCAAGAGCGCGTTGAGTCCCCATCCAGATTAATTTTAGGCCCGACGGTACCTGGTAAAGTTTGACCATTAACAGTCATTCCGCGTGACTGCCAACATCGGCGACAATCCTCCTGTCTTAATCATTCAAGGTGGTGAAAATGCTGACGACCGTTGCCCTAACGCCTGTTGACTCCAAGCGTTGGGCAGAGCATCTAACCCGGCAGATCGCCGAATCGGGACGCGACGGCCGGCCATTTTTTTCGCCTCTGGAAGCCGCTGATTTCGAATCACCCGAGCGTCGCGCTCGCTTCGAAGATCGCCTCTCAATACTTTTGCCTCAGCCAACATGGATGAGGGTGTGGGCGGTTGAAGGCCCCGATGCACGCTTCATCGCACATCTTGACCTGAACGGATCCAGCATACCGTCAGAGAAACATCGCGCCACTCTTGGTATCGGCGTCGAGGAGGGCTTTTATCGCAGAGGCCTTGGGCGAAAGTTGATGCTGGAAGCCATAGAATTCGCGACACGTAACCACATTGAATGGATCGACCTGTCTGTGTTCAGCGATAACCACGCTGCGATCAGCCTTTATCGATACTTTGGGTTTGTTGAAATTGGACGACGCGATGACAGATTTCGTATTTCCGGACGCTCAGTCGACGACATTACCATGACCCTGCGAATTAAGAGCTAGGGTAACCGACTGGCTTCGGGCTAACTCCGGCCGCTCGCTCGCCTGGTATCCCAAGCCGATTTTTGATGCCTCTGCAACCATATCCATAAGACCTGTTCGATGAAGATGCATCTCAGAGTCGCTCGGCCCGTTTGCGATCTTGTCCGTACCGAACGCATGTATTGCGTAGGGCTTGACCTGGCCGTGCTCGCGAGGTTTCAGGACCATCAGGGCTTCGACGGAGTGATGCTTGGAAGTCCAGGCATGGACTATCATTTTGAGTTCACCCATTGCGGCGAACACCCCGTGCTGCCTCGACCAACGATTGAGGACTTGCTCGTGTTTTACGTACCCGATCGACAGGAGTGGAGTGCAATGGGCAATCGTCTTGTCGAAAATGGATTTGTTCGCGTAAAGTCGTTCAATCCATATTGGGACGTGTCGGGACGGACATTCGAGGATGCCGACGGCTATCGGCTCGTCTTGCAAAACGCGGCGTGGAGTGTCTGACGTCCTTATCGTATTTCTCCCTCAAGAGTTGACGATGACCAACCCGATAAGCTATCGACGTGCAACCACCGAAGACGTTTTGACAATCTGCGAATTGGGTCAAATTCTGAATGCGAGCCATCACTCAGCACGCCCTGACATCTACGCAGATGCCACCACAGAGTTCAGCCGCGACGAGCCGCACTGGCTTTCCAGCCTTCAGGGAGAAGATCGAGCGACGTTCCTTGCAGAGCTTGGTAGCAAAACTGTCGGCTTCATTACGATTCAGGTGGTGAAGCCGATGAGCCCGCTGTTGCAGCCGATGGTCGTTGGGCGCATCGGGTCCGTCGCAGTTTCAGAACAAATCAGAGGACGCGGGGTCGGCAGTTCTCTTATCAAACTCGCCGAAGAGTGGGCGCGGAAGCAGGGTGCCACTGACATCAGACTAGCCGTTTGGGAGTTCAACCAACAGGCGGTCAGCCTGTACCGGGAACTTGGCTATGAGATTCGCGCCTTTGAAATGGGAAAGCGGGTTCGGACTGCGGAGATAGAAGAGGTCAATGCTTCGCGCATCAGCCCTTGTCCTTCAAACCGCTTTGCAAGCGAAAATCCAAGATGACATGCCTGAAAGGGACCGCGCACAATGTTGGTGAAACTGCAATCGCCCACCATTTCGCCGGTTCCTGGCGCAATTAGAAGTAGGTGCACCGCGACCCCTGAGTCGTTGTTGTGCGCCATCATCGACAGCCGTCGCCGAACTGAGTCAGTTTCGAAAAAGCTTTCGGCTCTGAGCGGTTCCCAAGGCTGCAGGTGAGCGCGATTTTCAACGGTGTATTCCCGCAACTCATGGGTGAACTGCTCACATGCCGGCACAAGTCTCAGGCGTGCCGTTGACATTGCACTCGGTAGTGCATCGATGTGAACGCTCGTCACGTTGTGCTCCCATTGAAAGGGCGGTGAAGTATGGTTAATCAGAAATTTTTCGTCAACAATTCGACCGGCGTTTGCTACAGGGAAAGCTACGATGCACACCTAGCGCGATCGCCGCGCACGACTGCCCGTTGACTGTGATCTTTTGCAGATGCAATATGTCTGCATGAACTCCGACGCGCTCAAGACGATGATGTGCACCATGACGCCCGACGGCGAGTCGTGGGAATCGTGACGTTCTTACATCACATATAGACTTCCTCAACGGCCCCGCCAGTCATGACGGGGCCGAGTCTTTTTACTCGCTCCGAATGCCATTGGCGCAGATAGGAGTGATTGCATGCATTACAAAATACGTGGTGCCGTCTATCAGGGCTATGCCCGCATGTCCACTCGTTTGTTCGAGCCGAGGGGCGTGGCATGCTGACGATACGAAAAGCGAATCGCCATGACGTCTGCGACGCTTGGGATATCCGCAAAACCTCGGTGCATGCCGCGTGCGCCGAGTATTACCCCGAGGCGACCCTTTCTGAATGGGTCGATGGCACGCCCACCGATAAATGGGCTAGCGTTGTCGAAAACGACTTTTACGTTGCCATCGATGAAGAACTAGTCGTTGGCACAGGAATGCTTACGGTCGGAAACGGGCAAATCGACGCAATCTTTGTGAGGCCATCTCATATGGGACTCGGCATTGGGCGCAAGATGCTGCAATTTCTCGAGACGTTGGCCGGCGTTCATGGCGTTGCCGCAATGCGTCTCGATGCAACGCTAAACGCAGCGGCGTTCTATCGCCGTTGTGGTTGGGCGGGAGATTCGATATCGACCTACCGTAGCTCGCGTGGACTGGAACTGGCTTGCGTGCCAATGACGAAGCATCTGACCTTCAGAGCGTCGGTTGCTACGTCCGCGATATTCGGCTAGTTCAGGACATTCGACACAAGTCCGAAGATGGTTAACAATTCCCGCCGTTGAACTAACAAAATCCAAAGTGACCGATGTCGCAGGAACTTACAATCCCAGCAGGAATCAAGAATGAGCAGCTTTGGCGCAAGCATTGTCGAAAGATTCGCGCCAGAGCAGCCGATTTTCTTGAAGGTCGTCTAGGTCTCATTGAAACTGCGAGGGCCATGTTGCCATTAGCACGATGGACCAAGGTTGATGGAGAGCTGGAATTTCAATTGTTCCGTGCGATTGCATCGGAGACTGGCGATCTTCCCGTTGGCGACGTTAGAGCCTATTGGGCACCTGAAGCGCTGGAGCGAGAGGATGTTCGTATCCAGGCAGCTGAAGCGTTCTGGAATGATAGAGCTCGGTCCGCTGCCGCGCGAGTGGTGGAACGCTACCAATGGACAATCGGTCGGACAAACCCTTCGTCCGGCGCCGAGTGACACACAGACGGTCGCGCAATGCAGCGAGAGGACACACCGCTGGACGGTGACGGTTTGCTCCCTCTGAAGCAGGCGACGCTCAACTAGAAGGGGCGGTCAACCGAAACCGCTGCGGTGCGCGATAGCCAAGTTTGTCGGAGCGACCGTCGAAGCCGATCTTGAATGCATCGACATCGTAGGGGAGAACGCAATGGCCGATGTATGACCCAGTGCGCTGCGTTAACTGACAGACGATGCGATTCCCTTTGGCGAATGCCGTATGAGAGGCAGACAGGCCGACAACAGCCAGCCCGGGGAGTAGGGTGCTTCGGCGAATGTCCGTCATTTTCTTCTTTTCTCCCTCCGGTTCTCCGACGATTATCCTACCGTCCGCGTGACGTTCTCAAGCTGTCAGTACTTTGCGAAAGCCACCTCCAATGCCTCGACAGCGTGCCTCGCCTCAACATGATCTACTCGCGCTCGTGTGATTTTTTACTGTAATAAAGCGTCAAGCTGACCTTGAACAATAAGCGAGCGTTCCAGCGGATACGCCACCGGTGTGCCTGTCTCAACGGACTTTTCAAAATCAAGCAACATCCGTTCATACTGTTCTTGCGTTCTACCGTAATGTTCGATGTGTAGCTGATCGGCTCCATCGATATGCTTTATCACGCTCGCGTCGTGGTAGTTATTTGTGGTGAATGGTGCTGTCATTTCGATCCAGCCTTTCTCTCCATGGAAGAGCATCGACTGCCTCCGGCCCATTAGCGTGCTACAGAACGACCGAAGCTTGAAGTCGCCAAAATCAATAACACAGTCCGAAGCGATATCGGTTCCTGACGTCGCACTGAAGCTCAAATCGCCTTGTGCCCCGACTGGATCCCGACCGGTTGCGAATGCTGTCCCCACGATTGGGTACATGCCGACATCGCGGAGGCTTCCACCGCCAAGAGACAGGTCATTGCGAATCGACGCAGGGTCCGCGCGAAAGTATGTGAAGGCACCCCCAACTTGCCGAATATCACCGATCTCACCAGAGCAGATCGCCTGACGAACGCTCTCCCACTGCGGGTGATGGACGATCATG
>Ga0268254_10000197_pt1 | contig 50138 bp, 45 predicted proteins | sample AgamicOrSfrz_FD_200251 | JGI IMG/M metagenome (GOLD analysis project Ga0268254, IMG submission 200251) | Agave microbial communities from Guanajuato, Mexico - Or.Sf.rz (v2) (version 3) | ecosystem: Host-associated > Plants > Phyllosphere > Phylloplane/Leaf | place: Guanajuato, Mexico...
AGGCGCCCGCAAGTAGCATACATCGCCGGCCACAACAACACGGCGTTTCCCTGTCCCTGTCTCGGCACCGACGCTGAGACCCAGCTATCGTCGCAGCTGATTACCGGATGTTTGTCGACTGTTAAGGCCCGGCGCGGCTTCTGGGGGCGAGGCATGGCCGGCGAATATCGGTGCGCGCTCTCGATCGCGGACCAGACCGGCATAGCAGCGGGACAGACCGCGCAGGGCAATCAACGTCGACTAGTAACAAAGGACGTGTGCGAGCGGCACCCGCCCCCTTCCCGCCTCGGACGAGAAACAAGTTCGCGTCGTCATGGCGATCGTCCCGGATGCGTTCATGGCCAGCGGCTCCTCAAGGCACGTTGTCCACCAGCCTGACCCGCAAACACGACATTCCAATTTAGCGGAAACACGACATAATGAAATGGCCAGCCCGATCCCAGCCACCGTACTACGATGAGCAGTCCGGTCCCAGGTAGAGGAGAGCGCCATGAACGAGATCACGCTAATCGGCATCGATATCGGCAAGCGGGTCTTTCATCTGCATGCGCAGGATGCCAAGGGGCACGAGGTGTTTCGCAAGAAACTCTCGCGGGCTCAACTGCTGTCGTTTTTCAGTAACTTCAAAGTTGTCACCGTCGTTATGGAGGCTTGCGCTGGCGCACACTGGCTCGCGCGCAAACTCAATGAAATGGGGCATCAAGCCAGGTTGATTTCCGCTCAGTATGTGCGTCCCTTTGTGAAGAGCAACAAGAAGATTACATCGATGCTGAGGCGATCTGTGAAGCTGCCTCCCGGCCGAACATGCGCTTCATCGAGCCGCGGTCAGAAGCCCAGCAACTACTAGCCGCTTTGCATCGAACGCGTGAAGGCCTGGTAACAGAACGCACGGCCACCATCAACCGGATCCATGGCCTGCTACTCGAATTCGGTATCGTCGTTCCAGCATCCAAAGCTACATTGCGCAGACTGCCAGACATACTCGCGCTTTACGATCTGCAACCGCGGCTGATCCAGCTCGTTTATCGGCTTCATGCTCATTATCAATATCTTGATCAGCAGATTGAAGAAGTCGAACGCGACCTGAGTTCGCAACTGCATGCGGATGAGAATGCGGCCCGCTTGCTGTCGATTCCCGGTATCGGAACAATAACCGCAAGTCTCCTTGCGTCCGAGATCGGCAGTGTTGCGCAGTACGCCGGTGGACGTAACTTCGCAGCGTCAATCGGACTGGTGCCACGTCAGCACAGCACGGGTGGACGCAGCACTCTTTGCGGAATCAGCAAGCGTGGCGACAAGCATCTGCGTCATCTGCTCGTACAGGGCGCGCGAGCCGTTATCCAGCGTGTCGTGAATCGTACCGATCGTCTTGGGGAATGGATCCGCTCCATGTTGACACGACGACACTCAAATATAGTTGCGCGCGCTGTTGCCAACAAGCTTGCACGAATAGCATGGGCGGTACTCACCAGGCACACCACGTACGATGCCGCGTGTCTGCGACTCGCGGACTAAGTTACTGTTAGTTCCAACACGGTTTTGCGACTGCTGGCAGTCTGATGACCCAACGGCACAGCGACCGGACGAAAAACCTGACAAGTTCTACAGCTCATAGCAGCTGCCGACATATTTAGGATCGACCGGTGCGGTTTTCATCGCGGAACATTGATTCCGGATAGATTTGCGCAAGCCACAACGACGTCAGAACCAGAGGTTGCAAAATTCGGGCTGGCCATAGATCTGAACTTTGGACCAGCACCAGTCCGGTTGACAACTTGGGTTAAGTCAATTGAATAGGATGACGAGGTATTAATCTTAGCTCCGCCCACTCACTGCACACCCCGATCGGACGCATGTAGACGCGGCGAAGCCGTGTCCCGCGATCTTAATAACTTTGAGGCCATACCCAGCCAATCCAACTTGCACTGATCGGAGGCCATCGAGCATCTACCGTATTCCGACGGTTCAGTTCGACAAAGCCAGTATCGAGCGTTCGACGGCCGCTGCTTTTCTTCCTCTTAGTCAACTCCGCGTGGTTGATCCCAGCGAAGCTCACGGTGCCGGCAACAACCATTCCTTACTGTTGGCGGAACTGGTTCTTCCCCTCCACCGAAGAGAAAAATGAGATCCCCTGTTCGTATAACCTCCTGCTGAGCGCGCGGAAACCGCCGCAGCGGGCATAGCAGCTGGTCCATAGCTGGTCGAGATGCCTACAACGGGTCGAGTCGCTCAAGGACATGACATTTGCGGACCTGCGCAATGATCTGCGCGTACTGGCGCGAGCGGACCTAGACTGACGCCGCGGCATTTACCTCTCCAATCTCCGTGCGGCAAGCGAGCAGAAACGTTGAATGATCAGAAGTTATGTATCAGGCCGATGCCCGCGCCAAGCTGGGTACGCGACGACGACGGCGAGTTGTTGAAACCGTTGCCAATGGATGCCGTTGCACCGATGATCTCCCCACCATTGAGCGTCATACCGTTTGAGCGCTGGTAAGCCTCGACCGCATAGAGACCGGTCCGCTTCGACAGATAGTAGTACTGAGATAGCGTGAGCTGGTGGTACTGCGCTGCGGTCTTGATGCCGTTCGACAGGGTTGCGCGTGTATAGCTGTAGCCACCCGCGAAGGCCCACGGGACTGCGGGCGACTTCCATCGCAGCACCGCGCCTGCCGTATTGAATGTTGCCTGATTGCGGAAGGTCGAGTCGATACCCGGAATGTACTGCACGTTCGAGTACGACGCTGTGATGTCCCACTCGGACGTAAGATATCCCGCCGTCACAGCCACGCGCTGCTGCGCCTGCGCCGTCTTATAACCGTTGTTGATCGCCGACACTGCCGTTTGAGCGCCACCGTTTGACAACGTGGACTCAGCCCCCCAAACACCGCCGCCCGGCGTTGAGTTATTCACACGCTGAAAGGCGACCGCGATGCCATAGGGACCGTGGCCATACCGGGCGCCCGCACTCCAGCTCGAGCCGGCGTTTATGCTGCCTGGCGCGCCGCCGAACGCGTACGACCCTCCGACCGTGAAGCCGTAAAATTCCGGCGACATGTAGACGAGCGAATTGTTAGCGCGGTAGTCGACATCGAGCGCGTCTATGTCGCCGGGATGCGCGCCGAAGTAGCCGGTCAGCCAGTTGTTCGGGGTAAAAGGCGACAGCAGCGTGTAATACGCCGTGTACTGGCGGCCTGCCGTCAGCACGCCGTAGCGCGGATCGGACAGCCCCAGCCACGATTGACGCGTGAACATGCCGCCACTAAATTGCGAGGTACCGTTATTGGAATTTAAGCCCGCTTCGAGTTGAAAGACGGCCTTCAGGCCACCGCCCAGGTCCTCCGCTCCCTTCAGCCCGAACCGGCTTCCGAGCCAGACGCCCGTCGACATCTTTACTACCGAGTGCCCGACGGTCGTCGAACCGAGCGTCGTGCCACTGTTTTGATAGGTGATGCCGTTATCGACAACCCCGTAGAGGGTCACGCTGCTCTGAGCGCAAACAGTGCCGGACGCAAGACCTGCCGTCGTCACGGCGATCGCGACGCATTTATTCATCGAATTTTCTCCGTCCTCATTTATTCCCTTGACACGGTCGCACAACCAGGACAATAGACGAAGTCCTCAATGCGGTGCCGCTTGCACGCTAGCCTCGCTGCTTCCCGGCAAGGACGACCGCGACGGCAATGAGCATCGGTGGCACGGCAAAACACCAGGGACCGGCAACGCGGAACGCGCCTGCCGCTACACCGCATCCTGCCGCGAAGCTCGCGAAACTCTCGGCCATTCGCACGAGCGGCGACGGTCCGGCGGACGCCGACGGATGGACCTCCTTGATGCGGTCAGCCAGCTGCAGCATGAACTGGGTGACGGTACCGGTCATGAGCGTCGATGGTGGCGCATCGGACAAATGCAGCCGGTGGAGCGCATTCTGGATGGCCATCGCCGCGACCAGGGTAAGGCCAGTAGCGACTGAAGTCCAGTCGTCTCCGTCGGTAAGCGGATCAAGACGTATTGCAAGCACGGCGCCGAGCGCTAGTACCAGCGCCTGAGCGCCAAGCATCATGCGTAGTGCCGGTGCGCCGGTGTCTGACAGCCGATAGCTCATGGCGCCCGCCAGCATCACCGCCAAGCAAAACACCGGCAAGGCGAGGAGTTTTGCGACAGCGCCCGCCGTGCCAAAAACGAACGTTGCCCCCAACGTGACGAAGTTCCCCGTGACGTGCGCTGTAAACAAGCCGTGCAGCGCGACAAAACCCGCTGTGTCGACATAGCCCCCGTTAAAGCTCAGCAACGCCGGTAGATGTCGCCTCAAAGAGCCTCCCTAATTATCTGCATTCGTCTTACGACCGGCGTAAGCATTGCCTGCAACAACTTGTCCGCTAGGGGCAAGACCCATGGAATTGCTTGGCATTGAGTGCACTCGGCGCAAAACCCTCATCAATGTTGCGTTGCATCGCGACGACGGACACCCTTAACTGCAATGTCGTGCCAGGCGACCAGCAGAAATCCGCCCACAAGACCAAGGTGTTCGAAGAACGCATTTGCTGTCGCCATTCGGTTCGGGGGTGCAATCTCCCAGAACCGGTTGACGACGAACGTCGCCATCAACGTGAAAGCAGCCAGCGCCAGCGCACCAAGCCAGCGAAAACGGCCCGCAAGGATCGCGAGCGGCGCGGCTAACTCCAGGACGATAGTCGCGGCAGCGATCGGTGCGGCAGGCGCAAGTCCCGCGTGAGCCATTTCCGCCACTGCGCCGCTGAAATCTAACGCCTTCATAAGGCCGCCCTGCAGATAGGCCGAGCAAAGCCCGAGCAATGCGATCCATCTCAGCGCAAGAGCGCTCCTTGACGAGCGGGTCCATTCGACCGACACGGGGCCGGAGCGCTGCGCTGTTGCCTCTTCGTCGCGTCCCATCTCAGACGGCCCAACAGGAGCAGCCCAGGGCCCCCCAGAAGCTCTGGAGATCTGACGCCGGCACGCTCTGCGACCACGCTCGCGCATGCGCGTGACCGTGCACGCCACAGGCAGTCGCGCAGCCACAGCTGTGAACGTTTTGCGTGCGCTGCAACGGCGTGCCTTGCACCGCGCCCCATCCCGCGTAGCCGCCGTATGCTCGCACCGGCGACCAGTCCGGCATCGCCGGCGGCAGCGGCGCATCGTGATCCGAGAACGGGCCTGCCGCATAGACGATTTTGCCGCCGACCACGGTGAGGACGGCGGTCGTCTCGGCGATCTCTGACTCGGGACAGCTCATATAGTCGCGGTCCGGCACGGTAAGGTCGGCAAGTTGCCCGATCTGGATTCGGCCCTTCTTGCCTTCTTCGTTGGAGAACCAGGTGACGTTCTCGGTCCACATCCGCAACGCCGTCTCACGGTCAAGACAATTGCGCTGCGGATAAATGCGCATTCCTGAGAGCGTGTTGCCGGTGACAAGCCATGAGAGTCCCACCCAAGGGTTGTACGAAGCAACGCGTGTGGCGTCCGTCCCCGCCGACGTCCTAACACCCTTTTCAAGCATGCGCGCGACGGGCGGCGTCGCTTCGGCTGCCGATGCACCGTAACGCTCGACGAAGTATTCCCCCTGATACGCCATACGATGCTGCACGGCAATGCCACCGCCGAGTGCGGCAATCCGGTCGATCGATCGTTCGCTGACCGTTTCAGCATGGTCGAAGAACCAGTTCAGTCCCGAGAGCGGAATTTCGCGATTTACTTTCTCAAAAACATCTAGGGCGCGGCTGATCGTCTCATCATACGTCGCATGCATGCGCCAAGGCCAACGGTTCTCCGCGAGCACCCGGACAACCTCTTCAAGATCGGCCTCCATCTCCGGGCCAAGGTCCGGACGGGGCTGCCGGAAATCCTCGAAGTCCGCCGCCGAGAAAACAAGCATCTCGCCGGCGCCGTTGTGCCGGAAGTAATCATCTCCCTGCTTGTACCTCGACGAGCGAACCCAGTTCAGGAAGTCTTCTTTCTCGCCTTTAGGCTTCTGTGTGAAGAGGTTGTACGCAAGGCGAATAGTCAATTGCCCTTCTTCTGCCAGCTTCTGGATAACTTCATAGTCTTCTGGGTAGTTCTGGAAGCCGCCACCTGCATCGATCGCACCCGTTACGCCGAGGCGGTTCAGCTCTCGCATGAAATGGCGAGTCGAATTTATTTGGTACTCGAGCGGAAGCTTCGGGCCTTTTGCCAGAGTCGCATACAGGATCCCGGCGTTCGGCTTCGCGAGCAGCAGGCCCGTCGGATTGCCCGCCGAATCGCGCATGATTTCGCCCCCGGGTGGCTGCGGCGTATCCTTGGTATAGCCCACCACGCGGAGCGCGGCACCGTTCAGCAACGCGCGATCATATAGGTGAAGTATGAACACCGGCGTGTCAGGTGCAACGGCATTCAACTCATCGATCGTCGGAAGGCGTTTCTCGGCAAACTGATGCTCCGTGAAACCGCCGACCACGCGGACCCATTGAGGCGGCGGCGTGATGGCCACCTGACGTTTGAGCATTTCCATTGCGATAGCGAGCGACGGAACGCCGTCCCAACGCAATTCCATATTGAAGTTCAGGCCACCACGAATGAGGTGCAAGTGGTTGTCAATCAGCCCAGGCAGGACGCGGCGGCCCTGCAGGTCGATCACCTTCGTCGCACGGCCTGCAAGCGGCAGGATCTCTGCATCGCTGCCTACGGCGCTGAACACGCCTCCATGTATGGCGACTGCCGTCGCCTCGGGCTTGCCCCTGTTGAGGGTGGCGAAACGGCCGTGGTGCAGAATCAGATGAGGCGAGGTGTCAACGTGAGTGCTCATGAGCGTTTCTCCGATGAATTGGCAGCGGCAGTCGGCGACGTGTTGCTGTTTTGGCGTCCGGGGAGCAACCCAAACATATGCTGCTTGCACTTGGACTCTTGCCACGCCGCATGGAAACCGGTGCCCGACAGCATCTGTTTCCCGACGGGGACAATCTGCTCGCCGCCAAGAATCCCCAATAAACCCACGAGCGCGACAAGCGGGGGAGCTGGCGAACGTACGTTAATCACGCTATAAATCACGCCGACCAGTACGCCAGCAAGTAAGGAAAATAGGTAGAGCTTCATGTCATCGTAGCCTGAAGTTTGCGCGCCCCACGACTCGTATTGAGAAACATACCTACGGAAAGAACGGTGACAAACGAATCCTCGCTTAAGCTGAAGATTCGCGCCACCAAGTTCGTATCGTCAACGGCGCGCACAATCGATTTCAATTTAAGAGCGCCTGCGAAGTCCTGCGAACAGTTCTGCGTTCGCCACTTCGTCGCCCTTGCGAAAATAACGTCCATGCCAACGATATTCGCCGACGAGTTACCGAAGATTCATGTAGTTCGGGTCGATGGAACCCGTCCGCACATCTCAGTGCGTCAGCTTCGTCAACCTTCGGTTCATGCGGCGACTACCGTTGAGATATCTCAAACTCGATGCAGGAGTGCAACCTGGTGCGCGCACTCTAGCCCTCCTTGTTCTTTGCGCGATAGGCGCTCTCTGAAACCGGACTACGCTAGATATTTCCCGGAGCGTGTCATCGGCAGTCGATGACACGCCCGCTGCTGCAACACAGCAGCCATGGTCACCGGGCTACTGGCAACCCGTTCGACAAATCAGTGCCCTTCGCTGCCGCCGAACATTGTCTTCGCGTAGATCAAGCCCAGACCATACGCCCCGCCGTGGGCGATAGACGTGGCGACCGTTTGGTCGTACGTGTCCGCGCGCGCCCAGTCTCGCTGCAGTTCGAGCAAATACTGCAGGGACGTCATCGGTCGCGCGCCGGCCTGGACCATTCGATCCATGGCGCGCTCATGCGCTTCAGCGGACACGTCGCCACAGGCGTCGGCAATCACATACACTTCAAAGCCTTGGTCAATTGCAGATAGCGCTGGACCGACAATACATACCGACGTCCACAACCCGGCGAGCGCAAGCCGTCCCTTGCCGATTGCATTCACCCGCTCTGCTATGCGGCTATCTTCCCAAGTATTCATTGTCGTTCGGTCGATCACCGTCTCCTCCGGGAAGACGGCTCTAATTTCATCGAAAATGGGACCGGAGAACGATTTCTCAGCGACAGTGGTTAGGATTGTCGAGACCTTGAACTCCTTCGCTGCTTTTGAGACAAGAGCAGCGTTATTGCGCAACGACACTGCGTCGATCGACTTCGTCGCGAATGCCATTTGCGATTGGTGGTCAATCATGATTAGAGTGTGGTTGTCCGGGTCTAGCAGTAGTTTGCCGGGCTGAGACTTGGCGATGGGCATGATGGCCTCCTATTGATGATGCCAGTTGAAAAACCGACTTTATCGCTGCGTCGCGAATCCGGGTCGGACCCACGCGTGCTCACGCAGACCAAACATAACGACTGCTGTGAACGACTACTTGCGGCCACAACAAGAGACGCTCGCAGAGCGCCCGTCGATTGGTACCGTCCGTTATGACCGAACGTTCATTGTCATCGACGCGTCGCTCCGGTTTAAGCGAACGAGGCAGCGTCGTTTCGTAGCAAGCAACGTCGTTCCGCCCCACATTTAAAGCACCGCCTTCCGCTTTGCATGGGGTCTGCGTTGTGAATCACATTGACAACAACGATAGTAGAGTGACGCCGCTAAATCTCCTTAAGCGAGGTTAATCTTGCTTAATCGGACTTAGGAGTGAGCGCTAGTGGCTCGCGCCTTGAATTTCGCACCACAGCTAGCTGGCCACGCCGATATCCGCCTAGGCCGAGGTCCCCAGTCCGCGATCCATAGACTCGGCGCGGCGCGCCGGTAGGCTCGCTGGCCGTTGCTTAACGCGCGACATTCGTAGGCCGTCTAGGCATTGGACACCGCCCGCTTGCGCGCATATCGCAAGACTGTCCGGACGACCGGGAGCGCTATTCGAGAGCCGCCCGATCAGCAGGCGGGTGTGGCACCAAACAATTGATCGGGCCTGCAGGCCGCAAAGAATGCGTATATCGAAGCGCGAGGTCACGAAGTCGGCACGCAGCTTTGAAGCAGCCTCTCCATTCTCGTGACACCGCACACACTCACTTGAAAATAGCTCGCCAACGGGCCGGTGTTTGTCCAACGACTTTCCTGAAGACGAGTGAGAAGTGACTTTGGCTCTTGAACCCAAGCATTTGAGAAATAGCTAACAGCGGCAAATCGGTCTCTTGGATCAGCCGTTGCGCGCGACCGATCCTCATCTTGACCACGTAGGCGCTGGGCGTTGCACCCGTAGCAAGGCGAAATTGGCTCGAGAAGTGCATGCGAGACAGTCCTGCAACGGTACTCAGGTCGTGAAGGTATATCGGCTCGAATATGTGGGCGTCGATGTACTCGGTCACACGTTGTAGTCGCCACTTGGCGAGCGGCGAGACCCGCGTCCGGGGCACTGACCTTTTGGAACCTAACAGCATGCATCTCGACGCGATAGCCATGCTGATGCTCTCCAGCACCATTTGGTTATATGGGCAGTCTTCTTCGCCAACTTCTAACATTGCATGGATCAGATGTTGAACAGATCTGTCTTCTAGAAACGTTACATCCCCCAGAACGATATCTCCCGGCGCGGGGACGCCAAATACACCTTGATGGCATTCCTCCAACAGCGCTTGCGGCAGATAGAGGCGGTAAGCATCTGCGGCATCCGAGAAAACGATCCGACTGGGTTCGCCGGGCGGCACCAGCAAGTTCGAGTTGATGGCCACACTTTTCAGCTGAACCTGCTTCCGTCGGTAGGAAAAGAGCCCAGCGCTGACTGTTCTGTTAATGGTGATCGTATGGTTTCCGTCTGTCAGTTCCTGGCAGAACTCAATGGGCTCGATCGGCTTCGGCAGACTCCACTTCGAAAGTATTGCGCGCATGCCGTCTTCTTGGGAGCGCAGGATCGGACGCTGGCGCCATACCAGCTCTTGCATCGCCAACAGGTTCGCACCAGTTGCCGGCGCCGGGCCGAGAGGTTCAGTAGCCGGGGCTTGTAGGGAAGTCGTCTTCATCCCCGGATAGTAGTACGCAGATCAAGAAGACGGCAATCCGGCTTTACCAGGGAGAGTACTAGGAATGGCTGCTTTGCGGCGATGTCCGATCGAAAATCAACCAGTGGTGAAGATCCGCAGCGCCAGGCACAGCGAATGGCAGCGGCGTTGCGTCGCGCCAATTCGGACCGCCAGCCATGACTCCCTTCTGCGCGCCTGGGCGTGCAGACCCTATCCGGCGAAAGCGACGTGAGTCGCACTTGAAGCCTTTAGTCGTCCCATTGTGAACCCAATATGAGGCCGCAAAAGTTCAAGCGGTAAAAGTCCGGATCGCATCTGTCCAGTACATCAGCGTTAACACTCCCGAATGTAGTGGTCGGCCGCTCCTTCATGCCATCCGCGAGGGCCTCGATTACGCGCAACTTAAATGTACGTTCACGCGGGTACGCTCTGAGCACCGCGCGCCGATCGTCTTCCTTAATTTCGTCGTAGTACAACGCCATAAGGTCTGTCGCGACCCCTGCATGCAACAGGCCAACTAGCGGCGACTCAAACCCTTCCAAGCCGAACGTTGTGTGAAGAGCAATTGCGTCGCGGACGCTTCTCGTATCTTGTTTAGCCACTCCCCGGGACGAAAGGAAATCGGCCGCAGCGTCTGCGCCGTCTAGTTCGAACCGACGGTCGGACCGGTTGTAGCGTGGCGCTAGGCCATGGTGGTGAAACACGGCCCCAACGAACAAAAGCTCCAACGAAAAATCGAGGGACCGGTTGCGGCCAATGAGCGACGCAAAAAGGAACGCGCGGAGGGCATGTCTGACTAGCAACTTTCGCATGTCCTTTTGGACAAGCTGCAACGCCCCTTGGGCAATATCACTGTCGGGTATGGCCACGCCTGCTATTTGAACGTTCATCGCCCCTCCCACGCGGTAACCGCTCTGTTCAAATCTGGAAGCGGCCCCCGGCAGGGCCACGGTGAAGGTCGAGAGCGCCATCGCTGCTGCAGACTTTTCCCACTGTGATCCCAACAGGGTACGCCGGAGCTCCAGTAAGCGTTCTTAAAATTTATTTAACTGACCTTTTTCGTTTCTGATCGCCATTCGATGGCTATTGAGCGCGAGGCGTCAACAGACAGCAATGAGATCGAGACCAGGGAGGAGCGCGGCGGTTGCGCAGCCTCCAGCGGCTAGCCCCGCCAGCCCTGCTTTGCGTTGTCCCTCTTAGGAACATCGGATCCGCTTGAATGCGCTCACCCTCGGGCAGTTCGAAGTTAGATAGCTACGCGTGACAGAATTGAGTCTGATATTTTCGTAGCTCACGCTCGGTAGTTCTGCTGATACCGTCATGGTCGTAGTATGGATTTAAGTCCTTTGTTATAGGCGGCTTGCGTCTTTTCTTTGAAGCCTGCAGCACTCCGGGAACCATAACCGGCCACCCATTTGGGCACTGACACAACTTCGACATAATGTCGGCGTGCAACGGCCCCAAACCCGCCGTTCCTGAGCGATCGTCCTTCACCAAAACGGGCTTTCTATTTCCGAATACTTGCCCGCAAGACTTCCTGCAGAAAATTCCAATTTTGCGAGTCTGTTCAGAAATAGCTAGACACATGAGAGCTACGGAACGAGAAGCGTCGCTTGGCCGAGTCCACCGGCATATAGCGTTGCCAAGTTGGAGATGCGGCAAGCCGTGGAAGCATGCCAAGGCTCGGGGTGTCGCGCTCCGTGATCTGTCGCACCGCTTTTCCATCGCCCATCTGCTGCGCCGAGGGACTGGTGGTTGCAGACAGCGCCCTGTCGACGGCCACCGCAACGGTGCCGGGATCCGTAGGAACATCGCTCGAGCCGGAGAACCCGCGCACCGGTGCCATTTGCACCGAGGTTGGCGTGCAGGGCAATCTCCTCCGGCGGAGGAGGCGGGCAGTGTGCCCCCCCGGCAATGAATTTCCGCCTTTGCTGAACCAACTTGGCAACAACTTCTTATTCGCTTATCCGCAAACGGGCCAGCCGATAGCCAGAGGGCACAGGTCGCAACGGCAGAAGCGGGGGATTCAGCTTGCCACGCGCCGGTAGCCAAACAAAGCAGCACTCACCCACGCGGGCACAAATGGCGGGCCTGACGGTCGGTCTGTTGCGGCAGCGCATGCGTCCGATCAGTGTGGCCCGCGTCATATCGCGCGGACCGAAACGTAAGCCGTTGCTCTTACGGGCGCCTGACTACGGAACGCTGTTTTGAAGTTTTCAAAGCGGGCACGCCGTTCGGCGAGCGGATCAGCGAAAGCCAGCTAACCAATATGCCATCGTGAAATCGTCTCTACGAATATGCAGCGTCCTGCCGAAGCTCCAGCGGCTGCGTATCATCAGCCGCGCAAGCGGAGCTGTAAGCGTCGCGAGCACGATGGCGATGCACGTTAAAGAGCTGACTTTCGCGCCTCGATCGCCACCAGGTCTGGTGATGTGCTGGTTATTGAGGAACTAAAGTCGTTCCTCATCGGAAGCATTAAAGCGACCTCGGTCCTATGGACAGTACAGGCTACGTGCTGCTGCGAATTCGGATTCGTCGTCCCGAGTCTTGGTTTCGTCGCCTCGGTCAAGTCCTGCGCTAACCGCGAGGCCTCTCGAGCCTCTGGCCAAGCGCAGCCATCAGGAACGATAGCGCATGCTTGTTTCAAAGGGTCAAGCGAATCTGCGAAGCGCCCTTGTGTGTACCGCAGGCGTGCCAGACTGAGAGCAGCCCGCAATTGCAGCGACGTAGCGCCTTGCTTTTTAGCTATTTCAATAGCCCTGGAGAAGCACTGCTCAGCCTCGATTATTCTTGAGAAAGCTGGCCTCACCCCCATATCTGTCAGCAACGCACCGCGAATACGCTGAAGCTCGCTGACATACCATCTGTTCCCTGTTTTGTCGCAACGCATCAGGGCGCTTGCCACCGTCGCAATTGCCTCGTCGTGCCGTCCGCAGCGTCCTTGCAAAATGGCATATTCCGCCGCGAGCATCGGAGCGTGCGCCCCAAGACCGATAGCGTCCAGTCCGTCTATCGCAGCAGAGAATTCGCCCAGCTGATCGGTCGTCGGTCCATCCCGAGCCAGCAAATAAGATTCATATGTCCGACATAACTCGTAGGCGGTCCCTAGGCCGATCCTACTTGACGCCGCCTGCAAGTAACTAATCGCCTCTTTTGCCGCCTCGTGATCGTTTGACAGCAACGATATGGGGATCATCGCCTCGATCAAAATGTAACAAGTCGCGATCGCTTGCTCCTTCGCGCGCGCCTGGTCGAGCCAGCGATTGACAAACGCCACAGCACGCTCCCGCTCACCCCTTAGCCACAGGACGCGCGCGAACATTGCACCAGTAATGGCGTTTTGATCGATCGAGCGTCCGGGCGGGATCCATGACCCAACAGCGTGCGGTTCAACGGTGAGTCGCTGAAGAGCGGTGTAGGCCTGGCGCTGGTCTCCTGCAAGATGAGATGCGATCCCCACCAGACGGTAACCTAGCATGCCGAAATTCGGATCAGCTCCGGCCTCGCTCAGCTCGACTGGATGCACTTCCGCTTCGAGCAGAGAAAACCGATTCGCAAAAGATAGAGCGCTATTAGCATCGCCCTGACTCAGGCAGACATTCCATAGGCCCCATAGCGCGCATGCCTCGTTTGTCTTGTCTCCGAGTGCTATAGCCGACGTGAACAGTTCGGACCATAGCGCGGCAGTTGGACCGGGCACTTGCAAACGTGCGCGCGCTGCTGCAAGGGCGGTCCGCAAATGCAGTCGAGCGTGCTTTAATGACACCGTGTCCTCTGCGAGTGCGTCAAGTGATTTCTCTGAACATTTTCGGCACTCGTCGACCAAGGAAAGCTCAAACAGCAGCCAAACGAAGCGGACGGCTAGCGCTTCCGCGATCGCTTTGTCTCCTTGCGATGACAGGGCCCACGAGAGCGCAGCACGGAGGTCGCCAAGTATTGCTCGCATCACGTGCTGCTGGCCGCCGTATGCGCACGGGGAGTAGACCTCTGAGACCGGGCTAAGCAGATCGCAGAAAAACCTGGCATGACGCATGCTGACCTGTTGTCGCTCACCGTTGTCATCGAGTCGCTCCTGTGCGTAGGCACGGGTCGTCTGTAGCAGCCGATAGGCCGTTGTGTCGGTGCAAGCGGTCCGAGCCACGAGTGACTTGTCTAATAGCCCCGCAACAGCATCTACGACGGCAAATTCGTCCAGTGACGAATCGGAAGCTACGGCGACGGCAGCCGGCATCGTGAAAGCTGCCGGAAACACACTGACTCGTCGAAGCGTGGTGCGCTCCGCGTCGTTGAGCAGCGCATAACTCCAGTCGAAGGTCGCCTTTAGTGTTTGGTGCCGGGGCAACGCGGAACAGCTGCCGCCGGTAAGAAGGCGGAAACGGCTGTCGAGGCGAGTTGCTAATGCTTCAACACCTAAGACGGACGCACGGGCCGCCGCCAATTCGATAGCAAGAGGGATGCCGTCGAGTCGACGGCAGATGGAGTGTATCAATTCATAACTGCGCTCATCGGATAGAAAAAGCGGGTCCAGCGCGCGTGCATGGGAGAGAAAAAGCTGTACAGCGCTGCATCTTAAGGCGTCATCTCTGCAATCTGTTTGCTTCGGGACACTTAGCGGCTCCACGCGGTAGATATGCTCTTTTGCAACCCGTATCGGTTTCCGACTAGTGGCGATCACACGCGTCTTAGCACTTGCACCGGCTAGCGCCGCTGCCAGTTCCGCGGCTGCGGCAGCCACCTGTTCGCAGTTATCCAACAGGAAAAGAGTCTGTGAGCCGATGAATTCCTCACTTATTCGCGTCAATGACATCGGTCCGTCCGACGCGTCAGCAGCAAGGGCGCGCATGACGGCATGCAAGACGTCCTGGAAGTCAGTCGCTGACGAAAGCGAGACTAGGAAAACCCCGTCTCGGAACTGGCTTAGGGCTCGGTGCGCGACTTCAATGGCGAGCCTCGTCTTGCCTATCCCTCCCGCGCCAACAAGCGTTACATGCTGGTGGACTGCTAGTGTGTCAATGATCTCTGAGATAGCGTCATCACGTCCAATTATGTCCGGTGTGATGGCGGGAAGGTTGTTTGGTACTGCAACCTTAGCTGATTCGATTGTTTCTTCGGCCTGAGCAACGGGCGATACACGACACTGGTCGTGCGCCTCAGCGATAGCCAAGCGGTAGCCGCGTCCGGTGACCGTTTGCAGCAGTGGCCTATTCTCTGCTAGGAGGCATCGCAGCTTGGACAGCTGCACGTAGAGATTATTTTCTACGACGACCGTTGAAGGCCAGACCTGCCGTAAGAGCTCCTGCTTTGACACGAAACTGCCGCGGGCTTCGACGAGGACTGCAAGGATGTCGAATGCTCTGGCGCCGACGGCCAATCGAACTCCATTCCGCAGTAACTGTCGGCCTTCAAGATCCACATCGAGGGTTCCAATTTGAATCATGGTAAGCGTTCGGCTAATTCAAAGTACACCATCGGCAGCCGCGGACTACCGACTTGGCATCTTTGCGGCGCAACGGCGTCGGCTAGTCGTGGCCAAGCGCAAGCGCGTCGAAATTGGATCTTCCGACCACAGCAGTTCGCGGAACTTTTGTCGCACACTGCAACGAAGCTCATTGTTGCGCTATCGCTAAGTCGCGTCTACCAAGATCGAATCATTTGTGCCAATTTTTCACGACTGACGGCGGTGGGCTGCGGGGCATTCGAACGTGGGGCAGAGCGCACCTGGCGATGGCCATGAGTGGCACGCCGCAGCCGACCGTTGGTGAGCACCGGTCGCAAGAAGCCTGATCACCGCAAAGCACTCTATCTCACCTGCCACGCGAGATGGTACGGTGATGAACTGCCGGAAGCCGACCGCTCGTGCGGGAACGACTGGCACCAGGTCGTCGATTGGGGCGGAGATTGCGGACAGCTCCATGTGATCCGCGAGCAGCCCCCCAGATCCAGCACAAGCGCGTTCAACGTCCTTGCCGGTCTCGCGATCTGGACATCAGGGTTACACCGGCGCGGCCGCGCATAGTTCGGCGCGGGCCAATGAGCGATTCGGCGCTCGCACGGTAAGCGTCTGGCCATCCCGTCTTGAGCGTGGCGGAGGGCTCGAAAGCATCGCATCCACTTACGCATTGAACTGACCCCCACGACTGGCACGCGGACACGATCGAAAAAGAAGCGCCACTTGGCCGTCTCGACGTCGGAGTTAAATCGAGCAAACGCCGCGCTCCCATCAGTCGACTAATCTCTGCACACGCGGCATGCAGATAACCACCGGTGATTGACGCAGCCGATGGGTGTATGGACAACACTACGCAGTACCTCGAGTTAGGCTTTGTATTCGTGCAAGACCGCACTAAAGCAGCCCGGCTTTATCTGGTCAAGAAAGCGCACTCGGGCGACCGTCCGGGAGCTGAGTTGACCAAAGAGTTCTCCGAGAGCATGACTAAGACGGAGAACCGCAACCCGTTCGCATGACCGCACGGCTGATTCGAACCTCGAAAAACCCCAGAGACTTGCGAATCAGCGGAGCGAAGACTAGGTATTTCGCGGACCGGCTCCCCTACACTGCCTCTAAGTTAATTGCCGATTCACGTTCCGTCCGTAGTCACCCGTTACGGGACAGTCTCACTCATTCCCTCATTCCTGTAAGGCGATCAACGTTTTACAACCGCATACAAGCGATCGACGCCGACCTAACGCGCGATCACCTCCGATCGAAATCGCTGATTAGGTGCACCAGAATTCGCCCGCCTGAAACTGGTCGCGGATTTAGCTCCGTAGCCCCCGCCATGCTGGCCCGGCGCTGTGGCAGGCTGCCATCAGCGACCCGTCAGAAATGCCCGTAGCCACTCGGAAGCATCCGTGTACAGCGGGTTTGGCAGGTCCGCCAGGGTAACACCGATAAAATTTAGATAGCCAGAAATGCGCTGACACGCTACGCGGGCCTCGGGCGTTGTGTGCTTGCTGCGCGCAGCTTCTCGCACGACGTTGACTGCCTTTTCAACTGCCCCGCGCGCCGCGGCCAGCTTGGTCGCTGTCGGCGAATCAAAAAGTAATGCAATGCCGTCGACCACAAACCGGCAGGCGGCTTCGACCTCATTCCATTCCTGCGGGACAGTCTCAATTTTCTCGCGCAACTCAAGCACCGTGTGCCCAACGTCCAGCACCGTGAACATCCAGCTCTCGGCTTTCGCCCGAAAGGCCGGGTCATCGGTCGAAAGCGCAGTCAGCTGATGGCCGATGTCGCGCGTATGGCTCTCAAGAATGAGCCGCGCGCGAGCCATGCGCCGGGTGCAGGCGCCCACCACCTGGACCAGTAAGTCGCGCAGCAGCCGCTCGCGCAGCCATGGCCGCGTCGGCGGGAAGATGACCGCGCACGCCACCGTTACGATAACCATCGAGACGATGAGCGAGAGTGCGTCGTTTAGCGTGCCCTCAACATCGTAGCTCATCATGTTGTCCGGCCCCGCCAGCACGCAGAACGAGATGCAGTAGCCCAGACCAAACCCCATTCCGCCCGGGCGCGTGGTCTTCCAGACGCCAAACGCTAGCACGGGCGTGAGAACGAGGCACAGCAGTATGTAGCCGTCGATAAGCGGATAAACGCCAAAGAGCATCACGGGTGCAAGCATCGCCGCTAGAAGCGTGCCCTTGGTCATCTGCCACGCGGCGGCGGTCGGCTGCGGCATCGTGCTAACCAGCGCACTATTGATCGCCGTATTGAGCACCGCGCCGGGGCCCGCCGGCCAGGCGCTTTCAAATGCGAGCGTTGCGCTGAACAGCAGTGCTGCAGCCGCGCGAAATCCGGCCACGCCGGCTGACACATAATTCGTCTTGGAGAGATAGCGCGCCGCGGTCAACTCGCGGGTGTCAGTTTCCAATGCGAGGGAGGCGTAAGTCCCGGTGTAGGCGAGCATTTCAGCCATAAAACGCTCAAGCAGTTCCGCCGCCGTGTCAAATCCCAGCAGCGCGTCGTCAGGCAAGTGCAGTAGCCGCTCCCGCGCGCGGGCCAGCCGGCCCGGCAGGGAGGCTACGAAGGCCTGCAGTCGTACTTCCGCATGGGCCGCGTCGGCGGCGGTGCGCACAGGCTCGTTTTCCTTCAGCACCAACAAAGCAGGTACATCCTGAAGGTAGGTCTCGAGGGCAGCGACCGCGGCCGCGTCACCGTGCCCGCGCAACCGTTCTAGCCATTGGTGCAGCACCCGAAAGCGCGTCGACACGTTCATGAATTCGGTATTGAGCTGCGCTAGACGCCCAGCGCGGCGGCGTGTGCCCCAGTCTTCAAAGACGGCCACGCTGCTGAGCGTTTCAAGTTCAACCACGTCGGCAGCAAAGCGCGCGTGAAAATACCTCGCATTCCCGGTCTTGCTCGGACCGGAGAACGTTTCCGTCACGAGCTGGGCAAAACGCGTGTACCGCGCGCGCACGACATCGCGCAGCGTGTCGGACACACGTTGTGGAAAGACGATGGAACTTACAGCCGCCGAACACAAAATGCCCATCGACAGCTCTGAAACCCTTGTAGTGGCCGCAAGGAACACGCCGTCCGGATGCGCCATCGCGGGAATGCCGATGAGCGCCGTCGTGTATCCCGAGAGCACGAACCCGTACGCTCGAAAGCTACGATTCAGCGCCGCGCCGAAAGTACAGGACCCAATCCAGATTGCAATCGAGAGCAAAAACAGTTCCGGGATCTGACCGAACAGAGCGGTGATGATGATGGTTACGACAGCGCCAATAATGGTGCCCGTGAAGCGGTAGAAGCTCTTGGCGAGCACCATGCCCGTTTGTGGCTGCATCACAATAAAAACGGTCAGCATCGCCGTGCGTGGCGACAGTAGGTCGAGCCGCATAGAAAGGACCATGGCGAGCAGCGCGGCCAGTACGGTCTTGAAGATATGAACCCGAGAAAGGCCATTACCACGAGCCCATCCGAGTAGCGCGGCACAAACCGTCCGTAAGCGCCTCTCGGCGCACGTGGGAATTCGGCGTGGGTTCATCAGGCGCCTCCCGGGGCTGCGCAACCAAGCAATGTTGTTCGAAGTTCAACCACGTCTATTTTGCAGCCCTCCGGATGCGTTTCCGGTTGACCAACGCGCGCTCGATTTGGCAGCGAATTTAGGCTAGCAGGCTGTCGAAATACCTCCCGTGCACGCCATCTGTGCGGGAGGGGCAAACCTTGGAACGAAGAACTGACCAACACTTCGTTGCGACCGATTCGGCTGTGGTTGCACGATGCGCTCACTCGCAAGGATCCGGCCTTTCTGCGCGAGCATGGGAGCGAGGCGAAAGGAGGACGCCGAGCATCGCGCCGGACAGGCTGACTCGCGCACTTCTGCAAGTTGCTGTAGTCGTTTGGCAGCGAACGCCTGCGGATGAGCGAATGTCCCCCAACCCGGTGGCGGCTCTCGCTAGAACCGGCGTGCCGAGAAGCGTAGCAACCACACACATGAATCCAGCGCGGACTGTCAGGCCTGGCTGTTTCCTAGAGTGGTAGCACATGCGCGATGCTTTGCAACAAGGGTCATCTGCTGACTCATAACCGGCACGGCCTGGCGGTGAACGCACCGGTAACGCGAGTTTCTGGCACCGCCGAGCAGGACACAGCAGCCCGAAATGCTTGGGGACCCCGCGCAGATTGCCGACACATCGACCGCGGTAAGTGCTGACAAAAACTACGACAGCGCCGCTTTCATAGCTAGTCGGAAAGTCGCCTAGTGATACCAGCCAGCGCTGCGCCGACAGAACGTACGTCAGTAGCGATTCTCGGGTCCAAGACATCGCTGTCGGCGAACGCCTTGTGCGCAGCGCCGAGAGAGAACGATTGAGGAATGACGGTCGAACCCAGCTTCTCTAATACACCGCGGAAAGCTAACGCAGAGCGAAGGCCACCCATGGGGCCGGGGGATGCCGAAATCACTGCGGAGACCATCCGTGAGAAAAGGAAAACGCCGGACTCGCCGGTTGCAGTCGGTCGACTGACCCAGTCGACGGCGTTCTTCAGCAACGCCGTGTAGCCACCATTGTGTTCCGGAGAGGCGACCAGCAGACCATCATGCCCCGCGAACAGTCGTTGTAGGACCTTCGCGTTCTCGGGTGAACCCTGTTCCGCCTCAAGGTCACCGTCATACAGTGGTAGCGGGTAGTCTGCGAGAGAAATCGAAGTAACGGACGCACCACTATCGCGTGCGCCGGATGCGGCGATCTCCAGCAACTTTCGGTTAAGCGAGTCGCGGCGAGCGCTTCCAGACAGAGCGAGAATTTTAACGGTCATGACGGGCAGAAGAGTTTAACTGGCTAAGAAAGAGGAAGCCCGACTGCCAGTAGGCCGAGTTTCCGCATGCCGAATGAAATTGACGATCGAACTCCAGTTCAGTTGGCCGTCGCGACTGTTGCCAGTTGCCGGGAGCCTTTGAAACTATCGTAGCAGTAGGTCTGTTCTCCACTCTCTGAATCGATCTGAATTTTCCTAGCCAACAACTTCTTCACTATCTGAGTAGAACTAAACCGCAGTCGGGCGGATACTTTTCCGGCAACCCTCCGGTTTGACAGTGCAGCGAGTCATCGTGCTCTGGCGTCGTGATGCGCGAAGGGAAGTGCTTTACACGCTCCAACGGCACCCTTCTCCGGGACGGAGGCGCGGTGCCCGCGCCGAATAAGCTACGTGAACAGCAGATAGTTCTGGCCCCGAGATTAGGCCAGCATGTTCACGCCGACTCCGCAGCCCGCTTCGCGATAAATATGTATATTCCGTTCGCAGCCGCCTCACCGTCTATGCTCTCTCTCTGTTCACACGACGAATATGGATTTCTGACAACGTCTCATCCGAGAATTTTTAGGTATTAGCAAGGACAATTTAGCCGCCCCCGCGTTATGCTCCATCCAGTGACCTTATTCAATGTATGACGGATGACTACCAGTCTTCGCGGACCGTCTCCGACTGCTGCAACGCGGGCAGTGTCTTGCTTAAAACGTCATCTATGGACGAATCGGACCGCTGGTCAAGGATGATTGCTGCGGCTTTGCTATCCGTGGCACCGGAAGCCACGCCAGATCATCAGAGGGAGTGCCAAGGCGCCCCGGCACGCCACAAATGCCATGTGGGGCTGCGTTTCGTCCGGGGGCGGGAAACCAGCATAACCACGGGTGCATTCGCCCAAACGGCAGTGAGCCTGATTGAGAGGGAGACTGAGAAGTCAATCCTTGTCGCCTGGAGTGACCCGACCCGCTGCCGTTATCTCGATCAAGTCTGGATTAGCGGCTATGCCCGGCGTGGCGGCTGTTGCGCACTAAGCGGGCGGGCTATACGAAGAGGAGACCAGATATTCAAACCTCACTGGCGAGGAAGAGCCAAACCGGCGAACAGTACGGCTATGATCCTTGCCGAAGAGATCGAGCGGATGTCTGCCAGCCTGTGATTCTTCGTGCGTCGGGCTTTTCGCCCCGTCCGCACCGTCGTCTCGTCACCGTGAACAAGTTGATGCGACAGTGGTGGCCTGTGCAGCGCTTCATGAAAACGGCAATAGTGCCATTCGGTAACCCTTGTAACCCAATTTGCCAGCGGGGCAAGGCTGAGTTCGACGCGGGGAAATTCACTTCGCCGCGTGTCGGGGAATTGCGACGGGCGTTGACGGCCCGTTCGCGCCGTGTCGTGATCACCATTCAACGGTGCTTCGTTGGGTCATCGAATTGGCGCCGTCATCCTAAAAGGTGTTTGGGCGGTACAAGCGCCCGGTGGGCCAAGTCGTCGGGCCCGGCTTCTTCCACAAAGCCATGGCTGAGAACGGTCCCGCCGAGTTGACCATAAAAACAACCGATCTAATTCTGGTCACAGTGATTCGAGCCGTTCGCCTCATAGCTAACGCTTATCATGTCGCCGATGAGTTTTCATGTTGTCTTATTGCGTTAAACGCCATATGCGCAATTTTGACCTCCATCACGCTTCGGCTAAGTCTTTCGGCAGCGTACACTCTTCGGATGCCGGATGTAACCGGCATTGGAATAAAATCGAGCCGCTCGAGCGGCCCGTATTCGGCCGTCAGACAGGCAGGGATCAGAGTGCCCGGTTCGGCGTTGCACTGGCCGCGCGCAGCGACTCCAGTGCCTCCGCCACGCCTCGGCCGTACGCCGGGTCCGCTTCCGTGCAATGCTTGATGTGAAGGCTTTGGATCGGCTTGGATACACCCGCCAAGGCGCGGGCGGTGTTGCCAAACAGCGCCTGCTTCTGCGTATCGGACATCAGCCTGAAGAGCGCGCCCGGCTGCGAGTAGTAGTCTTCGTCGATACGGTGATTCCAGTGATCCGCTGCGCCTTCTATCGACAGCGGCGGCTCGCTGAAATCCGGCTGCTCATCCCATTCGCCGCGCGTGTTCGGATTGTACGGCGTCGCGCTGCCGGCATTACCGTCGACCCGCATCATGCCGTCACGGTGATAGCTATGCACCGGGCAACGCGGCGCGTTTACCGGAATCAGGCTGTGGTTGACCCCGACGCGGTAACGCTGTGCGTCTCCATACGAAAAGAGTCTGCCTTGCAGCATTTTGTCTGGAGAGAAGCTGATGCCCGGCACGACGTTTGCGGGATTGAACGCCGCCTGCTCTACGTCGGCGAAATGGTTCTCCGCGTTTCTGTTCAGCTCCATGACACCGACTTCCATCAACGGATAATCTCTCTTCGGCCAGACCTTGGTGAGATCGAACGGATTGACCGAATACGTTGCCGCGTCCTTCTCGCGCATGATCTGCACAAACAGTTTCCAACGCGGGAATTCCTTGCGTTCGATCGCTTCAAACAAATCGCGATGCGAGCTTTCGCGGTCGACGCCGACAAGCGATACAGCCTGCTCATCAGTCAGGTTCTCAATTCCTTGTTGAGTCACCAAGTGGAACTTAACCCAGAAGCGCTCATTGCAGGCGCTGATGAAGCTGAATGTGTGGCTTCCAAAACCATGCATATGGCGAAACGACTTCGGAATACCCCGGTCGCTCATGACGATGGTTACCTGGTGCAGGGCTTCAGGCAACTGGGTCCAGAAGTCCCAATTGCTTTCGGCGTTGCGCAGTCCGCTGCGGGGATCGCGTTTGATCGCATGGTTCAGGTCGGGAAACTTCAACGGATCACGCAGGAAGAAAACGGGCGTGTTGTTGCCGACCAGATCCCAATTACCTTCTTCCGTATAGAACTTGACCGCGAAGCCGCGGATGTCGCGCTCGGCGTCGGCCGCCCCCCTTTCGCCTGCTACTGTGGAGAAACGCGCGAACAGTTCGGTCTTCTTACCGATTTCGGAAAAAATCTTTGCCCGCGTGTACTTGGTGATGTCATGTGTGACAGTGAATGTACCGAAAGCCCCCGAGCCTTTAGCATGCATCCGGCGTTCGGGGATCACTTCACGGTCGAAGTGCGCCAACTTCTCGAGGAACCATACGTCCTGCAGTAACGCCGGGCCGCGAGGTCCTGCAGTCTGAATGTTCTGGTTGTCTACAACGGGCGCCCCAAAAGCAGTTGTCAACTTGTTCAAGGTCAGCTCTCCAACGATGATAGAAAGGCCGGCACCCAACGTGCCGGAGGAAACAATATGTCTTAGGTGTCATGGGCTCGCATCGTGCGGCGACTGCTACGAGATGACAGCGCACAGCGACCGGCTCAAGCACGCGGTCCGCGGCGTTGAACTCAACCGCGCGCGAATCAGGAATCGATTCGATGATTCGCTAGGGGTTTCTTTAAATGATGAGCTACGAAATACTGCGCGCGGCCGGCACTGCCACTGCAATTCCGGCTCAGCCGGTTCGCTCCCTGAGGCCGCCGTAGTAGCGCTTGCCACTCACGGGACGAATCCATTTACGCAATCGGTTTCCGTTGACGCAGGCCTTCAGCGCAGATCCAGCTATTGACGCGGTTGGCTGCATACGCGCATCAACTAGCCCGCGCTTACCCCCGGGGTGGAGGCGGCGTTTGCCGGCGTCCGTCATAGCCGTCAGGCGCAGCGGATGCGTCCGCAAGTTGCAGTTGCGGCTTGCTATAGAATTCATGCTTGCGCATTTACTGCCTGCGTCCGAGCAGTGGAGCGCGCTGGGCGTGGTGGACTCCCGCGGGATGCGTTGCTCGATGAGCCGCAAGAGGATCGTTGGGACGACAGGCAGACGTAAAACCTCTTCAACAGCCTGAAGAACGATCGGCTGCACCGGGGTATCGCCCGCATCGCGGAAGCCATTCTGATCTTGTTGGAACAAATGGCAGAGTTTTATTACTGCAATCGTCAACATTATCACTCAGCTTGGAGTCACCGACTCAGTTCATGGAAGACTGGCTTGCTGCTTATTGGAGAGGGGTCAAGGCTGCACAGCCCCGGGACCCCTGCGAGGCGAAAAAGATACGGAATCTCACAGCTACGCAAATCCGAATCTCAACGAAGCGCACGTCAGTGCCAAACCATGGCTAGAGCGATCACAGGGAACAGACACCACTTCAAGACGTAGTATGCGATGCGATTCCAGACCTTTAGCCGCTTGGCGGCTAGCCGTACGTAATAGATGTAGCAAAAGACTCGGTTGAGGCCGCCTGTCTGATCGCATGGCTCATTGGGCGACGCCGCCGCGCGTAGAAAAAAACCACCGACCGCCCGCATGATCGTCTGCGACCACTCAAATTTCATTGGCCTCTCAATGTCGCAGAAGAAAATGATGCGATCCTTTTCCGTACGATTCGCGGCATGGTGTAAATAGGTTTCGTCGAACACTACATCTTCGCCGTCCCGCCATGAGTAAGGGATTCCGTCAACGACGATGGCACAGCGATCGTCGTTTGGTGTGATCAGGCCCAGGTGATAACGCAGTGAACCGGCGAACGGGTCACGATGCGGATTGAGGACACCACCAGCGGGCAGCATGGCGAACATCGCCGCTTTAACAGACGGAAGGCGTTGCAGGATCTCGACGGTGCGCGGACAGAGCGCTTTTGCTGACGGATGTGGGTCGCCATACCATTTCAAATAAAAGCGCTTCCAGCCAGTGCGGAAAAACGAATTGAACCCTATGTCTGTGCGCCCGTCGGCCGCGCGGATGCGGCTTGCGTCTGCTAACGCAAGTGCCTCCTCACGAAACACTCGCCATTGGCTCTTTATCATGGCGAGTTCCGGAAACTGCCGTGGTGAAATGTACGGCGTGTTGGGTACCGATGAGAACAGATACGCAAACCAGTTAAGAGGCGCTGTGAATGTGGAGTGGTCGGAAAGTTGCCTGAAAAAACTGCCGTGTCGAACCCGTCCTCGCCGGTGGGTGAGGATCGCACACAGCACGAATACGACGAGGATAGACCAGCGCATAGCTCGCATGTTTTTTGGACCTCACTTCTTGACTGACCGTGTGAACGAGTTAGGTTGACACCGCTAGCTGACCAGCATCGCATATCCGCCTTGCGGGGCAAAAAAGCTTCTTGTTACATGAGCCAACCCTGCGCCAACGGAGGGTACTTTTGAGCTTACTCTTTCATCGACGGTGGTGTTGCCGTCGAATGCCTTGTGGGCAAAACCGAGCGAGAACGACTGCCCGTCTACGATCTAACGAAGCCTCTCCGATACGCCGCGAAATGCCAGCGCAGAGCAAACGCCGCTTATCGGACCCGGCGAGGTCGAGATTAGGGCAGCGACCTTGTTTGAGAAAAGGAGGACAGCTGACTCGTCGGTTGACGCGGAGCCGTTGATCCAGTCAGCCGCATTCTTCAGCGACGCCTTGTAGCCACCGTTATGTTCAGGAGACGCTATAAGGAAGCCATCATCCTCTGCGACCTGTCGTTGGAGCGCCCGTGCGCTTTCGGGGGAGCCCCGCTCTTCGTCGAGCTCACCGTCATGGATCGGTGGGGGGCCGTAGGCAAGAGAAATGAGGTAACTTATGCGGCACGATCGCGCGCGCCAGCAATCGCGGTCTCGAGCAATTCTCGATTGAGCGAGTCGCGATGAGCGCTTCCTGAGAGTCCAAGAATTCTTGACAGTCATGGTCTTAGCTTTGACGTAGACGCTTCTGACGAAAATGGAACCGGCTGCTATGAGGTCCCGTTACCCAACGCCAGCAGTCCAGTCGGCGGCCGAACAACCTGTTTGCCGAGCCGTTCCCGATGGATTTTACTGTCCTGCCATAAGCATGCTAGCTGCAGACCGGTTCGACGTACTCTTAATCGATCTGAAATTCTCCGTTTCAGAACGGTGTGCGACTAGCGACCGCCACGTCGACACAGTTGAGCACGCCGGCTTGCGGCGGATCTCGGAGCAGGTGATAGGCGTCGCGCCATGAACTGCCTACGTCGGTATGGGGTGGGCATCGTCGATGATACGTCTCATTCATATCGGGCGATCTGCGGACGGATTCGACCTGTGCGTCGAGTGGTGCATTGAATCCATTCAACGCGGAACCTTTCGGCTCAGCGCTGGCACAGATCCGCTAACCTCATGCGCTTTCCAGCTACCGGTCGTTAGGCGCGTCCGGAGACGGTTGGAGATGGCGCGGGACGATCCATGCTTGTGTTGCTGCAAGAGCGGAGAGTCCGCGCCTTCACTGCGACACACAATACGCGTGGCTTATTCCGCGGGTGACGAGGTTGCGCCACTCTCGAACGGCGTTTTCTGCCCAACGAGATCTGCGCAGGCCTGATCGCGCCAGCGCGTTCCGGTCACGCGACTGCGGGAATCGAATTGAATCTGGTACTGACACGTCACCGCTTGGTCGCCCCTGCGCAGGTGCAACAGATAGTTCCATTCGAGCACATGGAACACGGGTTCGTTAAAGCGCGGCGGCCCGATCAACTGATAGACCTGTTGCTTCGTTTGGCCGGCTGCGACCATCCGCACGTTGTCCGTGTTCGGGAACGAACCTTCCCTAGTCCGCGCTCTGTCTGGGTCCGGAAAAGAGACGTTTGACGGCGGATAAAAAAGGCGGCCGGACAGGCTGATCACGCTGGCAAGCGCCGTGGTAGTCGCCAATATCGATTTGAAGTTCATCTCTTTTTCGGCTAGAGGCCGAGTTCGTTGCACTGAAAAAGGAAAGTTCCAGCGGCCAGGCATCGCTTGCACCGATATGATTGCGCTGCAACTACCACTGATAACCGGCGGCCACCGCGCCGCCATACGTGCCACGACTGTTCGAGGACACTGCTGCCTTGTAGACCCACTGGTCGTTTTCCGAAATAGTTGAGATGCCAAGCGCCTGACCTGTTTGCCCGCGATAGACGCCACCCCCGAGCGAGACCATGCTCATGCCAGGTCCCGACGGTTGCGGCAGAGCGGCAATGGCCATGGCAGCGGCGGTCCCGCCGTCCGCATCGCGGCAGTCGGACCTCAATCTGATTGCGAAGACCAGCGATCTGACTGTCCGTGTAGCCGTTCGCCTGCTGCAGCGTGCTGCTTACACTGGCATTGAGCTGTTGCACGTTGACTGCGTCGGTAGGCGCTGTACCCGCCGCAACGTTGACCACTTGTCGTGAGTTCGTCGCACTGCCCACTCACAGTAAGCGCGCAATTCAGCACACCGCAATGATCGGCGAATCTGCATGAATGCAATAGTTATGGATCAGACTCGGTGACGTGCTGCAGGCGGGAGCTTCGCGAAGTTGAATGGCAGCAGTTCGCTGACATCGGCATCCGGGGAGCGCTGCGGTAGTTCGGTGAGTACATGCAGGAGATAGGCATAAGGCTCGACGTTGCAGGCGCGGCACGTGAGCATCAGACTGTAGACCATTGCACTGCCTTTCGCGCCAGCGACTGTGTCACTGAACATCCAGGAGTTTCTGCCTGTGCAGAATGGACGGATGTCGCGTTCCATGACTTTATCGCAGCGATCGAAGCACGGACGCAACCTTCGCTGCTTGAGCGGGCATCAGCCACGCTTCAAAAGGAAGTCATGGTCCAGGACAAACGGGAAGTGACGAAATCGCTTCGCTGGCAAACGAAGTAGTTTCGTCAACCCGGACGACCTACTCTGTCCTCGCGATCAGTTGAACTTGCGCGACATGAAGAACTGCTCTTCGAGCGCGGGGTGTTCGCGACCTACGAGACGAGACGATTCGATGCCGGTGCGGCACGGTGCGCAACGACTTGGCGCACCCGGCGAAAGACGTGCGGCGAAAAGCCGGTAACACCTGGCAGCAAGCTCCCCTTAAGCCAACAGGGCGCGGTAATCCTTTCAACGAGGATCGCTCTGCTGCACCTTAATTGGCTGCTACCGTACGTTGCCGTTGTTCGCCAAGACCCGCGATCCCCAGCCGCATCGTTTGTCCAGGGCGGAGGTAGACTGGCGACGGTTTGATGCCAAGACCGACTCCGGGTGGCGTGCCCGTCGAAATCACGTCGCCAGGCTGGAGGCTCATGCATTCGCTCAGGTACGAAACGATGGCCGCGACCCCAAAAATCATGGTCCGGGTATTGCCGTTCTGATAGCGACGTCCGTCGACCTCTAGCCACAAATCGAGCGCCTGCGGATCTTGAACTTCGTCTTTGGTTACTAACCATGGCCCGATAGGGCCAAACGTATCGAACCCCTTGCCCTTGTCCCATTGTCCGCCGCGTTCGTTCTGGTACTCACGCTCGGATACATCGTTGACGATGCAATAGCCAGCGACGTAGTCGAGGGCATTCGTCTCGCTGACGTATTTGCAGTGCTTACCGATGACTACGCCGAGTTCAACTTCCCAGTCCGTTTTGACGGAGCCACGAGGCAGTTCGACATTATCATTAGGCCCGCAGATAGCGCTGGTCCACTTCCCGAACACCACCGGCTCCCTGGGCACAGGCAATCCAGCTTCGGCCGCATGGTCTGCGTAATTCAAGCCGATGCAAATGAATTTCCCGACCCGACCGACGCAGGGTCCGAGCCGGACGGCAGAGTCCACCACGGGCAGGGCATCGATATCCAGTGCCTGAAGCTTCGCGAGCTCCGGGGCAGTGAGGACAGTGCCAGCAATGTCATCGACAACGGCCGACAGGTCGCGGATCTGACCGTGGGCGTCGAGCAGGCCTGGTTTTTCAAGGCCGGCTTGGCCAAAGCGTAACAGTTTCATTTGTTTCGAAGTTCTTTGTAAGTATGATCAGGTTGTTCGGTAAGCGAGGAGTGCATCAGTTCGACCAGCCACCGTCAATGACGTGGATCTGCCCGGTGGTGAAGGATGACTCGTCTGATGCGAGATAAAGCGCGAGCGCAGCGATTTCGTCGGCGCGTCCCACGCGTCCCATCGGTTGCCGGGCGACAAACGCTTTCTCTATCTGTTCCACAGGCACGTGCTGCGCCGCCGCCTGCGCCAGAATGCGCTGCGAGAGCGAGGGCGACTCGACGGTCCCCGGACAGATCGCGTTACATCGGATTCCGCGGGTGACGAAGTCAGCGGCCACCGATTTGGTCATACCGATGACTGCGGCTTTTGAACTGCCGTAGGCAAAGCGCCCCGGCGCGCCCTTGACGCTCGAGGCCACCGATGACATGTTGATGATTGAGCCGCCACCGTGGTCAAGCATGCCTGGCAGGAAGGTCCTCATCATCCGGTACATCGATCGTACGTTCAGATCGAACGCAAAATCCCAGTCCTTTTCCGAGCACTCGAGCAGCGTCCCGCTATGCACGAATCCGGCACAGTTAAAGAGAACGTCGACTGGACCAACGGCTGCCGCCAACGCCTCAATTGCCCGCGAATCTGTGACGTCCAGTCTATGGCGTTCGATCGACACCTCGCTTAGCATATCGAGCGCCGCACTGTTGATATCGGTCGCAACAACGCGGGCGCCCTCGCGCGCGAATCTCTCTGCAGTGGCGCGGCCAATACCTTGCCCTGCTGCCGTGATGAGGGCGGTCTTGCCCGTGAGTCTGCCTGTCATTTTGGTCTATTCCTTGAACGTGGTAGGAAGCAATATCGTTTAACCGTGAACTTCTTCAGGCTTGCAGCACCTGCAGCCCCTTCCAGTCAAACGCAACGCCGTGGCCCGGACGATCGGGCGCAACAGCAAAGCCGTTTTCGATTCGCAACGGCTCCGCAATGTAGCGATCCAGCCCGAAGCCGTGCGCCTCGAGATAAGAGCGGTTCGGCGCCGCCGCCAACAGATGTACGGTAACGTCATGCGCACCGTGTGAGGTGACCGGCAGATTGAAGGCTTCCGCGAGGTGGGCGATCTTCATGAACGCAGTGACGCCGCCACAATTCGTGACGTCTGGCTCTGGATAGGTCACCCCTCCGGAGGCGATCAGATGTTTGAACTCCCACAAGGAGCGCAGGTTTTCGCCGGCTGCGATCGGCATGCCGCCTTCGCGCACGACGCGCGCGTGACCGGCGACGTCGTCCGGGATGATGGGTTCTTCCAGCCAGCCCAGGTCAAATGGCTGGAGGGCTCGGGCCGCACGGATGGCTTCGTCCACGCTCCACTTCATGTTGGCGTCAACCATCAGTGGAAAACCGTCGCCCAGGTGCTCCCGCATTGCCCTGACTCGGTCCACGTCTTCCGACAGACGTTTGCGGCCGACTTTCATCTTGATGGCGCGGAAACCTTTGGTCAGATTGTCGTCGGTTTGTTTAAGCAGCTTATCGAGAGGAAAGTCAAGATCGATACCGCCGGCGTAGCAAGGCACGCTCGGATCATTTCCCCCCAACAGCTTCCAGAGCGGCATTTGCGCGCGCTTCGCTTTCAGGTCCCACAAGGCCATATCGAAGGCGGAAAGCGCGAGGACAGTCGGACCGCCCCGACCGCCGTAATGGTGGGCCCACCAGAGCTTGTTCCAGATGAATTCGATCTGGTCCGCGTCCTGGCCGATCACCAGCTCCGGAAAGTCGCGGCTGAGGATCGCGTGGATCGCTGCTCCATTGCGGCCGCACGTGAACGTATACCCAACGCCCTCAATCCCATCGGCATCGCGCACGCGAACGGTGTTTAGCTCAAAAGCAAGCATGTCGCCATGCATGCTGTCACTGAGGGTAGCGTCCAGAGGGATCCGGTAATATCCGGGCTCGGTCGAAATAATCTTCGTCATCATGTCTCTCCTGCTCAAAGGGGATGGCTGCATGAATGCCGTACGGGTTGCGGGCGGCTTTCATGCTTGCGAACCGTCGGACGGCGGTTGGGGGCCGTCCAGTGCCGCGCGTGTGTTACATCACGGCGCCAACGAACCATGGGACGAACTCGTTCTGTCCATAGCCGTGTCGTTCCGATTTGGTTTTTTCGCCTGAGGCCGTGCTCAGTACCATTTCGAAGATGCGCTGTCCCATTTGCTCGACGGTCGCGGTACCGTCGAGGATCTCGCCGCAATTGAGGTCAATGTCTTCTTCCTGGCGCATCCACAGCGCGCTGTTGGTAGACAGCTTGAGCGAAGGCGATGGCGCACAGCCGTAGGCGGAGCCGCGCCCGGTCGTGAAGCAGACGACGTTTGCTCCACCGGCCACGAGACCCGTCACCGAGATCGGGTCGTATCCGGGTGTATCCATGAATCCAAAGCCTTTCTTCTCGATTGGCTCTGCGTATTCGTAGACCGCGTCCAGACTCATCGTGCCGCCCTTGGCGACGGCGCCCAGAGATTTTTCTAGGATGGTGGTCAAGCCGCCCGCCTTGTTGCCGGGTGTAGGATTGTTGTTCATTTCGCCGTGGTTGCGAGCCGCGTAGTCTTCCCACCACTTAATACGGTCGATGAGTTTCTTGCCAATTTCTGGGGTGCGCGCCCGGCGCGTGAGCAGATGCTCAGCACCATAAATCTCCGGGGTTTCCGATAAGATCGCTGCGCCCCCGTGTCGCACGAGGAGATCTGCAGCGGCGCCGAGCGCCGGGTTTGCCGTGATGCCCGAGTACCCATCTGATCCGCCGCACTCGAGGCCGACAACCAGATGACTGGCCGCCACGGGTTCACGGGTGATGCGATCGGCGCACGCAAGCATCTCCTTGACGATTGAGACGCCCCTGGCGATGGCTTTCGATGTTCCTCCCGTATCCTGAATGGTGAAAGTACGCAGCAGTTCGCTTTCTTCCAGTGCATGCGAACCGAGCAACGCCGCGATCTGGTTCGCTTCGCAGCCGAGACCGATAACGAGTACACCAGCGAAGTTAGGGTGCCGCGCGTAGCCGGCGAGCGTTCTTTGCAGCAGACGCATTCCCTCACCCTTCGTATCAATGCAGCATCCCATTGGATGAGTGAGTGCGACGACGCCATCGACGTTCGGGAAGGAACGCAGTGCAGCGCTGTCGAACTGGTCCGCAATGGCTTTTGCGACAGTGGCCGAGCAGTTAACTGTCGTCAATATGCCGATGTAGTTCCGGGTGGCCACCCGCCCGTCCGGACGGACGATCCCCTGAAAGGTGGCCGGTTGGGCAAAGTAGTCGATAGGCCGGAGATCTGCGCAGAACGCGTGGTCGCGGTCAAAGTCGCCCATAGCGACGTTATGCACATGGACATGCTCGCCGGCGCGGATTGCTTGCGACGCAAAGCCGATTACCTGGCCGTACCGTCGCACAGGCGATCCACTTGCAACGTTGCGCGCGGCGACCTTGTGGCCGGCGGGAATCAGCCCCGTGACAGTGACGCCTTCACTGGCAATGTGCATGCCGCTGATCAGCTGCACGCGGGCGATCAGGACGTCGTCGGCAGGATGGAGACGAATAGTGGGTGCTAGTGACATATTTCCTTCGCGAAGAATTGGGTGCTGTATGGGCCGGGTCACGGTCACAGTTAAGCGGCGATGCGCGGTTTTCTCGCAAAAGCGAGCACCAACGCGCCGCTTAGTGCGAGCGCCGCGGCGAGGCCAAACGCGAGCGTCCAGGACTTCAGGCTCTGGACGACAAACCCGGTGACAGCCGGGGCGATGATGGCAGCGCAGTTAGCGCAAAAGTGGACGAATCCCGTCGCAGCGCCCAGCCGCGTTGGATGGACCGAGGCTTCTACCAACGCAAAGAATTGCGCGTTGCTCAGGTAGAGCATCAGCAGTGCGGCCGTCAGCAGCGCAACCGCGCTGCCTGTGGTCTGAACGCTCGCAAGCGGTATGCAAAGGAACGCACCGCTGGCGAGGCAGGCAACCGCGATCCACTTGCGTGTGGAAAACGGCGCGTGGGTGCGGCGCACGATCCAGTCGGAAAGGAGTCCACCAAGGGCAGTACCCACCGATCCGGCAATCCAGGGGAGCGATCCCGCCCAGGCGAGGTCTTTCAGGTTCACGTGGTGCTGCTCAACGAGGAACACCGGGTACCAGGACAGAAACATGAAAAGGATCCAGCTGAAGCCAAAAAACGCCAAGGCGTTACCCCACACGGCGGGCTGGACAAGATAGTGGCGCAGCGGCGGAGCCGGTTGGTCGGAGCGCGCAACTCGCAAACCGAATTCGCCTTGCGTGATGTGGCGAAGCTCATCCTCGGTGACCAGCGGATGCTGCGCCGGTGTGTCACGGATGACCGCGTACCAGACAAGCGCGATCAACAGCCCGAGTCCACCCAGGACGAGAAATGGCATGCGCCAGTTGTTGTTCGCGGTGACCAGTACCCACGCCACCAACGGAGTGCCAATGGCTGCGCCCAGGGGATTGGCGGCAAACGTGAGTCCGATCGCCGACGCGTATTCGCGCTGTGGGAACCAGTTGCCCATCGTGCGAGCGGTAACGGCTCCCTGAGGTCCCTCCCCCAGCCCGAAGAGCACGCGCTGCAGGATGAATGTTGGGAAGTTGAAACAGAGCGCTGTGGCGGCGGTAAATCCTGACCACAGCACCGCTGCGAGTGCCATCACCTTGCGCGGGCCGAGCTTGTCGGCCAGCCATCCTCCGCCGAAACACGCCGGTGCGTACGACAGGGCAAAGGCGCTGAGAATGAGCCCCATCGCTCCTTTGCTGAAGCCAAATTCGTGAATGATCAGCGGCGCGGCCACGCCAATCGCCGCGCGATCGCCGTAGTTCAACACAAGCACAAGCGCATTCGTGCCGAGAATGATGAAGCGGAAACGCGGGATCCGAAATCCAGACACGGGACGTGTCCGGGCTGACCCGGGTGACGCTTTCACGGCAGAAGAAGAGGTTTCGTTCACTTTGTCTCCGATGTTTTTGGTGCTACCAAACGATGCGCAAACCTTACCCCCGCCTGGGAATCGAGTCAATAAGCCAAGGGTATACGCCAACATCCGATGCTGTGCATGGCGGAATGCTATTAATGGCCTTGATCATCTGCCGCCGAGGGTTCCGGACGCCTCATCGCATGGGACTGCAATGTGTCTTTGGTGCGACCAAAACAAGAAGGTAGGCGGATCTATGGTACAAGCAATCGTCCCATCGACATGCAACGTATAATCGGACTCAGACTTGTGAAGATTCCTTGGAGGTAGCTATGGACGCAAAGACCGGACGCGTTGAGAACGAACACGTTCGCGTCCATGGTAGTGGCCCGCTTCGGGCGCCAGAAGTACGGGCGCAACTGGCGCAGATGATCCGCTCCGGCACGCTAGCTGTCGGCGAACGATTGCCAACGGAACGCGATTTGATGGTGCTGTTTGGGGTTAGCCGTTCCGTGGTTCGGGAAGCGATCACAGATCTATCCAACAAGGGATTGATCAAGACTCGTCCCGGTTGCCGTCCAGTCGTCTGTAAGCCGGATCTCGATGCGGCCCTTGGCACGCTGAGCCATTTCGTTGCTCAGTTAACGACGGGCAATGAGCAGGGGATCTGGAGTCTTTTCGAAACGCGAATGTTTATGGAGGCGGCGTTGGCGCGGTGGGCCGCGCTGCATGCCAGACGTGAAGATCTTATTGAGCTGGAAAGGGCACTCGCGTCGAACAAGGCAGCGATTGGGCATCCTGGTCGGTTCGAGCAAACTGACATCGCGTTTCATCACGTCTTTTACACCATGCAGCGCAACCCGATTTTTCCAGCACTTCATCGGGCGTATGTGGAGTGGCTGTATCCGTACTGGCGTTCAATCGTCACGACGCCAGCAATTGACTTGATGAACTACACCGGCCATGCTGCGATCGTATCGGCAGTTGTCGCGCGCGATGCCGACGGCGCAGAGGAGGCTGTACGCCGTCACCTGAATGCCGCTTGGGAGCACGTCCGCCCAACCTTCGACTTCACAAAGACGAGTGACGACATTCCCGTGAACGCCGACGTCGCAGAGAGTCAGTTGTCCTGACTCGCCGACGCTCGGGTTGGGCACCATACGTTATCGGACATCAGATGGTGGTGTCGCGACAAGGCAGGCTGCACGACCAAGCCCGCCGGACGATGAGGTATGCTAACAACTGTTGAACGGAATCGCCCGTCTGCGCATCTGGCGAAGCTCGAGCGTCCAGTCTTGCCTCGCAATCCCTAATGCGACGAAACTTCAGGCAAAGGCTGTTCTCCCAGTCAAATAGTCACTGAGCGTCGCGGCAATTGATCATCTCACCGGGTTGCGAGACAGTAATCCAGCGTCTATTGCGGCGCAACCTCGCCGGTTAGCGCGGAACGCTATACCAGCGCAACCACTACGCGCCGGAGCGTCCAGCTCCTGCATCGTGTGCGACTCGTCATTATTTCCTGTTCGTGTCTAGTTATCGTCTCGTCGGCTGCGGTTGGAGAGAACGCAGTGCCGTCTTTGCCCACAATCCGCAAAGGTTCGCGGGCCTTGCCATTCCATGTTGCTCCGCTGGCCGGGTCTTTACTTTGGCACGTGTCGCCCAGTCTTAACCGGTACATACCGGCGTCCGCTTCGCACGTTCTGAAGATCCTTTGGCTGGATGCCCCACTCACCCATTTTCGCGCAAATCTCCCGGATCGCATGGGCTTTCTCCTGCGTAGCGCAACCTCGATCTTCAGGTTCAAGGTCGCCAGTTCAGCCTTCAATTCCAGATAATTCGACATGCGCAGAATTCCATCTTAAAGGGCCAGCGGTGCAAGCCGGCCAACAAACCACGACAGGAACGTACCGCCACGATGAAAGGGTTTTGAGTGCCATCAGCTCGTCGCAGCGCGTAACGCCGTTACCTTGCATTCGGCAATACATCTATCATTGCTGCTGACCTCAGAGCGGCCGAGGACCGGACCCGTGCCTCAGTATCTGTGAACCCGTATCGATAAGCTGTTGACTCGATTCTCTGTGCACTTCGTCCTGGGACAATTCCGCAGTTTGCGCGCTCATTCGCGGACAGTTGCCACACCCTGTGCGGTGATGCATGCCAGGGCACCGTCCGCAGTGCGCATGTTTGATCCCACGGGTTGCCTGGGCGCGACAGAAAGACCAGATCGTGTCCGTCCCGCAGGACGTGCGTCCGTCCATAGCGGTCCTGTCAGCGAGAACCCTCGCCAATTATCGGGTCGTGCCCGTACCAACTGTCGTCTTCTGCATCGCGCCCGCTGCTGCGCCGGAATCACCAGTAACGTCTCCGGCATATTGTTAGCCGACATCCTGACCGCCAGGCGGCGGTGCCGGCTGAGCGCCGCCCCTGGAAACAGAGTCAGCCTTCTGGCCCCCGATGAATGCAAAAGCATCATCGCTCAGGAAAAGAGTTCGTCAAGATCCTGCTTAACAGAGAGCGCCAAACGCTAACAGCCGGAAACTGAATTAGTGACAGCGTCCTGGATGATGAAGCTATGAAGGATGGCGCGCTGCCGTTCCTCCGTGAACAGGTTGGAAGTCATTTCGAGCTGATAGCCCTTCGACGACCTTCGCTCCATGGAGACGTCGAGAAAGTATCGGACGTTCCGCTTGATCGCGTCCACGTCTATTCCATAGATGTCGTAGCAACATCTTCGCCCAGCCGGCATTGACCCCCGGAATTTACATTTTGCACATGGTTTCATGTATGGAGCAGGTGCTGCCTCTCGCAGCGAAAAACCTCTGGCCGTTACATTGCCGATGGATGGCGCGTTATCCGGCTTTATGAACGTATATACGCGATCTGGAAGGGATTCCGGGTAAAACAGCACACCGAAGCAGAACCGGGCCGCAGTAAATATCTCTTGAATACCGAAACCTCGAAATGCGTGCGTTACGATAGTTCCGCCATGTTCGAAGTACAACTCCCCCCGGTCACGTATTGCGAAAGCGCCGGAAGCCGCGACTATCTGACCATCATGCAAACACAGAAAGATGCCCCCAAGCTTGACTGCATCGCTAACTTCTCGTGCACTGCGCCGCAGCATGTCAGGATCGCTTTCGCGTTCATAGAACGCCATGATCTGCGGAATATCACCAGCATCCGCGCGTTTCATCAGGAGCTTCATCACACACGCGCTTTGCTGCGCCTCCACAGTTAGTAAGGATCAGCGTCATAAGCCGGCCAGATTTTTTATGACTGGGGGCGCCGTCTCGCGAGCGGGTTAGAAATATAGCGAACCGCGAAATCGGAAAGCGGCGAGTAAGGCAAAAGGCAAAGACTGGACAATGCTAGCGTGCCTATCTTCTTCCGGTAGCTCCAGAACGGATTGGCGACTATCGATCGCAAATACCCATGCGATTGCCGGCTGACCCATCGCCAGCGCTCCGTGAACGACGCGTGATACACCGCAGAGCAAAAATAGGCTTTCTCGAGCGAAAAGTCGTGGAACGATGGTGGAAGCTCTACCGCCAGTCGGGCGCGCGCCATCTGCCGCAGGATCGTCCAGCGCCTGGTCAGCGCCTTGGGCGCCTTATCGTTGCTGTCGGAGTTAGCGAAATCAATGCCCGTGTTTCCAGTGCCATGCACCCTGTACGCACCGAGCGACTTCGGAATTGTCGCGATGTCCCCTAATAGTGCGACGCCGTAGATCGCGTAGAAGTCTGCGCCGTAGCGATTAGTGCTCGCATGCGGCACAGGGAAAATTTTCTTCAAAGCGCCTGTCCGGTACGCGTTCCCTGATGCAGGCGGCGACGGATATAGCCAGCCCCGGCGCAGCAGGGTACCGCAGTCGATGGGGGCGGCGGAGTGAGGGACGTAGGCGCCCGAGGGCCTGCCCGCCGAATCGACAATGTCGAGACGAAACTGAACCTTCACGAAGTCGCCAGCATCGAACATTCGCATGACCTCCGACACGGCGCGCTGATACAGAAAATCGTCGGAATCAAGCAGGATCATGAGTTCCGTGTCGACCATATTGACAGCATCGTTATAGGCGGAGATCTGGCCACCGTTGTGCTTATAATGGGCTTCGATGCGGTTGCCGTAACTTTCTATGATCTGGCGCGAGTCGTCCGTCGAGCCGTCGTCAATCACCAGTACGCGTGTTCCGAGGAAGTCCTGAGAGAGCGATGAGTCGATTGCACGGGCCAGAAAGCGACCGTAGTTGTAGTTACAGATCACGATTGTCATTCTTTGCATGAATTTCACCACTGTCGTTTGTCGGTACTAGCACCGGCGAAAGCAGCTCCAGTTCCTGTTCGTGCTCTCTACCACGGTCCGGCGAGGGTCATGAATGGACATGCGGGGAGATACCGGCAGAGACTACGTTCCAGGAGGCACAGTCACTGCTAGGGATGGTCTTATCGATAAGTAAGCGTCCGGGATCAGGCTGCCCCACTCGTAGTCGACCGTGTCAGGCGTGAATGGCAGAACACCCGCGCCCGGAGTAAAGGTAAGTTCACCAAAGTAAATATGGTTATGCGGTGAATACAGGTCCACGCGAACATAGTCGAAGTCCGCGGAGAGTTTTACTGCAGCGTCCACAATCGCGTCGAGGTTCTCCGGGCGAGCTGGCGGGTTCGCACTGGGTCTGTACTCGCCCAGGGCGACGTCCAGGTGGTTCCAATCGACGTCGTAGAGATCGCCGCGCGTATCGGCGCCGAATCGGTCGGAAATCACGAGAATATAGATGACGAGCTGGCCGGATTTTGCACCAAAGCACTGAAGCTTATAGTCGGGAGGAACCTTGCCGTTCTCATCGACCAGCAGCTGTTCGAAGAAGATACGTGGCTTGATGGGTCGATAGTGCTTTTCACGACCGATCTTGTAGAAGTCGAGGGCCAACCAGTGGTTCGCCAGCTCATGCAACGCCTCAAACGAGGTTGCCGATTTGTTCCACACCACCTTGACATAGCTGCTGCCGTGATTCGCCTTCATGACGAACGAGTCGGGCAACGCATCAAATACCTCTTTCGTGAAGCTCTCAGGGGCGGCCAGTAGCGGTATGAGATAGCTTTCGCCCAGCTTTCGCGCAACATAATCTCTGACCGTAAGCTTGTCAGTCAATTCCGTCAACCACGGATCCGGCCGCAGGCTTTTTTGCAGGATCTTTTCGTTGAATGTCGTCGGGTGAAGCAGATTCGGGTAGCGGCCAATGTATTTGCGATGCAACAGGCTCAGGAAAACGGGCGCAGGCAGCATGGACTTGGCGGCTTCTTTCAGCTTGCGCAGCGATGAATTAGTGGCTGTCATGCTCTTTCCTCCCAACGATTTGCTGCTGTACACGAGGTCCGGACCAGCACTTTGACCCGCGTCAACGGCGAGGTTAGTCTGCCTGACTCATTGCGACAGAGGGCGTCGCTAAACGAAGATGTTTTGGCCTAATGTTGTGAGAGGGCCGCCTTTGCAGTGGCTGCCGCAGACTCACCGACAACAGTGGCTGCGGCGACATGGGGTGGAAGGTGTCTCTATTTTTCGCTGCGATCGACGAGCGATGCACTTCTTCGCCTACATGTCTGGGACTTGCGCCGCTACCGCCTGTTGACCTTTTGCGAGGTTGCACCAAACGCGCTCTGGAACGACAAGCCCGTACCATAGTCGCCGCTATGTCATCAGGAGATACACGGGCGTCGCATACTACCTCCATGTCGTCTCGAGCGCGCTGCTAACGACGGCCATCTTGTAAACTCGGTAACGTCTGTAACGCTGCACCGGAACGCCCCATCGGCGTTTTCATCGTAAGCTCTGATATCAGGTAGATCGGTTCTGGCCGCCGACGTTAAGCAGGACTGCTAACCTCCAGTGAGCCCTCCTCTCGCTGATCTGGGTGTCCGGACGACGGAAGCTTTGTGCCGAACCAGGCTCCGTCGACCAGGCTGCCGAGGCTCAACTGCACACGTATGATAAATGCATCGTTCGCATCGTTCTGGCACGGTCCGGAACTCTCTGCTTATGAGTTCGCATGCCTTGACTCCTTCGCAAAACATGGCAGCGCCGTGGTCCTTTACAGCTATGGTGGCATCGCGAACCTCCCGAAAGGTGTCGTCGCCAGGGACGCCGCCGCGATCTTGCCCGGCACCGAACTGAACGCTTTCCCGATTAAAGGCGTGCCGTCGATGGCCCACTTCACGGACTACTTCCGGTTCGTCATGTTTCGAAAGACTGGCGAGATCTGGACCGACACGGACGTGCTGCTGTTGAGACCATTTCGGCTTGGGACCACCGGCAACATCATCGGAAAAGAGAGCGCTAGTAGCATCTGCACAGCTTTGCTGCGTCTCGACCCTGATGATCACCGGCTGGCAACCCTGATTGAACGGGTCGAGGCGATGAAAGGCGCGCAGATCGAATGGGGCGACACGGGTCCGCGGCTACTCACGGCGGTCTATGGAGTCGACGCCGGCATGCCCGAGAACGTTTTCTACCCGGTGCATTTTGACGACTATTACAAGGTCCTCCTTCCGCGACACTTTGACGAGTGTGCCGCCCTGTGCGCCGGATCGACTGCGCTGCATTTGTGGAACAACCGGCTAGTCAGCATGGGATTGTTCAAGCGGATCGGGCCGCCTCGCGGCTCATTTCTTCATTATCTGTTCGAAAAGACTGGCGCGAATGAGCTTTTCAGCGACTTCTATCCCGTCGGTGTCATGCAGACAATGATCAACAATGTAGAACAGAAGGTCGGCCGCGACGAAGGACTGCGCAAGCTTGCGCGAATAGCCCTGCCTGTCATAAAAAGCGCCGTCTTGCGTCGACTCAACATGTGAGAATCTTGTTCCACGGGACTGACGGAGCGCCAGACGCAACGAAAGATGTGGGACTACTGGTTCAAGCGCAACGAAGTTAAACGGTGCACTGCCCAAGACCGAGTCGATGTAGCGGTGCGCCACTCGAAAGCATCTGGGACGTCAAGGTCATGCCGGTAAGTATCCGTTAGTCTTCAGCCAGAGCAGCGTTGACTCGACGACATGCGTGGCCGATAACCACTCCCCCCTCATCTGTCGGGCAAGCAGATGCGATGCAACGAGATAAACGAGAAGTTCGGCGCGGGCCCGCAGGTCCAGGTTGAGCGGGTTATTCACTGTGTCGCATCGGCCATAGTGCAGTTGAACGGAATCAGGTGGCCACCCGGTGCTCGGAGTACGGCCGCACCCTGTCACCAAGTATGGCGGTACTACCGCCTTAAGCTCACGCGACCACCTCCTTCTGGCTGCGCTCGATGGCAACTCGAACGCTTGCACGTGCCGTGTAAGCAGTGCCCGCGGCAATCGACGAGTCTCCGCCTAAGCATCATCACGCGTCAAAAGGTGTCGTACTGATGCAAGCAGATCCTCGAGGGACACCGGCTTTAGCCAGAACTCATCCCATATTACTGTGTCGCCTGGTCCCGGACGCTCAGCGCTTGTAAGAATCACAGGAATTCGTGAAAGCTCCTGTTTCCGCCTTAGGTGGCGGCAGAACTCAACGCCATCCATTATCGTCATCGACCGGTCTGTGATGATGAGGTCGGGCTTTGCTTGTTTGGCTGCGACAAGTCCCTCGAGACCATTGCTAGCAGTCACCACTCGATAGCCTTCGAATTGAAGGATGCGCTTCCACGCGGTCACAACGCTCCGTTCGTCGTCCATCACAAGAACTGTTTTCATGTTTGCTTCCTGCGAGTTCCTGTGAGGCGTTGGCGAAGGGCTGCCGCGCGCCCCGCATGCTACTTCATCGCACTGGAACCAACGCCAGAAGGAGAACCGGCTGAGTCTCTGTGGCACTGACCTCTCAGACGTCTTCAACAACGATGCATATGCCGTAACGGAGTTGCGAGTTGCGCCCGACCCCGATGGTCAGATAATCACGTTGACGCATTGCGGCTTAACTTTACCGTGCAAAAACGCCAACTAGTGTGCTCAGGCGAGCGCTTTCTTCTAGCGACTTCGAGCGGCATCTTCGACCGCGGACTGGCGAGAAAGGTGCACATGCCGCGACAGCACAGGAGTGGGTTGAAAGCAATGGCCAGAGCCTCGGCGCACGACGGGCCTCGTTGTTTCACAATGTCGACGGTCATACCGTCGCCAGACGGTTTGACCGCCAGCCGCAATAGTGCTGGCGACGCGTCCCGCGCTGCGGCAAGCGGCCGGACCATCACGAACAGAGTTGCCGATGACTGCGCCGCAAGGCGCAGGCGTCGAAGCGATGAAGACGGCGCGTACTGAGTCCAGAAAACGAGGGCTCCGCAACTCCCTGCCTGTGGTTGCCACGACAGACCGAGGAGTCGACTGACGGACAATCATTGCGTCGCGCGCTGTGAGCACCTAGGTGCCGGATTCGAAATGACCAACTGCTTCGGGAAGGACCTTCTAGCGACGGCCTCCTCGGTGTACCGCAGGTACAACGGGCTCGTCAAAGTAAAGAGGGTCGAGCGATAGCACAACCCCAAACACCGAAGCTTGTCGCCTGCCCTCTGCCCCGTGGAGCTCAATCTGTCCGTGTGGGCCGACGACGATGATTTCGGCGGCACCGCCTTCCAGGTAGGCCCCCACCCGCGGCTCAACGTCGTTCACTGTGCCTCTGTCAAGAAGCACTTCGATACAGAGGTCGGGGACTATGGGCAATGGCTCGTCACGGTCGAGACCTTCCCATTTCTCACACGGCATCCAGACGACGTCCGGAACGCGTATGCCGAATGACGGGGTGACGACAGCTATCGACATCGCAGCGAGATGCCCCATCTGCTCGGACACCTGGCAGTAGGCATCGGTGAGCACAATCTGCCGTCGCGCAGACGGCAGTGCATCTGTCACCAGTTTTCCGTACCCGTCAAGCTCATCCGCCTGCGTCCCGCCCGATGTCACCGCTGTCGTAGCGCGGCGCCATGCAGCAAGCAGTCCGGTTCTGTCGAGTAGTGCAGGCACCTCCATGACGGGTCTCGCGACGGATTCACTTATTGCTTCTGCAACAGCATCAGTGTCAGTAAGCCTTCTTCATGCCACCACTGCCGGAGGCCGGTGCCTCCATTCCTCCCTTCTTCTGTATCTTCGGCTTCATCTGCTTCTGCGAGATGTCGCCCGACTTGCTCATGGTATTTGCGCCAGACGCGCCCGATGGTGACTCCGTGGCTCCGCTGGCATTCGGCGTTCCCATTCCGGTGCCGCCCTGGCCTGCACCAGCGGCACCACCACTTGTACCCCGCACCCTGCGCGAAGGCGGTGCCAGACAAAACCAGAACGAGTCCTGAAAACAGTAGTCCTTTCGTAGCAACTCGCATGATGGTCCCCTTGTGCAAAGCGACAGTTGCGACCCAGGTCGGTGCAACTCCTGCTGCGCAGAGTCGCGCAGTTTGCGTGCCGAGGGGCCGCAGATTCGTCTTCTAATCCACAGCTTCAGGCGTGGCATGCGAGTTGCGCGCCAAAGATGCATCTAGTCCAGGAAAGACCATGACAATCCTTGACCCCACGATGCAGCCGAAGACAGGCGGCACAGATGCGGACACCGTTACCGGCGAAGTCGGCGATGGACCGCACGCGGATGTGATGGCCGCCTCGACCTTGAACGACACCAGGGTCATGTCGGCTGACGGAGAGCATATTGGGAAAATTTCCGACATCATGCTTGACGTGCAAAGCGGCCCATCGCATACGCCGGTCTCGCAGAGGGCGGCTCTTTAGGCATCTGTTGCACACTGCACGCCATTCCGCGGAGCGCGCTGATGCTGGACGCTGACGAGAAGTGCTTTTTCGTCGACATGACGGCCGAGGAAATCAGGAACGAGCCCGGTTTTGACAAAGACCATTGGCCATCCATGGCGGACGCGCAATGGGGCGCTACGGTCAATCAGCACTACAACCGCGCGCCGTACTGGTCTCCTGCCCGCACGGCTCCCGAAACCGAAGACCTCCCTGACTTATAAGGCATCCGCTCGGACAGGCGTAATGCGGAGAGGCCGACACCGCTGGATAGTACGACATGGCAGTCACCGACTACCGCGGGCCGCCACCTTCCTTACGGACGAAACCATGACCGTTCATCGAAAAATGCAGACACGCGGCGCCGACCGCCCGTCGCCGAACAGATGCGGTCCGGCGACGCCCAGAAATCGCCCGCGCCAGACGGCGCTGCACCTGACCTGCAGTCGCAGGATGACGACGCATTGGCCGACGAAGACACGCGCTGAAAAAGCTGACCTGTTCCCGGAAGGGACGCCGGCGAGCGGAGATATTCAATGGACGACCGATTTGACAGACGTGAGTTGCTGCTTAACCTCGGAGACATGCTTGACGCTTTGAGCTGTCTGGCCCGGACAGGTACTCCCGATATGCCGGTGGTGCAGCTTGCAAAAGAACAGGACTTGTTCTGGGATCTTGGGTCCCTCCGGGCGATTGCCCCGAAGATGACGGTGGCCGAATTCAGCGCACGCGTCGCCAGCGCGTTCTTCCTGTGGCCAGAGAAAATATGCGCACACCCTATTGCAGTCATCGTGGCAAATCAACGGACAGAGCAACTCGCTACTGAAGACAAACCCGGAAGAAGTGTCGGCCATGTAGTTGAAGACACGTTTGCGGAAAATGACGCATCGTCGGCCGGAAGCGTGAGCCGCATTGACCCCCGACGACAAATCGGCAGACCAGAGTGCCGAGGAGAGTGATGTTCCCGGTACGGACCCGGACGAGGATATTCCGGACGAAGAGACGCCCGCCGAGCCATCTCCCGGCGACATCCCGCCGGAGCGCGAAGCGCCGCAGGGACGCGCAACCACGTGAACTGACTGCGGGACTGGCCTGGACGGAGGCGGCGTCGACGATTCCTCCGGTGAACCAAAATCCGGCTCAGCGGCTGGCAAGCATTCCAATGATGAGGCCGCCGATGAGTGCCATCGTGACTGCTTTCCACGGAGCTTCATGAACGTAATCATCGGTCGATGCTGAGACGACGCAGTACTTCGTCCTGACCACCTCCTGCGCACAGGCAATCCTGTCCTTCAGGTCTGATAGCGTCCTAGTACTGGTTTGGCCATCGTTCCGCTGTGGAGATGATTCCGACAGGCCGGACCGGTCGGACGCGACCGTTGGGGCACGGCTGCCGGGGCGGTGGGTTGATGCGACTCCCTCATTTGAACCTCCCCAGTTTCGTTTGAATGGTCCACAGCTTCTGAGAATCGGAAACGTAAGTCAACGCGGTCGTGGTTTCAGACGTGAGACGTTGACGATGCTTTCGGATGTTTGTCGACGAAGCGGCTTTCTATGAAAATGTGTGCAGGCGCGTGGGCGTCAATGCAATCAACGTTGACAAGTCGTTTGCTAACGACCCCAGTCCGGCGGCGTCTGTCGTGAAGGTGCTCTGGAGGGCAACGCCTGCGGAGTTCCGCCAGAAGCGGGGAATCGTCAGGTCCTCGGCGAGCACGGCGCGGGGGATATGTCACGCACGCTTACCCAAGCAAAATGACTACGGAGTCAGCACCATGAAAGGCGCTGTCACCTCGCTGGCCATGCTCGGGTTCGACGGCGCGGACGGCTTACAGCTTCGCTCAGTTCGACGTCTTCGGCGTTAGCGGTTCGAGCCCGGTCCCCTCAATCGCGGGGGCCGCGTCCGGCGATGACAGAAAACGGATCAGGGCCGCTGCGCCCGCTGGATTTTTGGCATTGGTCGAGATGCCTCTGAAAAATACGGTGTACCTTTGGACCTCCGCGGGCAAATTGCCGACCACCGTCACCCCGTCCACCGGTAACAGTTCGACGATCTGCTGAAATCCGATCTCCGCCTCGCCGTTCGCGACGACATTGGCGACCCGCTCCGATGGGATCATGCGGCTCTTGTTCGCCACCTGCTCCTGGATACCGAGACGCCGGAATAGATCGCTGCCGATATAAACGCCATTGGCGTCGTCCGGATAGACGATCGACTTCGCGGCGAGCAGCGTGCGCCGCAGTGCGTCAACCGAGCTGATATCCGGCTTCGGCGCCCCCTCGCGAGCTGCGATGCGAATTGCCGAGCGTGCGAAGTCCACCTTGCTGCCAGACACGACCCTGCCAGCGTTGACCTGATCGTCGAGTGCATAGCCGACCACGATCAGCACGTCTGCCCATTCGCCCCGCGCGAGTCGCACAGCGATGGCATTCGCGGCCGTGCCCACCGCAGGCCCCCAGACAGTGACCAGCGTCTCGCCGGCCGCCTGCTCAAATTGTGGACCTAGTGCGCGATAGGCTGACGCAAACGCGCCCGAAATCAACACCTTGACTTCATCTGCCGAGGCCGCGACGCTGCCGAACAATGCGCCCGTGACGCAGAATAGGAGTACATAAACCTTCAGCTTGCGGCAAATCATGGCCCGCTCCATGTCAATCGGATGACCAACCCCGGAGATGCATCAAGTGTGGACGCCACTGATGATGTTCGACGGCAACGCGGCAACGCGGCCGCGCGGCAGCACCGATGCCCCGCCAGTTCGAAGTCCCTCGAGGCCGCCGTTGACGCGATGACCGCCGCGCACGACCACCCAATGTGGGGACGGGCTTCGTCGACGTCGCCTTCAGCGCCTCAAGCGGTACGACGATTACTCCGAATCGACAGCGTCAGGCAGGGCGCACGGGCGGAATTCATAGTTGACGTTATCCGCGCCATATTGGCCCGTTAGCGCTATGTGCAACTCTGGTTCGGCTGAGTGACAGCGCTTAGATATTGCTTGGCACGACGGTCAGCACGCGACCCATTCTCCCGGTCGCCCGACAGTCGCTACGGGCCGCTGCCGCGGTCCAACAGTCGTCCGTGAGTCGCACCTTCAGCCAGACTAACGACATCGGGAATTCGATGTATCGAAAGGCCAGCGTTGCGATCTCTCGTCATGGCCGTTTGCCGCCGTCTCAGTGGTCGTTCTGTCGCCTCTTCGGTCATGTACGCGGTGCATGGAGCCGCCAATCTCATGGACACTACGTCGTCCCCGCCGCGCTGCGCGTGCGCCACACGATGCTTGACGGCGCACGCGCGCATGCTTCGCGTCAGAACGTCGTACGCAAACCGACCATGACGCTGCGGCCGCCCTCCGGCGCGATATCGCGCACGACGGAACTGGCATAGCGAATCTCCTGGTTCGTCAGGTTGTCGCCGCGTACGTAGGCGAGCCAGTTGGTCGTACCGACATGGAATCTGTAGGTCAACATAAGGCCGAGCTTCGTGTAGCTCCCGGTCGGCAGATCGTCGTCGGGCACGCGATGTTGCGCCCACGCGTGCTGCACTTCGGCGCGCGCGCCGAACGGACCGTAGCCGTAATCCACCGAGAGCGTCGCGCGCAACGGCGCAATGCGCGGTAATGGCTGACCGTTGTCCATGTTGCGGGCGTGCGCGTAATCGCCCACAAGCGACACATCCAACTGATGCGCCCCGTGCTGGTACACGCGCCATTTGCTGTCGAATTCGAGGCCGTAAAATTCGGCGCGAACGCCGCGATAAACGGCTTCGTTCAGTGCGCCGTCGGTGCCAGGCGGGACGACCTCATCGTCGTCGTTCACGAGACGGCCGGTGTTGTACTCCGTCAGATAGTTTTTGAAGCGGCTATAAAACGCGCCGACGCTGCCTTTGTTCGGACCGCTCGCGAAACGCAGCGACAGGTCGGCCGACACCGCTTTCTCTTTCTGCGCATCCGGATTGCCGATCAGGTACTGGCCAGTTGCATCGTGCGGACCGTTCGCGAACAGTTCGTACAACGCGGGCGCGCGTTCCGTGTAGGCGATATTCCCCGCCACCGCCCATGCGGGCGTGAGTTTGTAGAGTGCGCCGAGCGACGCGCTCGCCGCATTGAAATCGCGGTCCGCGGCGTTCGCGAACTTGTCGTTGCCTGCGGACGTCGGATCCTGTTTGACGTGTTCGTAGCGGGCGCCCGCGCTCAGCTTGAACGCGTCGGTCACGTTCCACTCTTCGAGGCCGAACAGCGCGACGTTAGTGGTCTGCGTGGTCGGCACCAGCGCTTCGTCGCCGAGTGCGGAGAACGTGTTCTGACTGATCTGCACGCCGATCGCACCTTCGAACCGACCGATCTTGCGGTGCCGCGCTTCGATACGCGCTTCGTAGCCGTGATTGCGGAATGTGGTGCCCGTCACGCCGTCGTCGATTTCGCGATGTTCGTAGTCCGTGTAGCCGAAATCGAATTTCAGTTGCGGGAATGGACCTTGCAGATTGCGGACTTCGGATGCGAATGCCACGTGATCCTGATGCATGCGCAGGCGCACGTCGTCTTCCGCGACGGAGCCGTAATCCGCCTGATAGCCGTTGTACGAGAGTCCCGCGTAACCGTCCGCCCATGTGTATGACGTGCCCACGGCGCCGCCATGCCAGCGGCCGTCACTGTTAGGAATGCTGCCGTACGCCTGGGAGGCGTCAGGGCCGTCGAGCGCGCGCCGCCCGTCCGAATGCGCGAAGCCGGGGATCCGCTCATTGCTCGTATCGCGATCAAAAGCGTCGACGTGGAAAGCGAACTTGCCGTTGCCGCCTTCCACCATGGCTGCGCCGGCACGCGCGTCGTTGGCGCCGCCATAGCTCGCGTCGACCGCGCCGTTCACGCCGCTCACCGGCTCGCGCGGAATGCGATCGTCAATAGTATTGACGACGCCGCCGATCGCGTTGCCGCCATAGAGCAGCGCCGCGGGCCCACGCACGATCTCGACGCGCTCAATGGTCAGAGGCTCCTGCGGCACGGCATGATCATAGGAGAGCGACGAGGCGTCCCACGCTGCTACGCCGTTTTGCAGAAGGCGGATCCGGTCGCCATCCATGCCGCGAATGATCGGGCGGCCAACCATCGGTCCATATGTCGTCGTCGACACCCCGGGTAGGCCATTGAGCGTCTCCCCCAGCGAATTTGTCTGCCTGAGCGTCAACGCGTCACCGTATATCGCCGTGGCGGGCGCAATGAGTTCGGTGTCGCCGAGCGGGTTCGCGGTGATGAACACGGGCGCAAGAGAGCCGCCCGGAATGCTAGTGGCCGATGAGGCGGTCGACTCCTGCGCCTGAACTGCGAGTGCGACGAGGGCCAGCGCGATGGGAGACAGACGTGGGAAATTGGCAGAGATGCAGGGCGAAACACGCGTAGTGGTCTTGGTCACAATAGTTTTGCGGTGTAGTCCGGCGCATCTCGATGTCACACCAGCGATAGAACATATTCATCGCATCGTGCGCCGGCGCGCAGTTTCGAAAGATAGTCGAGAAAAAGGGTCAGCTGGAAGGCGACGCAATGTTATAACATAATACCCAAGGCGTAAAGCGGACCGAGTTACCCACACCGAATCCGGGCGAACCGACGTTGAATGGAAGTTTCATCGACGAAGTCGAAGCGCGCTCTCGGTGGCGCGGCTGCAAAGGCCGCCGCAACCAGGCTCTGCAAGACGCTAAGTCCTCGTGCTCGCGACGAGCGTGTCCCCGGACTGGTTCTTCGGTGCAAGCGTGCCCTGCCCGGTACAAAGGCAACGGTGGTCACACGCCCGGCAACCGGTTCGCCGAAGCAGCGCGGCGGCGTCGCGCAATCAAAGTTCGATCAAAGTCCCAGCAATTGGGCCTCCTTACTGGGTGCATAGCCGACATTTGAATGACAACGCCTCTGCGTAGGCCAGTGACCGTATATGGACTCCTCCTCGTTTGCAAACACGTCGCTTGTCAAGCCTCGGTGTCGATTGCTCACGTATATCCGGTCTCGTACAACTGTGCCTCTGTGCGGCACCGGATCCTGATGGGCTATTCCCGCGCTGACTCCCAATCGTTCCTACGGGCTCAAGGCCTCGGTCAGTCGCGGGTTCGATCAGCGCCGGTTCGACCTGTTGGCCGTCGTGCGGCTTGTTTTGCAATCGTGGATGAAGGTACTACTGGTAATTACTGTTTCAATGTGCGGCAAGTTCCGGCTGGCAATCGGTTTCCCGCGTAATCATCGCCCAGGCTATGCATGCGGTTTTGTTCGCTAGCGCTACGGCCGCTAGCGACTGTCGCGAAGTCGTTTCGAGCCTATTCGTGAAGCGCGGTAATGCGCCCCGCGGCCCACGATGGGGGGCACGGTTACTGCTGAGGTCTAAGCATCAGCTATCGCGAGAAAAACTGTCATCATCACGCGGGGCCCGCGGGAACGCATGCGT
>Ga0268254_10000200_pt1 | contig 49715 bp, 50 predicted proteins | sample AgamicOrSfrz_FD_200251 | JGI IMG/M metagenome (GOLD analysis project Ga0268254, IMG submission 200251) | Agave microbial communities from Guanajuato, Mexico - Or.Sf.rz (v2) (version 3) | ecosystem: Host-associated > Plants > Phyllosphere > Phylloplane/Leaf | place: Guanajuato, Mexico...
ACATGACACCCAGCGGTTTGATAATCTGCGCTCATACCGAAACAGAGGAGCGCCCGGAACGGGGATCATCCTCAGTTGCGGTAAGCGGCTTTTAGCCGTTAAACTGTTCATGCGTTGGTATCTCCACAATGATCGACACGCCACGACGCCGGGAGCTGCAACTCGCCGGCGTCACCCTTTTCTGGAAGGCAATAAACGCGCGAGATAAGATTGAGAAATGTCATCAGCGTGACGCGGAACTGGTAGGCAATATCATTCAAGCTTTGCCACTCGCCGTGCGTAACCACCCCATCATCGATGTATTCGCGATACGCGCTTACCAGCTCACCGAGCTGCCCGACAAGCTCAGCCAACTTCAGGCCAATCTCTTCGTTTTCATCCTCTGGAACCGCTCCAGGTACGTGGATCCCGTTATCCGTTTCGCGCGAGAACGCATCGGCTATGTAGCTAACCCCAGCGGCTTTTTGCAGGACCATCGCCCAGCCCATCGGGAAGATCTGATCGCCACCAGCGCGCAGACGGTTAAACAACGCATCCTCAGTCACATCGATAATTTCTGCCGCTTCCGCATAGCCACCCGGCAATGCAGCGATAGTCTTGCGTATTGCGGCCACCAGCCACGCTGGTTGCTTTTCTACTTTCCAGTGTTCATTACCCACGGTTAACCCCTTAATTCTGTGGTTACGCTTTAACACGGCTTTCGTTAGGCTTTAGGTAAAGCGCCGGATCAACCTTAAGATCGTTGTTAGTTATGGTCTGGATTTCAAAAGCTCTCCCCTTCGGGATCACGCTTCCCCAACCGGAAACAGAAGCGTGAGAAATACCTAACAGCTTTGCCAAGTTGCTTACGCCACCGAAGTAAGAAAGCACTTCATCTTTGTTCATAAGATCCTCTCATGTAGCAAATGGGAACATCTAAATAGTAGGATATCTTACATATAGAGGTCAAGGATTCCTACATCGAGAGGTGGTAGGATTACCTACATGAAAATGAATGATCGCATCCGCGCGCGGCGCAAAGAGTTAAAACTGACACAGGCAGTGTTGGGGAAGCTCGTTGGAGTTAACCGTGTAACTGTAACTGGATGGGAATCTGGTGATTATGCACCTGGAGGCTCCAACCTTCAGGCACTTTCGGCTGCCCTTAAATGTAATCCACAGTGGCTTATCAATGGAGTCGGTGACCCTGAGAGTGATGCACCTTCTGTAAGCCCTACAGATAAGTTTGGAGTTAAGCAAATACCTGTTTTGACTTGGGTCCAGGCAGGTGAGTGGACTGAATCAGGAACTACAATTACTCAAAACGATGTTTCTGAATGGATTTATACAACCGCAAATCTCTCAGATGAAGGATTTGCGCTTCGCGTCCGTGGCGACTCAATGACAAATCCGAACGGAGCTCCAAGCATTCCTGAGGGTTCCCTTGTAATTGTCGACCCGGATTATGGCGGACCGTACGAAGTTAATGGTCGGATAGTCGTAGCTCAAATTGAAGGTTCGACCGAAGCCACTATTAAGAAATTCGTTATTGATGGTCCGATGAAATATCTCGTCCCATTAAATCCTAATTACAGAGTTCTTGAAGTTAACGGCAACTGCCGGATTGTCGGAGTTGTTAAGCAAGTTGTAACCGATCTCTAAACGCCCTTCACAACAAAAGGTCGCCTTATGCGACCTTTTTTACACCCTTTAATGTAAGAAATCCTACTTTTGATATTGACACCAAAAGGTAAGTTATCCTACATTAAAACACAACGTATGACGCATGCCCCGTTAGCGGTCCGGTGGGTTCCCTTGACAGTATCCCTGACCCAAGCGGGTAGCCGGAATGTGCAAGCCAGCCCCGTACTTCGGCCTGAGCGATTCACCATCGTGGCGATTCGGTGTGACCACCGGGAAGAGTCCGGTAAACGCAGCGGCTAAAAGTGTGCTCTCGGATAGCTAAGGATTTCGATAACGGTGTGGCGGGCCTGCTCGACGCTCTCAGTGTAACCGGGAATTTCGACAGGAGCCTCCATGATGAAATCCACAGCATCATCGGTGCTGATGGTGCCATCAGTGATAAGAGCCGAGAGAAGCGCAATGGTGAATTCAGAACGTGCGACGAGGTTTACAACGTTTTTCTCGGCTACTGCCTGAGCCTCTTTCAGGCGGGCAATTTCGAGAGTCAGTTGGTTGATTTGTTGCTGCAGCACCGTGTCCATATTCGAACCCTTCTCGTTGGGTGAGAACACCAGGACACCACCGAACCTGATGTGGTTAAAAGCCAGGCACACAACATGAAAGCGCACTCCTTCTCTCATCAGTTATGGGTGGCAGGTGTGATTAAGCGGGAGTGCGCTTCCAGTTGTGGTGAATTGCAGCCGCTTCGACGGTAACCAGAAGATAAGCGTCTGGCACCACACAACAGTATAAATGCCAACTGGTAGTTTTTGGCGGTGTCGGATCTTTCCCGTGAGGGCGCCGCAATTTTTTCTCATAACTGTAAGCGCGTTCCGGCCTCTTCCCCTGAGTGTCTGGTCGTTAATGCAAACCCCTTCCGGATCGCGCTTTCAATTATGTGGAGATGCCACAGGCGGTTGCAGCCGCCCGCTTCATTAAGCGCCCTGCTCCGGGCGTTTATTAAAGCGAACAGTCATTAATTATCGCCACCCGGCGAGGGATTCGTGCATCCAAAAATCGCGTGTTGCAGCGCGCAAAGGAGATACAACGCAATGAGACAACAACTGGCATCAATGACCATTATCGAACTGGTGAGAACTGCCAACAGTTACGCCACCAGCATCAAGCAGACCAGTGTTTATTCGGATCTGATTAAAGAGCTGTCTTCTCGCCTCGAAGCTCTCAATCTTGCTTATATTGCCGCAGCGCGCCAGCAATCTCTTGCTGATGATGATGTTTTGATTAGAGCGCTAACTACAATTGCGAACTTTGAAGAGATAAATGGCGACACGGTTGTTTGTGATTTCTCCACGCTGGTTTCTGTTGCTGCGGGCGCACTGTATCAATTTTATGGGACTCAGATCCGCAACCATCCAGAACCATCACCCGAAGCGGCAGCCATCGCCCGCCAGTTTGAGCGGGTGAAAGGGGTGCATGATGGCAACTGAAATCATTGACCAGGCCAACGAGCTGGTAGAGCTCAACATGGCGCACGCCTTACAACGCATTCGCATCGACCGTAATAGGGCGTCAGCCGAGCATTGCGAAGAGTGCGGCGAGGCTATACCGGAAGCGAGGCGCGCTGCTGTTGCTGGTTGCAAGACCTGTGTGGATTGCCAGCAGCTGATTGAATTGGGGGCAGGCCATGCTCGCTAAATTATTCGCACTACTGAAAGGTAACAGGGCTGAAAGCACCGAGTTCGACTACACCAAGCAAACCTGGGGCCACGCCCTGCGCTTCGTTCACGGCTTCAAGGAAAAGGGAAAGATGGAGATCACCGGCCATTACTTTGGCGCCGGTCTGATTTACGAACCGATGCCTAGGAAAGGTGACACCTTCGCGATTTCATTTACCAACAACCGTATCGGCGTTCTCCGCGTTCACTCCATTAAGTTCTACCGCGATCCGAGTGACATGTTTAATGCCACTGTTTCATTCGAGGGGTTGAAGCGCTAATGGCCAGCAAACTGAAATTACGGCGACAACGGCGCTTGCGCGAAGACGTGATCTGGTGGCGCGCTGAAGCGATGGATTGCAAGGCGCGGCTGCTGGAACTGGCAAAGCTAATGGAGGAAGCCAAGCGCCAGAGAGTTCCAATGCCGGTGCTCGTCCCTGCCCCGATCATGAAACTGGTGGATCCGGCCACCAGCGAACCAAAGATTTGTTTGAAATGTTACGACGGCGCCAGGCTTGGCTGCTCGTCATGTGCGTACAGATTGAAATAGCCGGTTGCAGCCGGCAGTGGAGAACCGACCATGATTCAGATGTTGACGCTTGAGGAATGGGCAGCAGATAAATATCGCAGCAATCCGCCGAGTGTTTCCACTCTTCGCCGTTATGCAAAACAAAACCTTTTTTCGCCACCAGCGATGAAGCAAGGGAGATTGTGGCGTGTACGTGAAGATGCGGAACTGGTTGGTGAATTAGCTTCGCCCATTATCAAGAATTCTGATTCACCAAAGTTATTAAGGATCCTTAACGATGGCTGCCAGACCCCGTAAAAATAATGTCAGCGTACCGAATCTATATCCACTATATAGCCGCAAGGTCAACAAGGTTTACTGGCGCTATAAACACCCTATCACGGGAAAATTTCATGCTCTCGGCACCGATGAAGCCGAGGCTATAGCGATTGCTACCGAGGCTAATACTCGCCTAGCTGAGCAGCGCTCTCGCCAGATCATGGCGATAAGCGACAAAATCGCTACCAGCAAAGGTAAGGCTATAACCGCAAACACCTGGCTCGACCGTTACTGGAAGATCCAGGGTGAAAGACTGGATAGTGGCGATATTAAGCTGAACACCTATAAGCAAAAGGCCAAGCCAGTAGCTTTGCTTCGTGAGCGGGTAGGTATGAAGCTGATTTCGTCGGTAGATGTGCGAGATATAGCTGAAATACTGGAAGCCTACATTTCAGATGGACAACCGAGAATGGCGCAGGTGATACGCTCAGTTTTAATCGATGTATTTAAAGAAGCTCAACATTATGGAGAGGTTCCCCCAGGGTACAACCCCGCCCTCGCAACAAAGCAACCGCGTCGGCGTATAACACGGCAACGCCTTAATCTGGAGGAATGGCAGAAAATTTTCGATATTGCCGACGCAAACCACAAGTATATGGGTAACGCTATGCTGTTAGCCCTTGTGACCGGTCAGCGTTTAGGGGATATCTCCAATATGAAATTTAGCGATATCTGGGATGATTATCTTCACATTGTCCAGGAAAAAACTGGAAGTAAGATCGCCATTCCCCTCGCGCTGAGGTTAAACGCAATCAACTGGAGCTTGCGTGAAGTAGTCGCGCGGTGCCGGGATTATGCAGTTAGCCCGTATCTGGTTCATTTTTTCCGCGCTACTTCTCAGGCTGAACGTGGGGCTCAAGTGAAATCAAACACCATTACAATGAATTTCAGCAAAGCACGGGATAAAGCTGAGATTGACTGGAGCGGCGGTACACCTGCGACGTTTCACGAGCAACGGTCGCTGGCAGAACGTCTATATGAAGCTCAAGGGATCGATACGCAGAAGCTGCTCGGTCATAAATCACCGAACCAGACAGCTCGATACCATGATGACCGTGGTAAGGGCTGGGCAGTAGTCACACTTTAATTTACACATGATTGAATTAAAAACCTTCGATCAGCTTCTTCAAATGTTTGCCGATGGCTTCAGACATCTTTGGCGGTACAGCGTTTCCGATTTGCTTGGCACGCGATTGAAGAGAACCAGTAAATTTATAATCAATTGGAAAAGTTTGCAGGCTAGCTGCTTCGCGAACGGAAATAGCCCTATGCTGTGTCGGATGGCCAAAGCGTCCATTAGAATAACTTATACAGCGAGTGGTTAAACCGCTTGCAGGCTTATCCCAACTGAGACGCCCATAAACATCGGTATGACCTTTATGATTACGATGACAGTTTAAAATCAACTCTTCAGGCCAAAATTCACGGCTTCCACCCTCTGGGGTTGACTTGATCCTTTTGAGGTTAATCTCAGTTAGTTTTGCTGCTTCATGATCAGGTACGATACCATGTTTTTCTCCTGCGTTTATAGGAGGGAGGTTGCCTATCCAATCTCTTACAGTGGAGAAAGGATTGTCACTTCCGCCATGGGTAGGGAGGGGCAGTTGAACCGGGAAGTTTTTAGCCGCGAGTAATACTAAACGTTCCCTGGTTTGTGGTACGCCAAACCAAGCAGCTGGCATGACTTTATAATCAAAGCTGTAGCCACTTTCAGTTAATTTATCCAAGAAAAACTTGAACGTACCTTCATTTTTATTGAACTTTTGCATACCAGGAACATTTTCAATAAAAACGAAATCAGGCATATAATATGAAACGAATCTTGAAAATTCCTTGAGAAGATCCAATCTCGGATCATCGTCTTTTTTATTAGAATTTTGTTTGGAAAAAGGCTGGCAAGGTGCACAGCCCGAAAATAAAATATATTCATCATCATCAACATTAATCAAATGCAAAATAGCATCATCTGAAATATCTCTGATGTCAGCATTAATGAAAGTAGCCTGAGGAAAGTTTGCCCGAAACGAATTAGAGGCATCATGATCGTAATCCAAGCCAAACACAATTTCCATGCCTGCTTGACGGAAGCCTTGGCTAGTTCCACCACAACCAGAAAAGAAATCAAACACTTTGATTTTCTTCATAATTCCCTCAAATTCAAACGCACTTATTTTATGATACCACGTTCGAGGGCCGTAGTAATTATCTTTCTAATGCCATTTAAAATTGGCTGGTCATTTTTTAAACGAGCGAGAAGTATTTTCTGAAAACAAAATATTTCATCTGCGTCAACATCATCTTTTGCGTATTGAGTTTGAGCCAAGGCACTAATCTTGTGCTTAAATATATCTTTGTCTTTTAAATCCCAAACCATTTTTCCTAACATATTTAATTCATCTTCAGTACAGCAATGCTCAAGTAAAAACTGCTCAGGTGTATCAAATGGTAAATACTGAACTTTTTTGATGGCATATTCCAAAACTTGCCGTTTGAGATTTATGGATTCTTTCTCATTCACTTTTCCATGACTCCCACTGGCATTTACAACCAATTCACACCCAAAATATTCTATCATAAATCTAACCAAATTCGCATCTGCAATTTCGTTTATGCGCACTGGCTTAAGTTTTTTATTTTTATCACCATCCAAAATAAATAATATGTCTTCTCGAGAAACTAATGCATGACTTGGTAAATGCTTACTCAAAATGGTTTCTGAACCACCAGGAATGAAGTCAACATTAAATGACTCATTTAAATAATCATCAGTTTTTATAGCTTTTAATATAATCTCTTTTGCTAGCTTATCTTCAACGACAATAGTTTTCTTACTTATATCATGCCCAAGCTCCACGAATGCTTCATCTGCTGAAATATTCTGAGCAATTGAAGCTGATTCTGATTCTTCATCATAAATAAATAACTTAATAGCTTCTTTAGGGAGCAAATTAACTAATACCGGTGAGTGTGTTGAAAGTATTATTTGATGTTTATGCTCTTCAACAACCCTATATAAAACATCCATCATTCTTTTCTGTGCCCCAGGATGCAGCGACACTTCTGGTTCATCTAGCAAAATTAATGATTTAGACTTTGCACTAAAAAGACGCAATACCAGCGATACGACAGCGAACTCACCACTCCCAGCAAATGCCTCTGTGTAATTCAACTTGTCCGTAGAAAGAAGTGCGGTGCCTCCACGCGCCCCCCAAAGTCTATGCTCTAAAAATTTCACTGCTTTATAATTACGACCAAGAATGAAAGATACGGCATCAACCATAGCTTGGGTCAGGATTTTATTTTTAACAATTGTTTCCGCCCCCCATAACTCAAGACTACTTAACTTTTCATCAAATGCTCTTTTGATGTATTTAGACTTACTTCTGATATAATCTTGTTTGGTAATAATGTTACCACTTTTCTTTTTCCTCATTTTAAAATCAGAATGATACATGCATCTATCAAATGCACTAATTTCGGATCTGAAATCTAAAAACTCGAGTCCTTTGCTTATCTTACGCCATCTTGTAGCTCTACTATTCGCTCCAGATACGGCAGAGACACTAATCATATTATCGCCAACCAACGGCCGACTGGTTTCCCAGTAATCGATAGTATGCTTTGTAGCATTTATTCTTGATTGTAAAATTTCAATTAATTTACCTTCTGAGTTTTTATACCCATAAATATATCGCGGTTTTAAAGATGAACCATCGGCAAGTTGTAAATCAGGAAATTCATCCGTTTCAGTAGTGAACCAATATCGTGTAATGTTTTTACCATGTGGGCATCCAAACAATGCTTTAATTACCGAACTTTTATTCGTGCCGTTTTGACCAACTAAAGCAGTTATTGGAAACTGAAAATCAATTCGAGCATTCATCTCTAAATTTTTAAAATAGGGGAATCTGATGTGCTGAATGAAGGGTTCAAAATCACCTTTTTCAAGTTCACGTATCAAAGTGCGAATTCTATCCTTGTATTGACTAAGACTCATACAAAATTATCCACAATTAAAAGGAGGAGATTATCTTAATCATAACTAAACTAAGTATGTTTGAAAACAACTCATTATCAAAATTCCAGCCAATTTTTTAATTAAGATATTGGTATTTTAGTTGAGTTCGTTAGATTTTATGCAAGTAAAGCCAGAAGTTAAAATCATAAATAACCATTCAGTTTTTTCGTCATGCAGAGCTTGAGTCGGATGACATTATGATAACAGGCCAAGCAGGTTAAAGCGTGGATGATTATTGCTGCTTTAAAGTAGTTTTTTGATAATTTGTTTTGATAATTTTTTGATAACCATTCGTAAACTAATAATAAAAAACGGGAACCATCCGGCTCCCGTTCTTGTTTAACCCGCGAGGCGGATTACATGTTCGCGATAATCGCGTCGCCAAACTCTGAACATTTCAGCAGCTTAGCGCCTTCCATCAGACGTTCGAAATCGTAGGTCACGGTTTTAGCGTTAATCGCGCCGCTCATGCCTTTAACGATCAGGTCAGCCGCTTCAACCCAGCCCATGTGACGGAGCATCATTTCCGCGGAGAGGATCACTGAACCAGGGTTCACTTTGTCCTGACCTGCGTACTTCGGCGCCGTGCCGTGAGTCGCTTCGAACAGCGCGCACTCGTCGCCAATGTTCGCACCAGGGGCGATACCGATACCACCAACCTGCGCCGCCAGGGCGTCGGAGATGTAGTCACCGTTCAGGTTCATACAAGCGATAACGTCGTATTCTGCCGGGCGCAGCAGGATCTGTTGCAGGAACGCATCGGCAATCACATCTTTAATGATGATCTCTTTACCGGTTTTCGGGTTCTTGATTTTCTGCCACGGACCGCCATCGATCAGCTCGCCGCCGAACTCTTCGCGTGCCAGCTGGTAGCCCCAGTCTTTGAACGCGCCTTCGGTGAACTTCATGATGTTGCCTTTGTGCACCAGCGTTACAGAATCACGGTCGTTAGTGATTGCGTATTCAATCGCGGCGCGCACCAGGCGCTTGGTGCCTTCTTCAGAGCACGGCTTGATGCCGATACCGCAATGTTCCGGGAAGCGAATTTTCTTCACTCCCATCTCTTCACGCAGGAATTTGATCACTTTCTCTGCATCGGCAGAGTCTGCTTTCCACTCGATACCCGCGTAAATATCTTCTGAGTTTTCACGGAAGATGACCATGTCGGTCAGTTCCGGGTGTTTTACCGGGCTCGGCGTGCCCTCGTAGTAACGTACCGGGCGCAGGCAGATGTACAGATCCAGTTCCTGGCGCAGCGCAACGTTCAGGGAACGAATGCCGCCGCCAACTGGCGTGGTCAGGGGGCCTTTAATCGCAACGCGATAATCACGAATCAGATCAAGTGTTTCAGGCGGCAGCCAGACGTCCTGGCCGTAAACATGGGTAGATTTCTCACCGGTATAAATTTCCATCCAGGAAATTTTACGCTCGCCCTTATAGGCTTTCTCCACAGCGGCATCCACCACTTTCAGCATCGCCGGGGTCACGTCTACGCCGATACCGTCACCTTCAATGAACGGGATAATCGGGTTATTCGGAACGTTGAGCTTGCCATTTTGCAGGGTGATCTTTTTACCTTCCGCCGGAACAACTACTTTGCTTTCCATTCACCTCTCCTTCGAGCGCTTCTGGTTGTTTGCTCGCTGACTTCATGCCGGGGCGCTCAGACTGCGTCCGCTCACCTGTTACGTGATTCACACAGAGCAAACCGTTTTTGTTAATGAATTGTAATGAGCCCGAACATACTAACCGATACTCAGGCTCCATGAAAGGCAATCGTGATTCAGCTATAATGCGGCAATTGATAACTACTGAAAATACCATGAACAAAACTTCTTTTAGAAATCACCGCCTTAAGCGATTCAGCTCACGACAAGCCACCAGGTCTGAACCACAAAACCAACCAAAACGCGTGATTCTGTTCAATAAACCCTACGATGTTTTGCCGCAATTCACCGACGAAGCCGGACGCAGCACGCTAAAAGATTTTATTCCGGTACAGGGTGTTTACGCCGCTGGCCGCCTGGATCGCGACAGCGAAGGGCTGCTGGTGCTGACAAATGACGGCGCATTACAGGCAAGCCTGACGCAGCCGGGCAAACGTACCGGCAAAATCTATTACGTGCAGGTGGAAGGCGAACCGACGCCGGATGCAATTGAAGCGCTGCGCACCGGGGTAACGCTTAACGACGGGCCGACACTGCCAGCAGGCGTTGAACGCGTAGAGGAGCCCGACTGGCTGTGGCCGCGTAATCCGCCCATTCGCGAGCGCAAAGCGATTCCAACCGCCTGGCTGAAAATCACCCTGTATGAGGGCCGTAACCGCCAGGTACGGCGCATGACGGCGCATGTTGGCTTCCCTACCCTGCGTCTCATCCGCTACGCTATGGGAAACTACACGCTGGATAACCTCGCCACTGGCGAATGGCGTGACGCTTAATCAGGGAGGCTATAATGTTTAAACCGCATGTTACTGTCGCTTGCGTGGTACACGCGCAGGGTAAATTTCTGGTCGTTGAGGAAACCATTCGCGGCAAGGCGCTGTGGAATCAACCCGCAGGCCACCTTGAAGCCGACGAAACCCTGCTACAAGCAGCAAAGCGTGAGCTGTGGGAAGAGACGGGTATTCGCGCCGAGCCGCAGTATTTTATCCGCATGCACCAGTGGCTGGCACCGGATCGCACCCCGTTCCTGCGTTTTTTGTTTGCCGTCGAGCTTAACGAAATGTGCGCCACTGAGCCGCATGACAGCGATATCGATTGCTGCCACTGGGTCACCGCCGACGAGATCCTCAACGCCTCAAACCTGCGTTCGCCGCTGGTTGCGGAGAGCATTCGCTGCTACCAGACCGGCAAGCGCCTGCCGCTGGAAACCATCGCAGAATTTAACTGGCCGTTTACAGGGGATGCCTGAGCCGCCAGCCCGTGCTAGAATACGCCGCCCTGAAGTTCTTAGTCGCGAGTATTCTATGTCTGATAGCCCAAAAAAAGTGATCGTCGGCATGTCCGGCGGTGTCGACTCTTCCGTTTCCGCTTACCTGTTGCAACAACAAGGTTACAAGGTGGAAGGCCTGTTCATGAAGAACTGGGAAGAGGATGACGGCGAGGAATACTGCACTGCGGCGGCGGATCTTGCCGACGCGCAGGCCGTTTGCGACAAGCTCGGTATTGAGCTTCACACTGTCAATTTCGCTGCAGAATACTGGGACAACGTGTTCGAGCATTTCCTGGCTGAATATAAAGCCGGACGCACGCCGAACCCGGATATTCTGTGCAACAAAGAGATTAAATTTAAAGCCTTCCTTGAGTTCGCCGCCGAAGATCTGGGCGCCGACTATATTGCCACCGGCCACTATGTGCGCCGCGCCGACGTAGACGGCAAAAGCCGCCTTCTGCGCGGTCTCGATGGCAATAAGGATCAGAGCTACTTCCTTTATACGCTCGGTCATGAGCAGATCGCGCAGAGCCTGTTCCCGGTCGGCGAGCTGGAAAAACCCCAGGTGCGTAAAATCGCCGAAGAGCTGGGTTTGATTACAGCGAAGAAAAAAGACTCGACCGGTATCTGCTTTATTGGCGAGCGTAAATTCCGCGAATTCCTTGGCCGCTATCTGCCCGCCCAGCCGGGTAAAATCCTCACCGTCGACGGCGAAGAGATCGGCGAGCACCAGGGGCTGATGTATCACACGCTCGGCCAGCGCAAGGGGCTGGGCATCGGCGGCACCAAAGAAGGCAGTGAAGAGCCGTGGTACGTGGTCGATAAAGATGTTGAAAACAACATTCTGATTGTCGCCCAGGGTCATGAACATCCGCGCCTGATGTCCGTTGGGCTGATTGCACAACAACTTCATTGGGTTGATCGCGAGCCGCTGAAAGGCACGCTGCGCTGCACGGTAAAAACGCGTTATCGCCAGGAAGATATTCCCTGCACGGTTACCGCGCTGGATGATGATCGCATTGACGTGCGCTTCGATGAACCGGTTGCCGCCGTTACACCGGGGCAATCTGCAGTATTCTACCTGGGCGAAGTGTGCCTCGGTGGCGGAATTATTGAGCAGCGCCTGCCGCTGCCCCTTTAAGAGACCTTTTGCACAACCGGACTGGCCAACGCCCGCAGCAATAATGTGCTGACGGGCAGATAAAGGAGTGAGTGTGGCGAAGAACTATTACGATATTACTCTGGCGCTGGCGGGAATTTGCCAGTCAGCTCGTCTGGTGCAGCAGCTGGCGCACCAGGGACACTGTGACGCTGACGCGCTGCATGTCTCGTTAAATAGCGTAATCGACCTGAACCCGGACTCCACCTTAGGCGTCTTTGGCGGCAGCGAAACCAACCTGCGCACCGGGCTGGAAACGCTGCTCGGCGTACTAAACGCCAGCAACCGCCAGGGCCTGAACGGAGAGCTGACCCGCTACACGCTCAGTATGATGGTGCTGGAGCGTAAGCTCGCTGCCAGTAAAGGCGCGATGGAGACGCTCGGTAATCGCATCGCCGGTTTGCAGCGTCAGCTTGAGCATTTTGACCTGCAGTCAGAAACGCTGCTCAGCGCAATGGCCGCCATCTATGTCGACGTTATCAGCCCGCTGGGACCGCGTATTCAGGTCACCGGCTCGCCTGCCGTGTTGCAAAGCCCGCAGGTGCAGGCGAAAGTCCGCGCCACGTTGTTGGCCGGTATCCGCGCTGCGGTGCTGTGGCACCAGGTTGGCGGCGGTCGTCTACAGTTAATGTTTTCCCGAAATCGCCTGTCGACGCAGGCCAAACAAATTCTCGCTCATTGTTAACCTCCCGGAGTTGTGACTTATGGAATTATCCTCCCTGACCGCCGTTTCCCCTGTCGATGGACGTTACGGCGATAAAGTCAGCGCACTGCGTGGCATCTTCAGCGAATTCGGTTTGCTGAAATTTCGCGTTCAGGTTGAAGTACGCTGGCTGCAAAAACTGGCGACCCACGCGGCGATCAAGGAAGTTCCTGCTTTTGCTGCCGACGCAAACGGTTACCTCGATAAAATTGTTGAGGACTTCAACGAAGAAGACGCCGCGCGCATCAAAACCATCGAACGCACCACCAACCACGACGTAAAAGCGGTGGAATATTTCCTGAAAGAGAAAGTGGCAGATATCCCGGCGCTGCACGCCGTGTCTGAATTTATCCACTTCGCTTGCACCTCAGAAGACATCAACAACCTGTCTCACGCGCTGATGCTGAAAACCGCGCGCGACGAAGTGATCCTGCCGTACTGGCGCAAGATCATTGAGGCGGTAAAAGATCTGGCCGTTCAGTACCGTGATATCCCGCTGCTTTCCCGTACTCATGGCCAGCCGGCAACGCCGTCGACGCTGGGTAAAGAGATGGCGAACGTGGCTTACCGCATGGAACGCCAGTTCCGCCAGCTTAACCAGGTGGAAATTCTGGGCAAAATCAACGGTGCGGTCGGTAACTATAACGCCCATATCGCCGCTTACCCGGAAGTGGACTGGCATCAGTTCAGCGAAGAGTTTGTCACCTCGCTGGGTATTCAGTGGAACCCGTACACCACGCAGATTGAGCCGCATGACTATATTGCCGAGCTGTTTGATTGCATGGCACGTTTCAACACGATCCTCATCGATTTCGACCGTGACGTATGGGGTTACATTGCGCTGAACCACTTCAAGCAGAAAACCATCGCCGGTGAGATTGGTTCTTCCACCATGCCGCACAAAGTTAACCCCATCGATTTTGAAAACTCCGAAGGCAACCTTGGGCTGTCCAACGCCGTGTTGCAGCACCTGGCCAGCAAACTGCCGGTCTCCCGCTGGCAGCGCGATCTGACCGACTCCACCGTGCTGCGTAACCTTGGCGTCGGCGTCGGCTATGCGCTGATCGCCTACCAGTCCACGCTGAAAGGCGTAAGCAAACTGGAAGTGAACCGCGATCGCCTGCTGGACGAGCTGGATCATAACTGGGAAGTGCTGGCCGAGCCGATCCAGACCGTAATGCGCCGCTACGGGATCGAAAAACCGTACGAAAAACTGAAGGAGCTGACGCGTGGTAAACGCGTTGATGCCGAAGGCATGAAGCAGTTTATCGACAGCCTGGCGCTGCCGGAAAACGAAAAAGAGCGCCTGAAGGCGATGACTCCGGCCAACTATATTGGTCGTGCCATCACTATGGTTGATGAGTTGAAATAATCCCCTGCCGTTGCTGTTAGCCCTCTTTCCGCCGCGAAAGAGGGTTTCTTTCTCCCCCGGTTTAAGAAATGTTTATCCCCTGCGCACCACAATCAGCGTTAAACTATTTATATCAAAAATATATGGAGAGTTCTGACGATGCGCGTACTCGTTGTGGAAGATAATGCTCTGTTGCGTCACCATTTAAAGGTTCAGTTGCAGGAGTTAGGACATCAGGTCGACGCCGCAGAAGATGCAAAGGAAGCGGATTACTTTCTAAACGAACACCTGCCGGATATCGCCATTGTCGATCTCGGCTTGCCGGATGAAGATGGTTTGTCGCTGATCCGCCGCTGGCGCAGCCATGACGTCACGCTGCCGGTGCTGGTGCTTACTGCGCGCGAAGGCTGGCAGGACAAGGTGGAAGTGTTGAGTGCTGGTGCAGATGACTACGTCACCAAACCATTCCACATTGAAGAAGTGGTCGCGCGTATCCAGGCGCTGATGCGCCGCAACAGCGGCCTCGCCTCTCAGCTGATCTCCATGCCGCCGTTCCAGGTCGATCTCTCCCGCCGCGAACTCTCCATTAATGACGACGTGGTAAAACTCACCGCGTTCGAATACACCATTATGGAAACGCTAATCCGCAACAGTGGCAAAGTGGTCAGCAAAGATTCGCTGATGCTACAGCTTTACCCCGACGCCGAGCTGCGCGAAAGCCACACCATCGACGTATTGATGGGGCGGTTACGTAAGAAGATCCAGACGCTCTATCCTGATGACGTCATCACCACCGTGCGCGGCCAGGGCTACCTGTTCGAACTGCCGAAATGAGACGCCTGCTGCGGCATTTTCTGCCGCTTTCTCTGCGGGTTCGCTTTTTACTCGCCACGGCTGCCGTCGTGATGGTGCTTTCTCTGGCCTACGGGATGGTGGCGCTGGTGGGTTATAGCGTCAGCTTTGACAAAACGACCTTTCGCCTGCTGCGTGGCGAGAGCAACCTGTTTTATACCCTGGCGCACTGGGATAACAATAAACTCAGTGTGGATCTGCCTGACACCCTCAATTTGCAAAGCCCGACCGTGGCGCTGATCTACGATCAGCAGGGTAAACTTATCTGGTCGCAGAAAGACGTACCGTGGCTGCAACATCTCATCGAGCCGGACTGGCTTACCGCTAACGGCTTTCATGAGATTGAAGCCGATGTGGATAACAGTAGTACGCTGGTTGATGACGACCACTCGATTGCCCAGAAGCTGAAAGAGATCCGCGATGATGACAGCAGCTCCGAAATGACACACTCGGTAGCGGTGAATATCTACCCGGCAACGGCGCACATGCCGCAGTTAACCATTGTGGTGGTCGATACCATCCCCATTGAGCTTAAACGCTCTTATATGGTGTGGAGCTGGTTCGTTTACGTGCTCGCCGCCAACCTGCTGTTAGTGGTGCCGCTGTTGTGGCTGGCGGCGTGGTGGAGCTTGCGGCCGATTGAAGATCTGGCGCGCGAAGTGCGCGAGCTGGAAGAGCACCATCGTGAGCAGCTCAACCCGGAAACCACCCGCGAGCTCACCAGCCTGGTAAGCAACCTCAATCGGTTGTTAAAAAGTGAACGCGAGCGGTACGACAAATACCGCACCACCCTCACCGATCTGACTCACAGCCTGAAAACACCGTTAGCGGTGCTGCAAAGTACCCTGCGATCGCTGCGCGGCGAGAAAATGAGCGTCAGCGACGCAGAGCCGGTGATGCTGGAGCAAATCAGCCGGATCTCCCAGCAAATTGGTTACTACCTGCATCGTGCAACCATGCGCGGTTCCAGTGGTTTGCTCAGCCGTGAACTGCACCCGGTCGCGCCCCTGCTCGACAGCCTGACCTCAGCACTGAACAAAGTTTATCAGCGCAAAGGCGTCAATATTACGCTCGATATTTCACCGGAAATCAGTTTTGTCGGCGAGAAAAACGACTTTATGGAAGTGATGGGTAACGTGCTGGATAACGCCTGCAAATACTGCCTGGAGTTTGTCGAAGTCTCTGCCAGGCAGAGCGACGATACACTGCATATCCTGGTGGAAGATGACGGGCCGGGAATTCCTGCGGCGAAACGTGAGATGGTGTTCGATCGCGGGCAGCGCGCCGACACGTTACGCCCCGGACAGGGCGTCGGGCTTGCGGTGGCACGAGAAATTGTTGATCAGTACGAAGGACAGATCCTGACCGATGAAAGCCTGCTCGGCGGTGCAAAAATGGAAGTGATTTTTGGCCGTCAGCAGACGATGTCGGGCAACGATTAATCCTTCACCGTAACAAACCGGGCAAACAGAACAAAAAGGAGCCATTACGGCTCCTTTTTACTTTTATGTCACATCGTTACGCAGACAAAATGACATATCAGCATTACTATGATCTTTTATTCAGCCACTGATTATTTGCCGGAAACGCATATGGAATATCACGTAGAGATAAACTGGCCAGACTTTATTCAACGCTACTGGCAAAAACGCCCGGTGGTGCTGAAGCGTGGCATTAAGAATTTCGTCGACCCGATAAGCCCCGATGAGCTGGCAGGGCTGGCAATGGAAAATGAAGTGGACAGCCGGCTGGTTAGCCACCTTGATGGCAAATGGCAGGTCGGGCACGGTCCTTTTGAAAGTTACGATCACCTCGGCGAGAACAACTGGTCGTTGCTGGTGCAGGCGGTGAACCACTGGCACCAACCGGCCGCCGCGCTGATGCGTCCGTTCCGCGTTCTTCCCGACTGGCGCACCGACGATCTGATGATCTCGTTTTCAGTCCCTGGTGGCGGCGTTGGTCCGCATCTCGATCAGTATGATGTGTTTATTATTCAGGGAACCGGCCGTCGCCGCTGGCGCGTCGGCGAGAAAACGCCGCTTAAGCAGCACTGTCCGCATCCGGATCTGCTTCAGGTCGATCCATTCGAAGCCATTATTGATGAAGAGATGGAGCCGGGCGATATCCTCTATATTCCGCCTGGATTCCCGCACGAAGGGTATTCGCTGGAAAACTCATTGAACTACTCGGTGGGCTTTCGCGCGCCAAGCGGTCGCGAGCTGATCAGCGGTTTCGCCGATTATGTTCTGCAACGCGAGCTGGGCAGCCAGCGTTACAGCGATCCGGACGTACAGTTGCGCGACCATCCGGCGGATATTTTGCCGCAAGAGCTGGATAAGCTGCGCGAAATGATGCTTGAGTTGATTAATCAACCGGAGCAGTTCAGAGAGTGGATGGGCGAATTTATCTCCCAGTCACGCCACGAACTGGATGTCGCGCCGCCAGAGCCGCCTTATCAACCGGATGAGATTTACGATGCGCTGCAACAGGGCGACAAACTGGTGCGCCTTGGCGGCCTGCGCGTGTTGCGAATCGGTGAAGATGTGTTCGCCAACGGCGAGCGGATCAACTCCCCGCATCGCCCGGCGCTGGAAGCACTCGCCAGCCATATCGTGCTGACAGGCGAACTGCTCGGCGACGCGCTGGAAGATCCCTCGTTCCTCGCCATGCTTGCGGCGCTGGTTAACAGCGGTTACTGGTTCTTTGAAGATTAATGCCTGATGAGATTGCCCGGCGGCGTTTGCTACCGGGCAATGAGAGAAGGTTTACTCAGCTTTAGCGGTCAGTTCGGCGATGCGTACAATCACCTGCACCGCTTTCTCCATGCCTTCCAGCGTTACAAACTCATGTTTGCCGTGATAGTTATAACCGCCGGTAAACAGGTTCGGACAAGGTAATCCCATAAACGAGAGCTGCGCCCCGTCAGTGCCGCCGCGGATCGGTTTCAGATCCGGCTCAATATCGCAGTCGCGCATGGCCTGTTGCGCCACCTCCAGAATGTGCGGAAACTCGACCACTTTCTCGTGCATATTGTAATAACTGTCTTCAATCACCAGTTCGATATAGCAGTCCGGGTGCAGACCTTTGCCGACTTTTTTGGCGATCTCCATCATCTTACGTTTACGCGCTTCGAAGTTTTTGCGGTCAAAATCGCGGATGATGTAGTGCATCTCGGCGCGATCAACCGTGCCTTTAATGCTGGTGAGATGGTAAAACCCTTCGTAGCCTTCAGTCTGTTCCGGGCTCTCCTCTTCCGGAACCTGCGCGTGAATTTTGCTGGCGAGCGTCAAGGCGTTCACCATCACCCCTTTCGCCGTACCGGGATGCACGTTATTGCCAACAATCTTAATGTTCACCGACGCCGCGTTGAAGTTCTCAAACTCCAGCTCGCCCACACCGCCGCCATCAACGGTATAGGCCCATTTCGCGCCGAATTTCTCCACGTCGAAATGCTTCGCCCCTTTACCCACTTCTTCATCCGGCGTGAAAGCGACGCAAATGTCGCCATGCGGAATATTTTTCTTTTTCAGCACAGCCAGCGCGGTCATGATTTCGGCGACGCCAGCTTTATCGTCCGCGCCAAGCAGCGTTTTGCCATCGGTGGTGATCAGCGTCTGGCCCAGCATCTGGTGCAGCACCGGGAACATCACCGGCGAGAGGATCTCATCGCCAACGCCCAGCGCGATATCGCCGCCGCGATAATTTTCAACAATTTGTGGGTTAACATTTTTGCCGCTGTAATCCGGCGAGGTGTCGACATGAGAAATAAAACCAATGGCCGGAACCGGCGTTTGCACATTCGACGGCAATTTCGCCATCACCGTGCCTTTATCACTTAACGTCACATTTTCCAGCCCCATCTCTTCCAGCTGGTTCTGAAGTAAACGCAGGAGCTTCCATTGGCCGTCTGTGCTTGGCACCTGGCGGACGCCGGGCTTTGATTGAGTATCCAGAGAAACGTACTGCAAAAAACGCTCTAATAATTTGTCCATGAAGCCCCCCTACAAAATGTCACAACATTATCAGTAAGCGCGAAAAGACAAATATTGCGTCAGGTCACTTTTACCCCGTAAACGGCAATATTTTCAAAATTGCGCGCGGCGTAGTCAGTATTGTTGAGAACATGCGGTGTTGCGCGGTCAAAAGAGAACAACAATTGGCGATTTCATGGGTTTGCCGTAGAATGCCAGCCCTTAAATCGTGCACAACCCTGAAGGTGGTTCATCACAAACCCCGCATCGGATATCACTTTTGATGCGCAAACACGGGACAGAGTAAATAATTGAACACACAATCGCGTTCGCGTTCACCGCTGGTGCAACTGGCCGGTATTCGCAAAAGCTTTGATGGCAAAAATGTCATTTCTGATTTTAATCTCACCATCAATAACGGCGAATTTCTGACGCTGCTTGGCCCTTCTGGCTGCGGTAAGACCACGGTTCTGCGCCTGATCGCCGGACTGGAAAGTGTTGATGTCGGCCATATTCATCTTGATGCCCAGGATATCACCCACGTTCCGGCAGAACATCGCCATGTGAATACCGTTTTTCAAAGTTACGCCCTCTTCCCGCATATGACCGTGTTCGAAAACGTGGCATTTGGCCTGCGGATGCAAAAAACCCCGGCACAAGACATTACCCCGCGCGTCACCGAAGCGCTGCGCATGGTGCAGCTTGAAGAGTTCGCCCAGCGTAAACCGCACCAGCTTTCTGGCGGCCAGCAACAGCGTGTCGCCATTGCCCGCGCGGTAGTGAATAAACCGCGCTTGCTGCTGCTGGATGAGTCCCTCTCCGCGCTCGATTATAAGCTGCGCAAACAGATGCAGAACGAACTGAAGGCGTTGCAGCGCAAGCTCGGTATCACCTTTGTCTTTGTGACCCACGATCAGGAAGAAGCGCTGACCATGTCGGATCGCATCGTGGTAATGCGCGACGGGCGCATTGAACAGGACGGCACACCGCGCGAAATTTATGAAGAGCCGAAAAACCTGTTTGTCGCCAGCTTTATTGGCGAAATCAATATTTTCAGCGCCACGGTGATTGAGCGTCTGGACGATAGCCGTGTGCGGGCAAATGTCGAAGGCCGCGAGTGCAATATCTATGTCAACTTCGCGGTGGAAAAAGGTCAGCAGTTGAACGTGCTGCTGCGCCCGGAAGATCTGCGCGTCGAAGAGATCCATGATATTGCCGAAACCGAAGGGCTAATTGGCTATGTGCGCGAACGTAACTATAAAGGGATGACGCTGGAATCGATGGTCGAGCTGGAAAACGGCAAAATGGTGATGGTCAGTGAGTTCTTTAATGAAGACGATCCGGATTTTGACCATTCGCTGGATCAGAAAATGGCCATCAACTGGGTAGAGAGTTGGGAGGTCGTACTGGCTGATGAAGAGTACAAGTAAATTCCAGAAGGGCGTGATCGCGACCATCGTCGGTTGGCTTGTACTGTTTGTGTTTCTGCCCAACCTGATGATCATCGCCACCAGCTTTTTGACCCGCGACGACGCTAACTTCGTCAAACTGGTCTTCACGCTGGATAACTACACCAGGCTGCTGGATCCGCTCTATTTCGACGTGCTGCTGCACTCGCTCAACATGGCGTTTGTCGCCACGCTGGCGTGTCTGGCGCTGGGCTACCCGTTTGCCTGGGTTCTGGCCAAACTGCCTGCAAAGGTGCGCCCGTTACTGCTGTTTTTGCTGATTGTCCCTTTCTGGACTAACTCGCTGATCCGCATCTACGGGCTGAAAATTTTCCTCAGCACAAAAGGCTATCTTAACGAGTTTCTGCTGTGGCTGGGCGTTATCGATACGCCGCTGCGCATTATGTTTACCCCCGGCGCGGTGATTATCGGGCTGGTCTACATTCTGCTGCCGTTTATGGTGATGCCGCTCTACTCCAGTATCGAAAAGCTCGATAAACCGCTGCTGGAAGCGGCAAAAGATCTCGGTGCCAGCAAGCTGCAAACCTTTATACGCATCATTATTCCGCTGACCATGCCGGGGATTGTCGCCGGTTGTTTGCTGGTAATGCTGCCTGCTATGGGGTTGTTCTACGTCTCGGATTTAATGGGCGGCGCAAAAAACCTGCTGGTCGGTAACGTGATTAAGAGCCAGTTCCTGAACATCCGCGACTGGCCGTTTGGGTCGGCAACCAGCATCACGCTGACTATCGTCATGGGGCTGATGCTGCTGGTTTACTGGCGCGCCGCGCGATTGCTGAATAAGAAGGTGGAGCTCGAATGATCGGTCGACTGCTGCGCGGCGGTTTTATGACCGCCATTTACGCTTACCTTTACATCCCGATCATTATTTTGATCGTCAACTCCTTTAACAGCTCGCGCTTTGGCATCAACTGGCAGGGCTTTTCCACACAGTGGTACAGCTTATTGATGAATAACGACAGCCTGCTGCAGGCGGCGCAGCACTCGCTGACAATGGCAGTGCTGTCGGCAACGTTCGCGACGCTAATTGGCTCGCTGACCGCCGTGGCGCTTTACCGCTACCGTTTTCGCGGTAAACCGTTTGTTAGCGGCATGCTGTTTGTGGTGATGATGTCACCGGATATCGTGATGGCAATTTCGCTGCTGGTGCTGTTTATGCTGCTCGGCGTGCAGCTGGGTTTCTGGTCGCTGCTGTTTTCACATATCACCTTCTGCCTGCCGTTTGTGGTGGTCACGGTGTTCTCGCGGCTGAAAGGGTTTGATGTGCGGATGCTGGAAGCGGCCAAAGATCTGGGTGCCAGCGAGATGACTATCTTGCGCAAAATCATCCTGCCGCTGGCGATGCCCGCTGTCGCCGCAGGCTGGTTGCTGAGCTTTACCCTGTCGATGGATGACGTCGTGGTTTCCTCTTTTGTCACCGGGCCCGGGTATGAAATTCTGCCATTGAAGATTTACTCGATGGTCAAAGTCGGCGTATCGCCGGAAGTGAACGCGCTGGCGACGATCCTGCTGGTGTTGTCGCTGGTGCTGGTGATTGCCAGTCAGTTGATTGCGCGTGATACGACGAAAACAAAAAGCCTGCCTCGCCAGGCGTAATTGATGCAGCCAGTTCGGGCGGACAGCGCACAGAAGCCGCAGTACGTGAGGCGTTCGGGCACTGTCCAGACCCGGAATGGCAAATAAAATAGCCTGCAAGACAGGCTCTAACTCAGGGGACGTTTGAATGAAAAAATGGTCACGCCACCTGCTCGCGGCGGGCGCACTTGCCCTCGGCATGAGCGCCGCACACGCCGACGACAACAAAACACTCTACTTCTATAACTGGACCGAGTATGTGCCGCCGGGCCTGCTGGAACAGTTCACCAAAGAGACCGGCATCAAGGTTATCTATTCGACGTATGAATCGAATGAAACGATGTACGCCAAGCTCAAAACCTATAAAGAAGGCGCGTACGACCTGGTGGTGCCGTCGACCTACTTCGTGGACAAAATGCGCAAAGAGGGCATGATCCAGAAGATCGACAAAACGAAGCTGACTAACTTCCACAATCTCGATCCCGAGATGCTTAACAAACCGTTCGACCCGAATAACGATTACTCGATTCCGTACATTTGGGGCGCGACGGCGATTGGTGTTAACACTGACGCCATCGATGCAAAAACCATCACCAGTTGGGCAGATCTGTGGAAACCGGAATACAAAAGCAGCCTGCTGTTGACCGATGATGCGCGCGAAGTGTTCCAGATGGCGCTGCGCAAACTCGGTTATTCCGGCAACACTACCGATGAGAAAGAGATTGAAGCGGCGTATAAAGAGCTGCAAAAACTGATGCCCAACGTGGCGGCGTTCAACTCCGATAACCCGGCGAACCCGTATATGGAAGGCGAAGTGAACCTCGGTATGGTGTGGAATGGCTCCGCCTGGGTTGCGCGCCAGGCGGGAACGCCGCTGGAGGTCGTGTGGCCGAAAGAAGGCGGCATTTTCTGGATGGACAGCTTAGCGATTCCCGCCAACGCGAAAAACGTCGACGGTGCGCTGAAGCTGATTAACTTCCTGCTGCGCCCGGAAATCGCCAAACAGGTGGCGGAAACCATCGGCTACCCGACGCCAAACCTGGCGGCGCGTAAGCTGCTCAAACCTGAGGTGGCAAACGATAAATCTCTCTATCCGGATACCGAAACCATCCAGAAAGGTGAATGGCAAAACGATGTCGGTAGTGCCAGCGCCATTTATGAAGAGTATTACCAGAACTTGAAAGCGGGCCGTTAACGCTATCGTCGACCGGGTCGCTCACCCGGTCGACACCGTCAGAAGTAACCCCGGGCTGGCATTCTCCGCCCGCAACGTCCAGCCGTGTGCCAACGCAATTTCATGGCAAATCGCCAGCCCCAATCCCGCCCCGCTATCGCGTCGATGCGCGCCGCGCCAGAAGCGCGAAAACAGCAAGGGCAATTCCTCTTCCGCCACGCCCGGCCCGACATCGCGCACCGTGAACCCCTTTTCGCTGACGGTTATATGCACTGCCGTACCAAGAGGCGAGTGCTGGATAGCGTTCTCGATCAGATTCTTAAGCAGGGTAAATAATGCCCCGCGATCGGCGCGCCAGCGCAGCGGCTCATCTGCCGTTGATAAGGTCAACGAAACCTGCGCATCTGAAGCGATACGCTGAAGAAACTGCACGCTATCACGGGCAATCGCTGGTACATCAACCGGAGCAAACCGGTAGCTAAGCGGTTCGCTGGCCTCTGCCAGCAGTAATAACTGCTGAACCTGACGCGCCAGATGCTCGACCTGCAACAATAACAGCTCGCGTGCGTCGAGTTGTTGATCCATCAGCTCGACTTCCGCGCGTATTAGCGTCAGCGGCGTTTTTAACTCATGTGCTGCCTTCGCCAGAAAATCCTGCTGATTGCGATACCCCTTCTCCAGTCGCGCCAGCGCCTGGTTGAAACTGTCAATCAGCGGGGAGATCTCTGTCGGTACCCCGTGCGTTTGCAGACGGGCATCCAGCGATCGCGGCGAAATAAGCGCCGCCTCCGTTGAAACATTGCGCAGCGGCTTCAGGGAATATTTCAGCGTCACCCACGCACACAGCCCGAAGACCACCAGCAGCACCAGGCTGAACAACTCGATACCAAAGCGGATAAACGGTAAGGCAAAACCGCGATGCAGAAAATCGATAATGCGTGAGCTGGCGGCCATCTGGATCCACCAGGTTTTGCCTGCAAGAACATACGGTTCGGTCGCGCCATCGTAAATCATGCCGTTAAGCGTAAATTTAAACTCTCGTGAGACTTGCGGTGCCAGCGTCGGCCAGTGCTGCGCGCCGGGCGACATCAGCACAACTCGCCCTTCGTCATCCAGCACACGATAAGCCACATCATCGGTGATGCTCTGGTAGATCCACAGTGGATACTGGTCGCCGTTGTTGAACCCGGTCGGCTGTCCGCGCAAGTCAAACTGTAATTCCTGAGCCAGTCTGTGGGTGTAGTCAGAAAGATCCATCCCCGGTAAACGCTCTTTCACCAGCCGCCCGGACAGCACCAGCAACGCGATACTCAGCAGCGCTCCGGCAATAAACGCCAGCAGGATCTTCAGCGCAAGGCTATTCAGCCAACGTTTTTTCCCGAATGGCATAGCCTAATCCTCTGAGGTTAACAATCTGCAAGCGCGACCCAATCGCCGTTAACTTACGCCTTAACCGGTGCAGCGCGACGTCGAGCGCGTTTGGCGTCACCGCATCGCTTAAGCCCCATCCGGCGGCTTCCATCCGGCTGCGGCGCACGACGCCGCCCTGCTTGCCCACCAGCGCTAACATGATTTGCAGCTCAGCGGGCGCCAGCGCAATGTGCTGTTCGCCACACTGCATAAGGCTGGTTTCCGGCGACAGGGTTAAATCGCCCCATGCCGGTTGCAGCGGCTGGCTTTGCGCCGGACGGCGCAACAAGGCACGCACGCGCGCCACCAGTTCCTCCATGGCAAACGGCTTGGCGAGATAGTCATCCGCGCCCGCCTCCAGCCCTTCGACGCGATCGTGCAGTGCATCGCGGGCGGTGAGGATCAAACAGGGGATCGCCGCGACCTGCGCCTGGCGCAGGCGATACAACAACTGGATACCGTCACCATCGGGCAAGCCACGATCGAGCACCAGCCCCTGGTAGGAGACCTGCGCTATCGCCGTCCAGGCCGCATCGCCGCGCCCGACAATATCCGCAGCGATCCCCGCCGCCGCCAAGCCTTTAGCAATCAGGCGCGCCAGATGGTCGTGATCTTCAATCAGTAATATTCGGCTCATCAGAAATAGTACAGATAACTCATAAAAATGCGGTTTTCGTTAGTCCTGTCCACCAGCGGGCTGTCCTTAATTTCTGACGCCAGTAGCGTCATTTCCACATCAACCATCAGCGAGTGGTGCTCATTGAACGCGTACAGGCTGCGTACGCCCATTTCGGTGTTAATCGTCGCATCCGCACGGTACGCTGGCCGCCACGGACGTGCTTCGCTGCGGCGCACGCCGTAGTAATAATCGACATAGCTGCTGTTATAACGGCTGGCGACCAGGCGCGGCGTCAGCGTAAATTGCTCGCTCAGATGCCAGCTTTTTTCTGCGCCCAGGCGTAAACGCTGCCCGCTGCTGTGGCCGGAAAGATCGTGCGTCCAGTCGGCAAACAGATCCACCACCGGGTTTTGCCACTCAATGCCCGCTCCGCCCCAGAATCCCCCTTTGCGCTTGTCCATCCCTTTGAGGATATCGGCATCATCGGACGAATAACCTGCGCCATCGTAACGGGCTATTAGACCGATATTGAGCTGTTGGGTTTCACTCAGATGCAGCGCGGGCAATTTAACTTCAGCCGCCGTGCCTAAAAAACGGAAATAACGGTTTTCATAATGCAGAATCGGGATCGGGGTGTACTGACGGTCACTATCCTGGTAAGGCTTTTGCGTGCTAATGACGCCGACGCCAATTCCCCAAACCGGCGGTTCTTCCGCCTGGGCGGCAAAGACAACAGAGACGAGACTTGCTGCGACAACACAACGTGGCACAACAACCATGATGAGGCTCCTGTTAGCGGTGGAAACGCTATCATCAGGGGCGTTGTCTTACGGGGAACTTACCGGCGATTTTCACGATAGTCACGCTGGCGCGTGGTGAACAGATCAGCAAAAAGCGCGCTAAACCGCCATCCTCTTAGCGAAAAAGGATGGCGGTGATCGTTAAAGCCCTTTCAGCAGCTTTTCGACATATTCCGGCACGACCTGGCTTGCCAGTCCGTAATGTTTCTCTTCAAACTCGCTGCCGACCTGGCTCGGTTCGAGATTCAGCTCTACGGTGTGCGCGCCCTGCAGTTTCGCTTCATGCACAAACCCGGCAGCCGGATAAACATGCCCGGATGTGCCAATCGCGATAAATACATCCGCCATTGCCAGCGCGCTGTAGATCTCGTCCATCCCCAGCGGCATTTCGCCAAACCACACCACATGCGGACGCAGCGGCGCCGGGAATTGACAGCAGTGGCATTTGTCATCGTGCGTGACATCGCCCGTCCACTCCAGCACCTGCCCGCTTTGCGAACAGCGCACTTTCAGCAGCTCACCGTGCATATGGATAATGTTTTTATTGCCCGCGCGTTCGTGCAGATTGTCGATGTTTTGCGTGATCAGCAAAAAGCGATCGCCCAGCGCCTGCTCCAGCTTCGCCAGCGCCAGATGCGCGGCATTAGGCACAATATCTGGCAGTTGCAGTTGCCTGCGCCGATCGTTATAGAAGGTTTGCACCAGTTGCGGGTTGCGGGCAAAACCTTCCGGCGTCGCCACGTCTTCAACATGATGTTCTTCCCACAGCCCATCTGCCGCGCGGAAGGTTCGAATACCGGATTCAGCGGAAATGCCCGCTCCCGTCAGAACGACGACTCTTGGTTTTTCCATTACGCCTGGCACCATTGTGTCTCTGAAAAAAATTCGCTGACGTAAGCGCTCGCGCAAACGGCGCTTGTTACGGCGAAAACGGCTGAGACGATGTGAACGTCGCGATTGCATAGCATCCTCTCAGATTAGTCAGTGAGGTGAAGAAAGGCCGCGCCGCGCATCCCGCCCGCATCGCCGTGGCGCGCGCGTTCGATACGCGGTACATCGCCTGCCGGTAACAGATGCGGCGCGATACGCGCCGGCAACAGCTTGGTCAGCGCGCTGAAATTCGATAAACCGCCGCCAATCACCAGCAGATCCGGGTCGACGATAGTCAGAATATTACCCAGACATACCGCCAGCAAATCCACGTAACGTTCCACGTGCGCCAGCGCCTTCGCATCTCCCTGTTCCCAGCGCGTTATGATTTCCGGCGCTGACAAGGATTGATGATAGAAGTGTCGGTACAGCCACGCAAAACCGCGACCAGAGAGATAATTTTCAATACAACCGATTTTTCCGCAGCCGCAGCGAGTCAGCGGGAAATCAAAGCCCATCAGCCCCAGTGCATCCACCGGCAGGCGGATATGACCAAACTCACCGGTGATAAAGCGACGGCCAGGGATGGATTTGCCATTGACCACCAGTCCACCGCCAACGCCAGTACCGAGGATTAACCCCATCACCAGCGGATACTGGCGGAATTCATCGTCCCAGGCTTCGGAGAGCGTAAAGCAGTTGGCGTCGTTGTCGATACGCACATTGCGCTCAAGCAACGCAGTAAGGTCGGCGCGCAGCGGTCGACCGCTGGCGGCGGGAAGATTAGCGGCATACAGCGTACCGTCGGCAGTTTCCGGCATGCCGGGAATACCGACGCCGACGCTGCCTTTGACGCCGAAATGCGCATCTGCTTCGGCAACCAGATCGGCAATGGCGCCCAGAAACGCTTCATAACTGTCGTGCGGGGTGGCGACGCGCTTTTCCCACTGTAAGCGCCGGTTGGCGTCAAAAACGCCCAACGCGATTTTACTGCCGCCGATATCAAATCCGTAATTCATTGCCACTCCTTCGTTGTGGCCCGTTCCACGCGGAATTACTGCCCGCTCAGCACTCTTGCAGGATCAATATTGCTCGCCCGGCGCGCCGGATACCAGCTTGCCAACAGGCTTAGCGCCAGCGCCGTCACCAGCACATAGACGACATCCAGCGGGTGCAGCTCCGATGGCAGGAAATCGATAAAGTAGATATCTCCCGACAGGAACTGATGGCCGATCAACTTTTCAATCACGTTAATGATTGGCGTTAATTGCAATGACACGACAACGCCGATCACCACACCGCTGATGCTGCCAAGCAGGCCCGCCAGCAGACCGTACCAGACGAAAATGGCGCGGATAAGCCCATCTTTCGCCCCAAGTGTACGCAGCACGGCAATATCACCGCTCTTGTCTTTTACCGCCATGACCAGCGTCGAGACAATGTTAAAACAGGCCACGCCAATCACTAAAACCATCGCCAGATACATTATGGCGCGGATCATCTGGATGTCGCGGTACATGTAGCCGTACTTACCGATCCAGCTTTTGATATAGACGTAGCTGTTGGTCACTTCACCCGCGTCGCGCACCAGTTTGTTGGCGTTAAACACATCATTTACTTTGATGTCGATACCGGTAACGCTTGCGCCCATATCCAGATATTGCTGCGCATCCTGCATCGGGATCATCGCATAGCTGTGATCAAGCTGACCGCTCAGTTGCAGAATGCCCGTCACGTGCAAACGCACGCGTTTGGGTTGCAGCAGTTTATGCGCGTCATCGGAGTTGGGGATCATGATAGAAACCCAGTCGCCCTGCTTCACTTTCAGCGCATCGGCTACGCCTTTACCCAGAATGATCTGCTGCTCACCGGCACGGAAATTTTGCCAGGCGTCGCCCTGTACAAATTTCGGCAAGGCGCTGAGCTGCGTTTCCTGCGCCGGGTCAACGCCTTTCACCTGAATCGCGCGCAGGTTGGCACCGCTTTCCACCAGCCCGGTAAAATTAATATAGGGCGCAGCGGCGGCAATGCCCGGCACTTTTTTCACTTTTTCCAGCGCCGTGTCCCAGTTCGTCCACGGCTGATTCACCGGCTCGATTTCACCGTGCGGCACCACCGCCAGAATGCGGTTGTTCAGTTCACGTTCGAAGCCGTTCATCGCGCTTAAACCGACAATCAGCACCGCCACACCCAGCGCGATGCCAACGGTGGAGATCACCGAAATCAGCGACACCATGCCGCCACGACGGCGACCACGGCTAAAACGCAGCGCAATCAGTAAAGAGAGGGGTGAGGCCATTACTCGGCCCCCATCAGGGTGACTTCAGTGTTCAGGCGACCATCGCGCATTTCCAGTTGGCGGTTCATGCGTTTCGCCAGTTGTAAATCATGTGTCACCACGAGGAAAGCCGTGCCCTGCATTTTGTTCAGTTCGCCCAGCAGTTCAAAAATGCTGTCCGCGTTACGCGCATCGAGGTTCCCGGTCGGTTCATCCGCCAGTACCAGGCGCGGATTGTTGACCAGCGCGCGGGCAATGGCCACACGCTGGCGTTCGCCGCCGGAAAGCTCGGAAGGGCGGTGGCTGGCGCGATGTTCAAGCCCAACCGCGCGCAGCATTTCCAGAGCACGTTCATTAATTTCCGCCGGTTTCTTTTTGCCAATCAGCAGCGGCATTGCCACGTTTTCCAGCGCGGTGAAGTCCGGCAACAGATGGTGAAACTGGTAGATAAAGCCTAATTCCCGGTTACGCAGCTCCGCTTTAGCGGTCGAGGAGAGTTTGCTCATCGGCTGGTCACGGAAAATCACATCGCCTGAGGTTGGCGTATCCAGCCCACCTAACAGATGCAGCAGCGTACTTTTGCCGGAGCCGGAGCTGCCGACAATCGCCATTAACTCCCCTTCCGCCATGCTAAAGCTAACATCGTGCAGTACGTCGGTTTGCACACTGCCTTCCTGATAGCGTTTGCACAGGTTGTCGCATTGCAACAGGATCTTATTCATAACGTAAAGCCTCAGCGGGTTGAGTGGCGGCAGCGCGCCAGGAAGGATAAAGCGTAGAGAGCAGCGCGATGGCCATCGCCACCAGCGCAATACCAATCACCTGCAGCGGTTCAATCGCCACCGGCAGCGCTGCGCCATCTAGGAAGGCACCAATAATCGGCATCAGATTATTTAACTGGCTGGCGAGCAGTGCGCCCAGCCCGGCACCCAGCAACGCGCCAATAATCCCGGCGCTGGCTCCTTGCACCATAAACACGGCCATGATTTGACGTGGGGTTAAGCCCTGGGTTTGTAAAATGGCTACCTCGCCCTGCTTTTCCATCACCATCAAACCCAGCGAGGTAATAATGTTGAATGCCGCAACGGCGATGATCAGGCTCAGCAGCAGCCCCATCATATTTTTTTCCATCCGCACAGCCTGGAACAGCTCGCCTTTACGATCGCGCCAGTCCTGCCATTTGGTGCCTTCCGGCAATTTTTGCTGGCTGAGCACATCGACTTTCAGCGGCTCGTTCAACCACAAACGCCAGCCGGTGATATTGCCCGCCGGGTAGCGCATCAGGCGTGAGGCGTCATCAATATTGACCAGCATCTGGTATTCGTCGACTTCGCTGTTCGCCGCAAACGTGCCAACCACGGTGAACAGGCGCTGGCTCGGCAAGCGGCCCATCGGCGTAAACTGGCTGGCGGACGGCACCATCACGCGAATTTGATCGCCACGGTTCACGCCCAACTGACCAGCCAGTTGCTCACCGAGGATAATGTTGTATTTGCCCGCTTGCAGGTCGCTTTGTTTGACATTGACCAGATACGGCGTCAACGGATCGGGTTGTGCTGGATCGATGCCCATCATCACGCCAACCGCCACGCTGCGCGCGCTCTGGAGCACCACATCGCCGGTAGTGAGCGGCGCGATACGTGTCACGCCCTGCAATTTGACCTGGCTTGCCGGGAGTTGCGCTGGATTCAGTGAGCCGTTTTGCGTGGTGAGAGTGGCCTGCGGCATCAGCCCCAGGATGTTGTTTTGCAGCTCACGCTCAAAGCCATTCATCACCGATAACACCGTTACCAGCGCCATAACACCGAGGGTGATGCCAATGGTTGACAGCCAGGAGACAAAGCGGCCAAAGCGGTCCGCTGCGCGCCCGCGCATATAGCGCAGGCCTATGAAAAGAGTGACAGGCTGGTACATGAAATCCGTCTGGTTGCTGATAGCAGAGTGAGGAGTATATAAGCGAAAGCACAGAGCGTAAATGAGTGAAACGGTAAGTATTCGTCAGACAGATAAGGAAAAATTCCGTGAAATCAAACCAATAAACAACCATCGGCCAGTTTGCATTTCCGTTTGTTTGTACGGCTGTTGACCGTTAACTCCCCCTCACCTTAATCCGAAAATGAACAAATACAGACACTTCCCCAATACATCGCCCTCCAGCCTGACCAGGATCAACGGCCAGAATTTTGGCAAAACAGGCAAACGTGTTAATGAAACAGAAAGCATTATGGATTAATCAAATCAAGGGGTTATGTATTTGTCTGGTCGTGGTTTATCACTCAGTCATCACGTTTTACCCGCACCTTTCGACTTTCCAGCATCCGTGGTCGCAAACACTCTCTAAGTGCTGGATTTATTTCAACCTTTATCTCGCACCGTTTCGTATGCCGGTGTTCTTTTTTATCTCCGGCTATCTTATTCGCCGTTATATAGACGATGTACCGTGGAAAGATACGCTCGATAAGCGTATCTGGAGCATCGTCTATGTACTGGCGCTGTGGGGCGTATTGCAATGGGCTGGTCTAAGCCAGATTAATGACTGGCTCGCGCCGCAGCGCGATCTGAGTAACGCCGCCAACGCGGCTTATGCGGAGAACTGGCGCGAGTTTCTTCAGGGCATGCTCACCGCCAGCACCAGCCTGTGGTATCTCTATGCGCTGGTGGTCTATTTCACGCTTTGTAAGCTGCTCAGCAACTGGAAAGTGCCGGTATTAGCGCTGATGATCCTGGCAAGCCTGGCGATTAATTACCTACCGCTGCCGTGGTGGGGGATGAACAGCGTGGTGCGCAATATGATTTTCTATTCTCTCGGAGCCTGGTATGGGACAAGCGTAATGGAGTGGGTCAAAACCGTGTCGCTCCGCCGTTACGGGTTGCTGTTCGCGCTGGCGGCCGTGGTGGCTTTCGGGTTGTGGATGTTCAATATGCCACTGCCGCTGTGCCTGCTTTCCATCGTGGGCATTATGCGTTTGTTCCAGATGCTGGAGCAGCGTTTTCCACCCAACGAAAAGAGCCTGCTGAACGTGGTCGGCTCTAATACGCTGGCGATTTACACCACGCATCGCATTCTGATTGAGGCCATCAGCCTTGCGCTACTCAAACCGATGAACGCGGGCACATGGCCGCAAACAGTCGAACTGGCGCTGCTGTTAGTCTATCCGTTCGCCACGTTGCTGATTTGTACGCTGGCTGGGCTGATGGTGCGAAAATTGTCGTCGGCGCTGTTCGCCGATCTCTTTTTCACGCCGCCAACGAAACATCTCACGACGGTGCAAGCGCGTTAATCCTGCGCGTCGTATTGGCTAAAGCCGCCTAATCACAGATAATAATGGTATTGCGTATCAGGGATATGCCCCCATAACGGGGGCATATCCATAACGAGATCTTGATATCCCCATGCCTGAACAATACCGTTATTCCCTGCCTGTCAAAGCAGGCGACCAGCGCCAGTTTGGCGAACTGACAGGTGCTGCCTGCGCCACCGAAGTTGCGGAAATCATTGAGCGCCATCCTGGCCCGGTCGTGCTGATTGCGCCGGATATGCAAAACGCGCTGCGCTTGCAAGATGAGATTGGTCAATTTACCGATAACCTGGTGATGAATCTTGCCGACTGGGAAACGCTGCCGTATGACAGTTTCTCGCCACATCAGGAAATCATCTCTTCCCGCCTGTCGACGTTATATCAACTGCCCTCCATGCAGCGCGGCGTGCTGATTGTTCCGGTAAATACGCTGATGCAACGCGTTTGCCCGCACAGTTACCTGCATGGTCATGCGCTGGTGATGAAAAAAGGGCAACGTTTGTCGCGCGATGAACTGCGCAGCCAACTGGATAGCGCGGGCTATCGCCATGTTGATCAGGTGATGGAGCATGGGGAATACGCCACGCGCGGCGCGCTGCTCGATCTTTTCCCGATGGGCAGCGAGCAGCCCTTCCGCCTCGACTTTTTCGACGACGAAATCGACAGTTTGCGTCTGTTCGACGCTGATACCCAGCGTACGCTGGAAGAAGTCGAGGCGATTAACTTACTGCCCGCGCACGAATTCCCGACCGATAAAAACGCCATTGAGCTGTTCCGCAGCCAGTGGCGCGATAAATTTGAGGTCAAACGCGACGCAGAGCATATCTACCAGCAAGTCAGTAAAGGTACGTTGCCTACCGGGATTGAGTACTGGCAACCGCTGTTTTTCAGCGAACCGCTACCGCCGCTGTTCAGTTATTTCCCGGCGAACACGTTGCTGGTCAACACCGGTAATCTGGAAAACAGTGCCGAACGCTTCCAGCAGGAGACGCAGGCGCGTTTTGAGAATCGCGGCGTTGATCCCATGCGCCCCTTGCTACCGCCGGAGACGCTGTGGCTTCGCGTTGATGAACTCTACAGCGAGCTGAAGAAATGGCCGCGCATCCAGTTAAAAACCGAACCACTGTCCGACAAAGCCGCGCATGTTAACCTGGGTTACCGGTCGTTGCCGGATCTGGCGGTACAGGCGCAGCAGAAATCGCCGCTCGATAACCTGCGTAAGTTCCTGGAATCCTTCGCCGGACCGGTGGTGTTCTCCGTTGAAAGTGAAGGTCGTCGCGAAGCATTAATTGAACTGCTGGCGCGCATCAAAGTTGCGCCTAAACGCATTATGCGTCTCGACGAAGCCGAAGCGCCCGGCGCATATCTGATGATCGGCTCCGCAGAACACGGCTTTATCGATACGTTGCGCAGCCGGGCGCTGATTTGTGAAAGCGATCTGCTCGGCGAGCGCGTCGCGCGTCGTCGCCAGGACACACGACGCACCATCAACCCGGATACCCTGATCCGCAATCTCGCCGAACTGCATGACGGCCAGCCGGTGGTGCATCTGGAGCACGGCGTGGGGCGTTATGCCGGAATGACCACGCTGGAAGCGGGCGGCATCAAAGGCGAATACCTGATGCTGACCTACGCGGGTGATGCCAAATTGTACGTGCCCGTTTCGTCGCTGCATTTAATCAGCCGCTACGCAGGCGGTGCGGAAGAGAACGCGCCACTGCATAAACTGGGTAGCGATGCCTGGTCGCGCGCGCGGCAAAAAGCGGCGGAGAAAGTGCGCGATGTCGCCGCAGAGCTGCTGGATATTTATGCTCAACGCGCAGCCAAAGCGGGCTTCGCCTTTAAACATGACAAAGAGCAGTATCAACTTTTCTGCGACAGTTTCCCGTTTGAAACCACGCCGGATCAGGCACAGGCCATTAATGCGGTGCTCAGCGATATGTGCCAGCCGCTGGCAATGGACCGCCTGGTGTGTGGCGATGTCGGCTTCGGTAAAACTGAAGTAGCGATGCGCGCCGCGTTTCTCGCGGTCGAGAATAATAAGCAGGTGGCGGTGCTGGTGCCTACCACCCTGCTCGCTCAGCAGCACTTCGATAACTTCCGCGACCGCTTCGCCAACTGGCCGGTGCGCATTGAAATGCTTTCACGTTTTCGCAGCGCCAAAGAGCAGGCGCTGATCCTGGAGCAAGCCGCCGAGGGGAAAATCGATATTCTGATTGGCACTCACAAGCTGCTGCAAAGCGATGTCAAGATGAAGGATCTCGGTCTGTTAATTGTCGATGAAGAGCACCGTTTCGGTGTGCGTCACAAAGAGCGCATTAAAGCGATGCGCGCTGATGTGGATATCCTGACGCTGACCGCCACGCCGATCCCCCGTACGCTGAATATGGCGATGAGCGGGATGCGCGATCTGTCGATTATCGCCACCCCGCCCGCGCGCCGCCTGGCGGTAAAAACCTTTGTACGTGAGTACGACAACCTGGTGGTTCGCGAAGCGATGCTGCGTGAGATCCTGCGCGGTGGGCAGGTCTACTATCTCTACAATGATGTGGAAAATATCCAGAAAGCTGCTGACCGGCTGGCGGAACTGGTGCCAGAAGCGCGCATCGCCATTGGCCACGGCCAGATGCGTGAACGCGAGCTGGAGCGGGTAATGAATGATTTCCACCATCAACGTTTCAACGTGCTGGTGTGCACCACCATTATTGAAACCGGGATCGATATTCCGACCGCCAATACCATCATTATTGAACGCGCCGATCACTTCGGTCTTGCCCAGCTACATCAGTTGCGCGGACGTGTCGGGCGTTCGCACCATCAGGCCTACGCCTGGCTGCTGACGCCGCATCCCAAAGCCATGACCACCGATGCGCAAAAACGCCTGGAGGCCATCGCCTCGCTGGAAGATTTAGGCGCGGGCTTTGCGCTGGCTACGCATGATCTGGAGATCCGCGGCGCGGGAGAGCTGCTGGGCGAAGACCAGAGTGGGCAGATGGAAACTATCGGCTTCTCGCTCTATATGGAGCTGCTGGAAAACGCGGTCGATGCGCTGAAAGCGGGCCGCGAGCCGTCGCTGGAAGATCTGACCAGCCAGCAAACTGAAGTTGAATTACGTATGCCTTCGCTGTTGCCGGATGACTTTATTCCTGACGTCAACACGCGCTTGTCATTCTATAAACGCATCGCCAGCGCCAAAGATGAGAACGCACTGGAGGAGATTAAAGTCGAGCTGATTGACCGTTTCGGCCTGTTGCCGGATGCGGCGCGTACCCTGCTGGATATTGCCCGCTTGCGCCAGCAGGCGCAAAAACTGGGGATCCGCAAGCTGGAAGGCAACGAGAAAGGCGGCATGATTGAGTTCAACGCGAAAAATCATGTCAACCCGGCATGGCTGATTGGCTTACTGCAGAAACAACCGCAGCATTTCCGCCTCGATGGCCCAACGCGGCTGAAGTTTATGCAGGATCTCAGCGAACGCAAAGTGCGTATGGATTGGGTACGTCACTTTATGCAGCAGCTCGCCGAAAACGCGGTAGCGTGACAAAATGATCCAGGCCGGGTCACACGACCCGGCATTTTTACTTTCCACAACATTTACAAATATTTTGCAATATCCCAGGATTTCCCTACACGCCGACCTACCATAATTCCATCACACAGCTTTATAGCAATAACCTTATGATTTACATGGATTATGGTAATGATAAAAACGTCGCGTTTCGTTCACTGGCTCGCGCTGCTGGCCGCCACTGTCGCTCTCGCCCTACCCGCACACGCTAATACCTGGCCTTTACCCCCTTCCGGCAGCAACCTCGTCGGCGAGAATCGTTTTCATGTCGTGCAGAATGACGGCGGTTCACTGGAGGCAATTGCCAAGCAATACAATGTGGGGTTTCTTGCGCTTTTGCAGGCCAATCCCGGTATTGATCCGTATGTCCCGCGCGCGGGCAGCGTACTGACCATTCCGCTGCAAACGCTGCTACCCGATGTACCGCGCAAAGGCATCGTGATCAACCTCGCCGAGCTGCGCCTCTATTACTATCCGCCGGGTAAAAACGAAGTCACGGTTTACCCGATCGGCATTGGCCAACTGGGTGGCGACACGCTGACGCCCACCATGGTCACCACAGTCTCTGATAAACGCGCGAACCCCACCTGGACACCGACCGCGAATATTCGTGCGCGTTATAAAGCGCAGGGAATAGATCTGCCAGCGGTGATGCCTGCCGGGCCGGATAACCCGATGGGACACCACGCCATTCGCCTTGCCGCTTTTGGTGGCGTCTATTTGCTGCACGGTACTAACGCCGATTTCGGTATCGGTATGCGCGTTAGCTCCGGCTGCATTCGCCTGCGCGACAAGGACATTTCTAACCTGTTTGCCCAGGTTTCCCCGGGTACGCCAGTGAATATCATCAATACGCCGATCAAAGCGTCAGTTGAACCTGATGGCAGGCGGCTGGTTGAAGTGCATCAGCCGTTATCGAAATCGATTAACGATGATCCCAAAACGTTACCCATTGTGCTGAACGCCGCGATGCAAGCGTTCAAAGAGGATGCGCGCAGCGATGCAGCAGTGATGAGCCATGCGATGGAAGTACGTTCCGGGATGCCGGTCGATATCACCCGTCATACTGAAAATGCACCGCTGGTGATGTAACTGCTCTGCTGGTGAAAAAAAGGCCCTGCGATAATTCGCGGGGCTTTTTTATATAACGGTGGCGTAATGCGTTGCACTTATTTGTAAAGAACAGCCGTGCCGTGCAGGTTATCGGAGCCGGTCACAGAGGTGATGCGAAACGATTTAGCGCCCATCTGATCGGCTTTCTGTGCCAGTTGATCTTCAACAGAGGTGAGGTTGGAATTCGCACGCACACCAACGGTCGCTACTTCCTGCTGGCCTGTCGGAGCAGATTGCACTTCAACAGCAGCGAAACTGGCGAAAGAGAGAGAACTCAGTACAGTAGCAGTAAACAGCGCAGTGATATTTTTCATGATGTCTTTCCTGGATGCAGGTGAAGGATGTCGTTAAACATTAAGTTAACGATCGATACACAAATCGTAGATGTGATCTGCATCAGGCGTCAATGTTTTTTTATAATGATCACTAATTAAAACAAAATTTATTTAAAATTCATAACGATATGATTTATCGATATGTGCTAATTTGCTGCTGGTTATCTGTCGGGAATATTTTTATAATGGTCATTCAACAAACTAACAAAGGTTAGGCGGCGATATGACCAGTGAAGTCAGCAGTTGCACCAAAAAAAGCCGTGGCCGACCGAAAGTGTTCGACAGGGAAGCGGCGCTCGACAAAGCCATGACGCTATTTTGGCAACATGGTTACGAAGCCACATCATTATCCGATCTCGTCGAAGCGACCGGGGCGAAAGCGCCGACGCTGTATGCCGAGTTCACCAACAAAGAGGGACTGTTTCGCGCCGTCCTCGATCGCTACATCACCCGATTCGCGCGTCAGCACGAAGCGCAGTTGTTGTGCGAAGAAAAATCGGTGGAAAGCGCGCTGCGGGATTACTTCACCGCCGTGGCGAAGTGCTTTACCAGTACGGATACGCCAGCCGGGTGCTTTATGATCAACACCTCGGCGACGCTGGCGGCATCGTCACAGGCAATTGCGAACACCATAAAATCCCGACATGCGCAGCAGGAAGAGACGCTGCGTCAGTTTCTCACCGCTCGCCAGCTACGCGGCGAAATTCCGCAAGCGGTTGACACGCTCGCATTAGCGCAGTTTTTAGGATGTATCTTGCAGGGCATGTCCATCAGCGCGCGTGAAGGCGCAAGTTGTGAAAAACTGCTGCAAATTATTCAAACCACCCTGCGATTGTGGCCAGATTTGATCAAAGCCTGAAAAAAAATGAGACGGGAAACCGTCTCATCTCGCCTCTGTGATAGGGATATCACATTTCAATAATAGGTAAAATCTATCAGCGTTTTCCCCCGCTTTGCTATTCTTAATTGTGATTATTGCGCGGCTAATGATTAGTCCGGATGATACAAATAATGAGCATCATGATGATGCAGCTATGTACTTGCTTTCCTTTGCTCTCACCCTAAGTGCTGAATTAAACGACTTTCGAGGATAAAGGGTATTTACCTGTACTTAACACATGCAGAAGGAAAATGGAGATGATTTTGCTATTACCATTCATTAAAGTGTTAATAGTAATAACATTATTATTTGGTCTGTGGGTTTTGTTGGGTGGTTCAGTACTGTTTGCGTTTATCTCAATTGTGATAACAGGCCTGCTGCTGGTTCGCCAACACGACTTCATTTGACTGATTAAAGCCTTGCAGAAATGTGAGGCTTTTTTAATGAAAAAAGGCTCCTCAGCCTGAGCGATGAGGAGCCAACATGCAGAGTACTTCTGTTTTACGCTTTGTTATTCAAAACCAGTTGACCATTGCCATCCAGCGGGATTTGCGTACCAGGATCTTTATCCATGCGGATTTTCCCCTGCTGGTCACCAATTTTATACGTCACGTCATAACCGAGCATTTTTTCTGACTTGTCATACACGGTGCTGCAACGTTGCTGGTTCGTAGTGTAGGTATCCCTTTCTTGCATCCCACCCTGAATCTGATTACCGGCGTAACCGCCGCCCAGCGCACCAACGACCGTGGCGACATCTTTACCACGACCACCACCAAACTGGTGCCCCAGCACGCCACCCGCCACCGCGCCAAGAACAGAACCGGTAATACGGTTTTCATCTTGTACGGGACGACGATGCGTCACTGTCACATTTCGACACTCCTGACGTGGCGTTTTAACCGTTTCCTTGATTGGCGTCGCAGAAACCACTTGCGCGTACTGAGGACCGCGCTCAAACACGTTCAGGCTGGCAACTGCGGCAACGCCCAGTGCAGCGGCCACGCCAATACCGATACCCGCTAACATTGATTTGTTCATCAGGATTCTCTCCCTGTTTGCTATTGGTAACAATTTTGCAACTTCGCAAGCAAGGAAGCCAATCAGAAAGAGCGTAAAAAGAGGGATAGTGGGCAGGAAAACGGTGACATTCAGAGTTATCCGAGCGGTTTAACACCACCTGTAGCGCGATATGCTGCTCCCTGGGCAGATAACACCGCAGGGAGCAGAACAGCGTTAGTGCAATTTGAGACGCGGGCGGATCACCCGGTTAATACTGCCGACCAGCATCATCAGGCCCGTTTTGAAATACCCATGCAGCGCGACCTGGTGCATACGGTACAGCGAGATATACACAAAGCGTGCGATACGGCCTTCAACCATCATCGAACCGCGCATCAGGTTGCCCATCAGACTGCCAACAGTCGAGAAATTGGACAGGGAAACCAGCGAGCCATGATCTTTATAGACATACGATTTCAGCGGCTTACCTTTGACCTGCGCCAGAATGTTATGCAAAGCAAGGCTTGCCATCTGGTGAGCGGCCTGCGCACGCGGCGGTACAAAACCACCTTCCGGTCGTGCACACGACGCGCAATCGCCAATTGCGTAAATGTCCGCATCGCGGGTGGTTTGCAATGTTGGTTCGACCACCAGCTGGTTAATACGGTTGGTTTCCAGCCCGCCAATCTCTTTCATAAAGTCCGGCGCTTTGATACCCGCCGCCCACACCATCAGATCGGCGTTGATATATTCGCCCTCTTTCGTGTGCAGACCGCCTTCATCAGCGCTGGTCACCATCGTTTGGGTCAGTACGCGTACGCCCATTTTAGTCAACTCGTTATGCGCGGCACCGGAAATACGTGGCGGCAGTGCAGGCAGAATACGTTCGCCGGCTTCCACCAGCGTCACGTTCAGCGCTTCGTTTGTCAGGCCTTTATAACCATAACTGTGCAGCTGTTTCACCGCGTTGTGCAGCTCCGCAGAGAGTTCAACGCCGGTTGCCCCACCGCCAACAATCGCAATATTAACTTTGCCGTTAGCGCCAAGGTTCGCCGAATATTTCAGGAACAGATTGAGCATCTCCTGGTGGAAACGTCGCGCCTGGTGCGGGTTGTCGAGGAAAATACAGTGCTCTTTCACGCCAGGCGTGTTGAAGTCGTTCGAGGTACTGCCGAGCGCCATTACCAGCGTGTCATAGGCTAGTTTCCGTTCCGGCACCAGTAAATCGCCCTTCTCATCGCGCAGTTCAGCAAGCGTAATGGTTTTGCTTTCACGATTAATATCGACGACAGAACCGAGCTGGAACTGAAAATGATGATTACGCGCATGCGCCAGGTAGCTCAGCGCATCGACACCTTCATCCAGCGAACCGGTTGCCACTTCGTGCAGCAACGGCTTCCACAAATGGCTGTGGTTACGATCAACAAGCGTGATTTTCGCTTTTTTGCCGCGACCAAGCTTTTTACCTAACTGCGTCGCCAGCTCCAGACCACCAGCACCACCGCCTACAATCACAATTTTCTTCAATGGTGTAGTCAACGTGACCCCCTAAAATATTAACCAATTGTTAATTAAAAGTTATTAAAATAGCTTTTAATTAACAACAGGTTACGCACTCACAACCAGATATTGACGCCGAGAATAACACGAACGGTTCAATGGTCATACCAAAATTGATATGCATCAAGTTTTGATGCTTAAAAGATGAGCAAGTGTAGCCGACAGACAAAATAATGCCCGGCGAAACGCAGAGATAAAATAACGCCGGCAGGTGAGATAACCTGCCGGAAAGGGGGATTAACCGAGGGTTTTAAAGGCTTTTATACGCTGGAGATGCGGTGAGATGTTCTTGAATTTATGCGACTGTTCTTCGTCCCAGACAATTTCGTAATAGGGGTGCAACTCCTCGGCTGAGCGCTGGCTGTTCAGTGCTTCATCCTGGCGCGAGAGGATCACCAGGCAGCGATCGCGATTTTTCTCACGAAAGTTGGACACGCATTTGGTGGCAATGTCCTGGTACTCTTCCGGGCGGTCAATTTTCCCTTCCATGTTCTCGTAAGGAAACAGGTTAGGATTGAGGATCACCTGACGGATATCACACAGGAAACCGATGCGTTCAGCCCAGTAACCGCCAAGGCCGACACCGCAAATCAGCGGACGCTCGTCGATATTGAGCTGCAACATCTTATCCACTTCTTTCAGAAGATGCTGCATATCATGCTTCGGATGGCGCGTGCTGTAGCTAATCAGACGCACATCCGGATCAATAAACTGCAGCTGCAACACTTTTTCATGGTTGCCGGGGCTGTTTGAGTCAAAACCGTGTAAATAGATAATCATGGTATCCTCACCACTTCGACATCGCGTCCGCAGGAATTAACGAGCCTCTTTGTGCTCCTGCCAGCGTGCATGCAGTTGCTCCAGCTGGTTATGAGCAGCCTTCCAGCGCGCTGAACTCATCAACTCCTGACGAGAATATGAACCTTTATGATACAAATGCGTAACACGTTGTGCATTGATCGGCGACAGGTTATCCAACACGCTTACTGCGCCTTTACGATTATTACAGACCAGGATCATATCGCAACCGGCATCCAGCGATGCCTGGCCACGTTCAGCGTAACTTCCCATGATAGCCGCGCCTTCCATTGACAAATCATCCGAAAAAATCACGCCGTCAAAACCCAGCTCTCCGCGTAATACGGTTTTCAGCCAATATGGCGAGCCGCTGGCCGGACGCGGATCCGCGTCGGTATAGATCACATGCGCGGGCATAATCGCATCGAGTTTGTTTTGCTCAATGAGGTTGCGGAAAATCGTCATATCATGCGCGAGGATCTCGCCGTGTGGACGCGAATCGCGTGGCGTCTCTTTATGGGAATCGGCCGTAACCGCCCCGTGACCGGGAAAGTGTTTACCGGTAGTTTTCATCCCTGCGCTGTGCATTCCGTCGATAAAGCGCGTCGCCATAGTCAGCGCTTTCACCGGATCTTCATGATACGAACGCTCGCCAATCGCCGCGCTAATATGCCCAACATCCAGCACCGGGGCAAAACTAATGTCGATATCCATGGCGATCATTTCGCTGGCCATTAGCCAACCCGCTTCCTGCGCCAGGCGACCGCCCTCCTCCAGCCCAAGCAAAGCAGCAAAGGATTGTGCGGCGGGTAAACGCGTAAAGCCCTCACGAAAGCGCTGAACACGCCCGCCTTCCTGATCAACCGCCACCACCAGACGATGATGCGAAGCGCTGCGGATCTGGCGCACCAGTTCCCGTAATTGCTCGGGATCGTGATAATTACGGGTAAAGAGGATCAGGCCACCAACCAGCGGGTGCGCCAGAATCTCGCGCTCTTCCGCATCCAGTTCGTACCCTTCCACATCCAACATCACTGGGCCCACATTTACCTCTCTTATTCTTTTGTCGCTAACTGACGCCATATTTCATTCGCCAGAGTAATAAATTGTTGTTCGCCCGTTTGCTGCCAGCGGCACTCATACCAGCCAGCCATCAGCATCAAAACCCACGGACGCCAGCGCCGGACCTGGCGCCACAGCTGAGCGGGATTGATGGCAGCCTGTTGCGCATAGTGATTCACCAGTTCCTGCCGCTCTGCTTCGTTTTTCGTCCATATTGCCGCCAATTCCAGCGCGATATCGCCATCGCCCGCATATTCCCAGTCGATCAGACGCAGCCCCAAAGCGCTCTGCACCAGGTTTCCGGCGTGGACATCCATATGTAACGGTGCCAGCCGTAGCGGCACAGGCTCTTTTTGCTGGCGAAGCTGCTTTAACTGGCGCAGCCAGAACGGCGTTCGCCGCGAACGTGCGCTCTGCTGCCAGTACCCCTCAAGCAGCGGCAATAAAGTTATCCGCCAGCCAAACAGCGGCTGTCGGTGTAAATCGTACAGTAACGGCACCAGCACCCCGGCCTTCGGCAGCCCGGCGCAGACCTCGCCGGGTAGATAATCGACCGCCATCCACTCGCCAGTGAATAAGCGCGGGCGTGGAGCAATAGAAGCGGGCAAGCGGCGGAGTAAGCGATACTGGCGCAGAAAAGGCGATGATGTCGCCTGGTGCCGTTTTCGCAGCACCAGCGTATGCCGCCCATCGCTAATAAGACAACTCCCGCCGCTGAGGCCGGTATTCTGGCTGGCGACGGGAGTATAGGTCGGAAAGTAGCGTGACAACACCTCGTCACGCGTCTGTTTATTGTTGCTGAACCGCACCTTTACCCGACCAGATAATTTCGCCGGTTTGTACCAGCATTAATTGCATTTGCAGCGCCGGTGCGTTGACATTCCCGGTCGCGTTGGAGTAGAGCACATACTGCGCCCCGACGTTACGGGCGATACCGATGGCTTTACTGCGCGTACCGAGGCTGTCCTGTGGAGAGAGCCCCAGTTGCTGCTTCGCGACCGCCAGTTGCTGCTCGGTAACAAGCGTAAATTTACCGTTATTTGCTAACGCGTTGCGCACCACACCCGTTGCTTCGCCCGTGTTGATGGACCCGTTGGTTCGGTTATTGACGCTATCCACTAACAGCACGCTGCCTGCGTTCGCACCACTGGCCTGCAACATTTTGCCGACCATCGGCTGAACGGCGCTGTTCCAGTCAAAATGACGCTCGCGCGGCGCGGGTTGCCCCGTTTGGTCCTGGTGCTCAATCGGCCCCGGTTGCTGCTGCGGCAGCGTCGGGACAGAAGGCACCTCCGGCACCGGTTGCTGCGGCTGTACCGGCGTGGGTTGTTGCGGCGTGCCTGCACCACCCGCCTGATCAACCGGCGCAGGTTGCTGATCGCTAATACAGCCCGCAAGCAACACGGCCAGGGTTGTCAAAAGCGCGTAGCGTCCAATAGTTTTAATCAAGAGTCACCCCTTACAGGTAAAGATAAAGTCTGACGCTGTGCGCACCCAAATAGTTGGCGCTGCCATAGAGCGTCACGCCCGAATTTCCCGGGATTGTGACGGTTCGCGGCGCTTCCAGCGGGTGCATTTCCAGACCTCTGGCGTCATACCAGAAAAAACGATAATGCACGGTAACGGGCTGCTGTCGTTCATTAAATAACCGTGAAGACGCGGAAGGCTGGAGTTCCTGCGTACTTAACGTCGGCGGCTGCGCAATAATCCCTGAGGCCAGAATGCTCGATTCCATCACTAACGTCTGGTCGTCGGCGACCGGGATCGTTGGACGTGAGCTGCACCCCACCAGAGCCAGCGCTGCCAGCCATAACGCGACACGCCCGTTCGTCATATCAAAGACCTTTATGAGCCAGCATCGGCCCTAATGCGCGCCCGCCGAGCAGGTGCATATGAATATGGTAAACCTCCTGCCCGCCATGACGATTACAGTTCATGATCAAACGGTAACCGTCTTCAGCAATCCCCTCATCGCGGGCGATTTTCGCCGCAACCGTTACCATGCGCCCCAGCGCCTGCTCGTGCGCTTCGGTCACGTCGTTCACGGTTGGGATCAGGATGTTTGGCACAATCAGGATATGGGTTGGAGCCTGCGGAGAGATGTCGCGAAAAGCGGTAACCAGTTCGTCCTGGTAAACAATATCCGAGGGAATTTCGCGACGAATGATTTTACTGAAAATGGTTTCTTCGGCCATGACGTTTTCCTTTTATGTACGCGGAGCCAGCCCGCAGCCGTCCTCAATTACGTGCCCTAGAGTATGATCGAGATTCTCTTGTTGTTTCAACCAAAACGCTGTTTTTCTTTCACCTTTCCCGCTTTGCTGGCGTGCAAATCGCCTGTATTTAAGCGGCGTTACGGTGAAATGGCATTTCAGTAGTGAATATTACATCTGTTTACATTCATGAGGTGAATGCGTATATTTCGCATTTGCATTTTCATGCGCAATTATTACCAGACGAATTACAAAACCCGCCTGACGCGACAACGTATCGCGGCAAGGCTTTCCCTCTAACGCACCATTAAGGGTTTATTCATGTCTTTCACTCATCACGCCAGGAACGAAGCGCGTTCGTTAGCCGCTACACCGTCTCTGCTTGCCGCCTGCATTGCAATGGCTTTAGTCCCTTCTGCTGCGTTTGCGGCAGAGATCGCCGCAGCATCTGAAGATACGGTTGTGGTTGATGGCGCAGCGTTAAGCACCGCTGACAGCCAGGCGCAAGACTACAGCGTGAAAACTACCACCACAGGCACCAAGCTGTTACTGGTTCCGCGTGACATCCCGCAATCAGTGAGTGTGGTCAGCCAGCAGCGTATGCAGGATCAGCAGTTAAATACCATCGAACAAGTGCTGGATAACACGATTGGCGTCAACGCATCGCGCATTGACAGCCACCGTACGAACTTTTTCGCCCGCGGCTTTTTCGTCAGTAACTTTGCTTATGAAGATATGCCGACATTCCTTGATAACCGCTGGAATTTTGGTGATACCGCAGGCGACACGGCAATTTATGACAAGATTGAAGTGGTGCGCGGCGCGGCCGGTCTGATGAGTGGAACAGGTAATCCCTCTGCTTATGTCAACATGGTGCGTAAACATGCCGACAGCAAAGAATTCAAAGGAACCGCCACCGCGACTTACGGTAGCTGGAACGATCAGCGCTATGTGCTGGATCTGCAAGCACCGCTGAGCGAATCGGGCAACGTGCGCGGCCGGGTTATCACTGGTTACCAGGATAAAGATTCCTGGGTTGAACGTAACCACTACCGCAAAAAATTCATTACCGGTGTAGTAGATGCAGATATTACTGATTCCACTAACCTTTCTCTCGGCTATGACTATCAGGAAAGTGAAGAAGACAGCCCGACCTGGGGCGGTTTCCCGTCGCTGTACAGTGACGGCAGCCGCACGCATTTCCGCCGCGGTTTCAATACCGCTGCTGACTGGGCTTACTCCAATGTCGACTCTTCAAAAATTTTCGCCAACCTGACCCAGCGTTTTGACAATGGCTGGGAAGCGAAAGTTAACGCCATGCATGCGGAAACCAACTTCGACAGCAAGCTGATGTATATCGACGGTTACCCGGATAAGACCACCGGTCTGTATGATGCCTCACAGTGGCAAGGCGCATGGGGCGGCTGGAACCGTGGCGAGCGTAAACAAGACGCTATTGATGCGTTTGTTCGTGGTGGTTACGAGTTGTTTGGTCGCCAGCACGAAGTGATGTTCGGCGGTAGCTACAGCCGCCAGCGCAATAATTATGACAACTCATACCCGGTTAATGACAATTCCGGCCTGATGGATGTCGGCAACATTCATAAATATAACGGCAACACGCTGGCCGACCCGAGCTGGTCTGCCTGGGCGCTCTACCAGCGCGATGTGATCCGCCAGAAATCACTGTATGCGGCAACACGTATCTCTTTAGCCGATCCGCTGCACTTGATCCTCGGCGCGCGTTATACCGAATGGAGCGCAAAATATAATCTGGAACGCAAGCCGGATGAGATCCGTAACAGCAAATCAGATGACGTCACGCCCTACGCTGGTCTGATTTATGACATTGATGACACCTGGTCTGTTTACGGTAGCTACACCTCTATTTTCGAACCGTCCAGCCAGCGTGATATCAACAGCGAGTTCCTGGAACCTACAACCGGTAAAAGCTATGAAGCCGGGATCAAGGGTGACTGGTATAACACACGTTTGACGGCGACCCTGGCGGTATTCCGTACCGAGCAGGATCACGTTGCCGTATCGACAGGCGAGTACATTCCGAACTCCGGCGGTCAGACAGCGTATAAATCCGTTAACGGCACGGTAAGCAAAGGCGTCGAATTTGAGCTCAATGGTGCTCTCACCGACAACTTACAGCTCACCTTTGGTGCCAGCCGTTTTATGGCTGAAGATGGTGACGGTGTAGCCGTTAACCCGGAACAGGCGCGCACTACCATGAAATTATTCACGCGTTACCAGTTGCCGATGCTGCCAGAGCTTTCCGTTGGCGGCGGCGCGCGCTGGCAGAATAAAACCTGGCAGGATATCAAAGGCCCGAGCGGCGACATGCGCATCACCCAGAGCGGTTATACGGTGGTGGATCTCTTCACCCGCTATCAGGCAACCAAAAACTTTGCGGTTCAAGCCAATCTAAATAATGTGTTCGATAAAGAGTATTACGACTATCTGGGCACTTACGGTGTGTATGGTGCGCCGCGTAACTTCTCCGTAAGCGCCAGCTACAGCTTCTGATAATCACAGCAGTGCACTCGCTAAGCCCGCCGTACGACACGCGGGCTTTTTTATGCTCTACAGATTATGTTTTCCAAAAAACTGCGTGGCGCCCGCGAAAACCGCCATCACCGGTAACGGCCCTGCTTCCCCCCAGCCAGCATCAACGGGCCGTTTATGGCAGACCTTTTACCGCCGTACGTTTATCGCTAAACCTGAAGTGAGTTTGTGGGCGCGTTTGTGAGTCATATTCGGTGGCAATGACAGCGACTGTGTCGGCGCGGAGGCGGTGAATCTCACACGGTCTGTTGGCAGCGACTGACTTTTCCCTCTGCTTTTTCAGAACCGTGAAAATTTGCCGTTATAAAAAACACATTGATTGCGCCAGGAAAGGCATACCGGCGGACTGAAAAGGAAACCGCTGTCTGCTCCGTGACATGTAAATCCGCAACCAAAAACTGCTACTGACAACATCCATGAATGTGGTTTTCAGTGGGCAATAAAAAAGGGAGCCATCAGGCTCCCTCAGTCTCCCCAGACTATGGCTTAGTTGTTACGGATGTACTCATCCATTTCGGTTTTCAGGTTATCGGATTTAGTACCGAAAATTGCCTGCACACCGGAACCAGCAACAACCACACCCGCAGCACCCAGTTTCTTCAGGCCAGCCTGATCCACTTTCGCTACGTCAGCCACGCTGACACGCAGACGCGTGATGCACGCATCCAGGTTGGTGATGTTCTCTTTACCGCCGAACGCCGTAACCAGAGCCGGAGCCATTTCGCTGGTAACACCAGCTTTGCTCTCTTCAGTGGTGTCTTCACGACCCGGGGTTTTCAGATCCAGCGCTTTGATCAGCACGCGGAAGATGGTGTAGTAAACCACCGCGTAGCACGCACCGATAACCGGGAACAGCCACAATTTGCTGCTGTTGCCGCTCAGCACGATGAAGTCAATCAGACCGTGAGAGAACGACGTACCGTCACGCATACCCAGCAGGATACAGATCGGGAACGCCAGGCCAGCCAGAATCGCGTGGATAACGTACAGGATCGGCGCAACGAACATGAAGGAGAACTCGATCGGCTCGGTGATACCGGTCAGGAACGAGGTCAGCGCTGCGGAGATCATGATACCGCCCACTTTCGCGCGGTTTTCCGGTTTTGCAGAGTGCCAGATAGCGATAGCAGCAGCTGGCAGACCGTACATTTTGAACAGGAAACCGCCAGACAGTTTGCCCGCAGTCGGGTCACCCGCCATATAACGCGGGATATCGCCGTGGAACACCTGACCTGCCGCGTTGGTGAATTCACCAATCTGCATCTGGAAAGGTACGTTCCAGATATGGTGCAGACCAAACGGCACCAGGCAACGTTCAATGAAACCGTAGATACCGAACGCCACAACCGGGTTCTGGTAAGCGGCCCACTGGGAGAAGGTCTGGATCGCAGTACCGATCGGCGGCCAAATGAAGGAGAGGATCACGCCGGTGAAAATCGCGGCCAGACCGGAGATGATCGGCACGAAACGTTTACCAGCGAAGAAGCCCAGATACTCAGGCAGCTTGATGCGATAGAAGCGGTTAAACATATACGCAGCAATCGCGCCGGAGATAATACCGCCGAGCACACCGGTATCAGCCAGGTGTTTTGCGGCAATTTCTTCAGCAGGTAAATGCAGAACCAGCGGCGCAACCACTGCCATGGTTTTCACCATGATGCCGTAGGCAACAACGGAGGCCAGCGCCGAAACGCCATCGTTATTGGTGAAGCCAAGCGCAACACCGATAGCGAAGATCAACGGCATGTTAGCAAAAACGGAACCGCCCGCTTCGGCCATAACGTGGGAAACCACTTCTGGCAGCCAGCTGAAGTTTGCAGAACCGACGCCCAGCAGGATACCTGCGATAGGCAGTACGGATACTGGCAGCATCAGCGATTTACCGACCTTCTGCAGGTTAGCAAATGCATTCTTAAACATAATTGAGAGTGCTCCTGAGTATT
>Ga0268254_10000202_pt1 | contig 49302 bp, 36 predicted proteins | sample AgamicOrSfrz_FD_200251 | JGI IMG/M metagenome (GOLD analysis project Ga0268254, IMG submission 200251) | Agave microbial communities from Guanajuato, Mexico - Or.Sf.rz (v2) (version 3) | ecosystem: Host-associated > Plants > Phyllosphere > Phylloplane/Leaf | place: Guanajuato, Mexico...
CACTCCCACCATTTGAAGCGTTTGCCGGCGTTAAGGCGGATAACCAAGACTAGCTTCCCTCAGCCGTTACTGAGCTCAGCGTTGAAGGAGAATCAGAATAGCTGAAGTCTAGGGGCAGCTGGCTGCTCGTGCAGGAGGCGGTCGAAGTCAATGTAGCAGGAGCGGATAAACAAACTAACTTCCGAAGTAGCTAGGAAAGGAGTGTAACGTAGTGAAACGAACTCAGCAGTTGCCTGTCCCTGCATCAGTAAGAGTGAAAGAATCGGTTTAGAACGTATCCGCTCTTTTAGGGCTGGTTTGCTCGTTTAATGAGCTCGTTCCCCACTCCTATGATAAGAAAGTATCCTCGTCCTAGGGAAGATAGCGAAAGAAGATCTTCACTTCACTTCAGGTTTCTCATCTCTTATTACAACCATAAAATCCTTTGCTGCCATCAACTATTAGATGCATACCTATAATGAACACCCTCCCTTGAGCAACCCTTGAGCCTGCCGAACCAGTCACTGAGGGATTAGCCCAAAGCAATCAAGCAAGAACTGCAGCTAAAGCAGGTTCACAAGATAAGTAAGCATGAACTAAGCATGAACGGAGAATCTGCCTGGCTGTATCGGTAGCAGGTGTTGAATCAGTTGCCTTTGGCCTAATAACAAATCCCCATCCAAGAAGTTGAACTGCGAAGTAAGTTTCCAAGTACGAGGGAAGTTATTCAGGAAGCGAAATACCGATTAAAAGAGAATCTATAGGTTGACAAAGTTCTGAAATGTCACTCTTTTCTAGGGGTGAAACTGGTCTGTTTTTAGCCCCTTTTCGTCACCTATCTTTAGTGGAGTACTTTTTATTACTAAGAACAGAGAAGAGAACTAAAGAATTACTTTCAAGTAAACTATTTCAAAATATCTCTAAACTCTTCCAGAGCAACCGGAAGATCTTCTCTAACAAGCCTTGCTCTTTAAGTTCAAAGAATAGGATTTCGCCGAATAAAAGAAAGAATTGGATTTATAGCAACCTTCTTCTCTTAAAGTCAGCTATGCCCTTTATCAAGCATTTCGATCATGAACAGAGGGTTCAATGGTAGTGATTTACTTAGGGGAATTAATAAGTTAACTATTAATTATGTGTTAGGAAAGAAGTCCTTTTGATCGTGTCTGCTAGTTAAGGGACAAATGGATTCAATAATCAGACTTTCTTCTTCCCTTATCTCTATAAGAACCTTTCTTTGTTGTCGTTTCACTCCTTTAGTCGATGGTGGTCGTTCACTCCTTCTTTGAATAGGGTGTGGGCTTTTCACATCTCTTTCCCTGCCTGCTTCTTGGCCACAACCACAGCTACAGCTTCTTCTTTCACAAGCGATTGTGGGCATGAATAGAATTAGTGTATTGACAACGGTTTGTTATAGTCGTAAGAAAGATTTTCCGGTCTCTGAGGCCATCGTTCGAGTCTTTAATTACATTATGGATACTTCTTTTTTGGCTTGTTCACATGCTTTTCGCTTGAAAGGTTTATGCGGGACATACGGGATATCGAAGAACAACCTTTTCTAATCTATCATCTCGATCTGGATTTAAGTTACGGTTTTGTCAATAGAGAAAGGTTGAAAAAGAAAGAAACGGATCCCTTTTTTTAATGAAAATCAAGGTATGCTCAATCTTTTTGATTCTTTTTTTTATCCTTGGCCGCATTAGCAAAACATTCTTATCTGACTCTGGATTCAGACCTTCGAACCCTGGAACGATGGGAGCTATCGACTAACTTCACTCCATCTTACCACCTATTCTGTTGATCAAGTGGTTATAATGACCCAATCCTGGAATGAATTAGATGCATAAAGTGGGATCGAAGAAGAAATTCCATCAGCTGACAACTCATCCTTTCTATCTCGATCTCTGAGACCGAGACCAACCAGACGAGAGGGACCAATAAAATAGCAGCATTTCCAGAAAAGTAGCGCTTAGTCTTTATTAAAGCTAATATAGCGCACTCTTGAACGTGACGAAACTATAAGGAAGACGAATACGTGGTATAAGCTTGAGAACTTCCTTTGCTAGGAAAGATTAAAGACTTGGGTTAGATAGGGTGCATCACTCCCATTCGTTGGAGCTGCCCCTAACCTACGTAGCTGATCCCTTGTCGCATATTTCATTTGTTTAGAATCTTCTCCTGCCTTCACTGCCACTGATTGTTATCTCGTAGCCATGGAAGGAACGAAAGGAAAATAGCTATTGGGGCGTTATCAGATGATTCCACTTATGGGGGGGTAAGCAAAGCCGCTAAGATGGAGCTTTTGATATAGGCATCAAAGCAACAACCAATCAGTCAAGATTGTAATAAGTATCAGAGAAATCGTTGTTTCAAGCTCTTCGTGTATTTTTACGAAGGTGTCTAACTAAGGTCACCGTAGAATCGACATACGAACTATAATATGCGCATAAATACCTTTTAGGGAGTTGAGTTGGGAACCTATTAGTTAGAAACGCCCATGAACAGGTCTAGTATTACTAAGTGCTAATGATCAATGAAAGCAAGCTCACCTCAATGTCCGACGTGCGGATAATAATTATAATTGCCACCTTCAAGTATGAGAGGAAGAAGTCGTGGAAACAACCAAGCCTTTTTCCTTAGGGGCTGGTCAAGCAATGATAGAAGCTCCGGCCGATACACTATATTTCTACATACAAGTGAGGCGATTAATGAATGATAAAAAAAGTCATAAAATTAAATTGGAAGAGTTGAAGAGCAGCTTGATAATTGAAAATGAATAATACCAGAAAACTTTCGCCTAAGGATTACTTGATTAGTAATATGAAAATAACCCGAACGATACGAGTGAAACGAAGCCTAAGACGAAAAATCTTACAATATTGCTTTAGGTATGTTCTTCTATTCGTTAAGGATGATGTTTTTGTCTTTGTTCGCTTACCTCATATTTGAAACTCCTACTAGGGCTTTCTGTGATGCTATTTCGACCTCGTAAAGATATTAGTCTATAAAGCGAGCTAATGCAGTCGATAGGAAGAAACCTAAAAGAAGATTAAGTTCAAGGAAGAAAGCAAGGGATGACCCATAGGAGAAAAGGGTCGAGTTTTCTTCACGTTTAAGGTTAGAGAGAAAAGCAGTGCAGTTACCCGCTCCTATCCTTTCCTTACTGTTTTTTAAGTAACTTACTTCCTAAACGCTTCTTAGATAAATAGTTTCAAATAGTTAATCCAATACCTGCCAAGGGATCAAGGATTACCCGTGGAATAAAGCTTTTATTCTCTCTCGTTTTATATATGGGAAAGAAAGCCTGTTGAAGTTACCACCAAGGGCTCTTTTTCTACTTGGTGTGGCTAACGATCTAATCTCATAGGAGGTATAAGGTGCTAATTTATATCTTTTTTTTTATATAGTTTAATCTTTTCCATCAATATATTCTCTACTGCCTAGTCTACTATTTAGCTGTGTCCTTAGACTTATTCGCTTCAGTCATGTATTCGTGAACTTTTTCTAGGTCAGGTAGGTAGAATAACCTTTGCAGATAAACTTCCCGATTAACAGGTAAATTTGGTGATCAAAGAAGAGAATCAAGGCTACTCGCCCCCTATTACTAATAGATTATGGGTCCTCTTACTATTATAAAGAAGGATTACTTTTAATGTATGTCCCAACACTAAAGAATGTCTGACTTCAGGACAGCCGCCTCATAACTTACTTTGACTTTTTGACTTAAAAGCACATCCGGCCACTTGTTGTTTCCGATCGCGGGGTCAAAGCTGGCATCGAATAAAAGCAGTTGGAGGTGCGAACTCGTAGCTGACGTTGGTTGTCTAAATCTGCCTCTTCCGCTTCTGTCTTTCTTTCGCCTTCTGCTTTACTTGACTAAATAAATAGATTCAAAACTAGGGAGAACAGACTGAATGGACAAGTAATCAGACTCCCTATGTACAAGACAGTAGTACTAATAGCAGCAAAAATAACCCAAAGCAGATCAAACCAATTGCACTTGATAGGATACCAGTCCTAAGGTAGCTATCAGCTATCACCAAAAGATATCTGATCTCAGATGCACATAGAAAACATGTAATAGCATAATAAGCTAAAATGAATCATCAAGAAAATCTCTGGCTATCTCATGAATCAGACCAAAACACCCAAAATCATTTACAACCTATACTACCCTTAGCATAGTGATGCCCTACAAGTCCCATGGGGGAACTCTCGATCACTCAAGAGGATATCTCTCACCAACCCAATCAACTCAGTGAGGTGGAACCCGCAAGTTGGAAAGGTAAGAGAAGAAGGTATCGATCATACCGGATCTTCCATAATAACATCCTGCTGAAGCATATACACGTAGCTCTCATTATCACTCACTTTCAGTGGTTTGAATACCCGCCCGGGCTTATAGGCGTCTAAGTCTGCTTGCGAGACAGGAACCTTCAGATGAGAGACATAAGTCTCTCAGAGCTTGCTTCGCCTCCGCGGAGTTAGGCATGGGAGGGATCTCAATATAAAGTCGTCATGCTATCCGGCTATCAACGGTTAGCTCTTATGACCATTAGTCGTTAAGGCGTAATCCTTTCAGATGAGCTACTACGACAGAAGTCGTCATGCTAGCTCCTTCCTTTGCTATCATTTTACTATCATCGTTCTCGGAGAGGGCTTCGTTCACGTTCACTCCCTCCTTTCAGTCGCTTTAGTAGTTTATCTCTTTGAAGGGAGTTAGAATCGGTTTAAATTGTTCTTGGAAAGGGAGTTTTCACTGTTAAGAGGTGCGTAACGCTCTTTCGAGATGCTTTCATTGAATTGATTGGGGGATTTTTACACTTATGGCATTTTATAACATATTAGGCTTTCGTAGTACACCAATCCGTATGGCATTCCTAACTAACTGTTACCTACTATGGCCTTTTCTTTCTTACGGGAGAGCCTTAAAACAGCAGTTGATGACACCTCATGTAGCGACAGGGGCATTCCTCTTTCTGTTTGTTAGAGGACAAAGGCGCCATGCTTTCTACTAAGAGTTGGTCCTGCGCTTCCATTAGTAAGGCAGAAAGGGAAGTAAGGAAGGAAGCAGCCGTCTGGATAACGACAATTCTGTCCCTTCCTTCGTTTAAGAAAGTAGGCTGGCAGGTCGAGAGTGGGCGCAAGTACTCAATTTCGTTAGGGCCCTTCCCGTCTGTGCAGGGTTTGCCCCTGCCTTCTCTTCTTTTTTTGTCTAGCTTCTGAATTGAACCGATGAGCTTTCGCTATAATAGCTCTATTTTCACTAGTTGAATGAAATGGATCCATACAAAGGGTTCCAGCTGAAAACTTGCCTCCTTTAGTAAAACCGCGGCCATTTCGTGGATGGGCAGTGGATCTGATGGGTAAGCCACCATCAAGCAAGCAACATACGTTCATACTTGTTGCAACGGATTCTTTTCACGAGTGAGCTGAAGCTACGTACCGAAGAGCGAGTGAACGAGCTCCCGTTGCTCGGGGTTTCCTATCCTTTCCTGGTCCTGAGTCAAAGTATGTACTCAGCTATATTATTCTGACGAACCAGTCCATCCTCTCCCTTACGGTCGAGCATAATGAAGAAACTCTCCCTATATAAAGAGTATCTGCGTAAGACCTCATACGAACTATCTCATTCACTCTCGAAGGAAGTCTTCGTATTCAGAATAAGGCTAGCTATACAGGCTCTCTATATATGAAAAATCAATGTACATCGACCCTTTCCTTACCCCTTAGGTCTACCTTTCTTAAGGCCCTAAAACTACTTTAGAAAGAGCATATGAAGGGGACTCTCGGTTGATCTTCTTCCGACTTCTCCTTTGAAGTGACGTTCTGTTCTTTCTCAAGAACTCACTCCAGCATCTGAAAAATCTAACTGAACAGTCTTCGCTACTTCGTGCCGCAACTTGGAAGTCTAGCTACCTATCCGTCTCCACCTCTGGCAATATATCTATCCCACTCTGTCCAAGCAGTCGAGTTTCGCTTCTTTCCTGTAAGTCAGTCGATCTTGATTTGTTCTCCTCCCCCTTTCGGTAGAGATCTGAACTCTATGATTCGATTCTTTATTCTATTCTCGAATTTAGCTTTATCAAATAACTGAGGATTCGAACTGAATAAGAGAGAGCGAAAGACTTTCCGCGTAAGAGCTCTTCAAACCTTGTCCTATCGAAGCTGCGCTCATACTCCTGGAAGTGTAAATGGTTTTAAAAATATATGAGAGACAAAAGATTTGGCCAAAAGGATAGCCAAGAAAGATGCCTGCCTTGGCACGGGGATCCTCTGTTTTCTTTATGCCTAGTGGGCTTGTGAACACCCCTGAGTCATTATTGTGACAAGAGGATGTTCTCACTGATCCTTCTTCCTTCGACAAAAGCTGACTTTTGCTTGCGTGTGGAAGAATAGGCTTCATTCTATCCGCTAATAACTTTGCAATGCACTTTTTTCTTGTGTTGCTTCAAGATATAGGCCTAACATCTCTGACTTTAGTGGGATTTTCTACTTTGGGGGAAATGGAAGTGGAGTTGAGTTCTTTTAATACTTTGGAAGAAAGATTTGACTTCAAAACATTTTACCCATTTATATGCCAAGTCCTGCCAGCATTGAATCCATCCGGGCCCGGAGCTTTCTTGCTTTTCAAAGAGAAGAGGGTAGCATTGGAGTTCCCATCCGGTTATGTTATTGCCCTTGTATAACCTTTTCTTTCTCTTTCCCTTTCCGTGGAAGACTATGAAGATTAAGGCATTTAAGCAAAGCGCCAGACGCAGCCGCCCTTACATGTCGTTTGAAGTTGGAGTGCCAGGAGGCTAGGGAATACGATCCAGCCGGAGGAAATGTTCGTCTCCTCAAGTTTTCGCAAGGAAAAAGGCCTATTTCAATGTAAAGTTTTATGCATGCGCAAGAGAAGTCGAAGGCATTAGTCTATGCCAGTCCCCCGAGAAATATGTTTATAGTTTTAGTCTACTTTTTTTTTCCAGGTAAGACTTTCTATAGTCGCATTCTGAAGCTTTCAACCGAGTTTGAACTCATCTCGTGCAGACAGTCAGTCTGTCTTTCTTAAATAGTAAAGATCTTCTAATGCTATGCCTAAAAGTAAGCCCAAAATCCCGGTCTTTTTAAAAAAAAAAATAAGGACTTCAAATGCTTAACACAAGATAGCTAAACTCTCTTATTTCGGGAAATCAAATTCTTCTTTAAGTCGTAAGTAAGCCTACCGGAGGGGCTAATGCACACCAAACCTCGGTTGGAAGAGTTATTGAGGTATGAAATCACGCAAAAGACCAACGGGAGAGGAAGCGCCCCATTTACCTCTACTCAGACGGCTCGGGGACTTACTAACAGTAAGAAAGGAACGGATAGGGAAGTCCTTAGTAGGAAGTAGGAAGGATAAAACGAAGGCCCTTGATTGCGGGCTTTTGATGGATTTCTTTACATATGGTATGGCAGGGGTGAAGCTATCTAGGCGATCGTGAACTGCAAGAAAAGACCGTAAACAGGATTAGATTGAGGAAAAAAGAAATAATAAGATGCGGGAATGGCAAGTTCCCTATTCATTAAATCATTAAAGTAAAGACTTGGACAACCGGCCTACTGATGATTCATTCTTTTTGGGAATTCACCACGACTGGAACTCTTCCTGCTTGCTACTATTGAGAAGACCACTAAAATAAAAGGAATTTATGTAAAAAGACTTCTCTCACTTGCTCGAACTCGCTCGAAAGCTACAGGCATGACGGGGAGATTAGCCCTTGAAAGGAAATACCTATATACTGTTGGGGAATACGTATATACTGTTTAGAGAGCTGAAAGGCTGGAGAAGTGACTGGTTCGATAAAGCCAGGAATTGCTATTAGACACGAGATGAGGCCTCGTTGCTGATTCTATAACAGTTTGCCCACTTTTTGCTTGCTCATTCGTTAACTGGCAGGGCGAAGAAAGGCATACTTTACTATATTAATTAATGGGCGCATACTATACTTTATTAACCTGGATTGCTAGCAGTGAGAAATGAATATCTGATGAAGTTTGTTCAAAGCAAGAACAGCTTCACCCGAGGAAACTCCCGATAGGGAGAGGTTAGGGGGTGGTAAGACATAGACGAGCAATGTCCCTTTGTTAGCCCGGCAAGAGTGAATTCTTTTATGAATACTAGTTTTCAACGGGCAAAGATTCATTTCATTAATTTCTAACATTCCGGTTGTTGGTCAATAGCCAAACCCATTCCTTTTCTTCAGAAAGCGAGTCTTCATGAATTCCTACTATCACTAACGGACTAAAAGCATAACTTCTTAGCTGGCTTACTACTTCACTTCAAATAGAGGTATTCCCTTTCATAAGATGGATAGTCCTTTTGAAAGGAAAGCAGTAAAATACTAGGCAAGTGGTAAAGAAATCTATCTATTTCCGCAGAAAAAGCTCTATCTGTTAGAGTACCTGAAAAATTTGTACTCCCATATCGATGAATTCCAAAACACTATTGAAGACTCTACCCGATATGGAAAGGGGCCTTCCTTAGTAGCCCACGCTTCGAATTGGAGCGCCCCTCTAATTCAGGTTGGGATGCTGGATCCTCAGCCCTACCCCTAGCGAGTCAAGTCAGTTCCCGTTAATAAAGTTAGGATAGTTTCAATAGCCAGCAAGTTCCTACGTCCCTAAGGCCTGTGCCCCATGGAAAGGGCGGATCATCAAATCAAGTCCGGGCAGATTCAATCCTGTGATAAAGCCTGTCTTCCAGTAGGCTTAGTTTTCTCGTATCGGGATTGAGCCCGGAAATTTAATATAAACTAGCAAGAAAGGGTGTGAAGGACCTTGCCTCTAAGGTAGCGGCGGCGGACAGTCTGGTGGATTAGAAAGAGAATCCTACTGGACACGAGAAGAATAAAGACAAGTCATAAAGGACAAGAAGTTGAAGAATGCCTCTCACACAGATGGACAGCAGGGAAAGCCTTCTAAGGCGGACTCTGGCTCTTTCATTTGTAAGAGTCCTCCTCAGGTACGAGATTGTCCGATGAAGGAGAAACTTGCTGGTTGCCGAGGACAAGAGGGAAGAACCCCCTAGGGTGAATCCGTTACAGTTGCGGAATGCGATCACCCATGAGAAGCCTACGTCTGCTGGGCTTATGTATGTTGAGATAGTGCTGAATGAAATGGCCACTCTGCTCGTGCGATGGTCGATACGGGGCGGGCTTTATGGATCTCCCCTGAGCCAAGGCTTTCTTGAATCAAAGCATTGGTACCGTATAAAAAATCTAATTTTAAATGATATAAAAATTATTTTAGCCTCTTTCAGGTTCAGTTACTGAGGTAGTTCCCTTTCGTGCCCTTTCCTTCGGCGCTTTCAAGAATAAGACACAATTAGCTGCTTCTAGACTCTCAGGAAAGAAATAGAACGGGAAGTGAAGAGGGAATGCTTTGTTAGCACACCAAGGCTTCTGGCTGATCTGGTCTCACTGGATAGTTTTGACTTCGAGGGAGGCGAAAGGCCCAATGAAAGAGTAAGAAAAAGATGTGAACATGAAGACAGAGGTTACCCTACCAGGAAACGAAGCTCGTGGGAGTTTCCCTGGTGAAAAGGAAAGCCCAATAACGGCTTCGGTAGAGAACCCAACTCTTTTCCTTTGGCCACAAAAACTTCCCTGAAGTAAGTCCGGTCATTCCATACAACGAAGCTAGCGAACTAAGGCAGCACCCAACGGAACTTTAGTCTTTTTATTCTATTTTATTCTATTAGTAGCTATTAGTAGCAGGGCCGTAAAAAGCAAGGGATAAAGAAAGGCTGCGCGGATGACGATGCTATCATAAGAGAGGACCAGACAGTTCCCGGTTCCGAAAGCAATAATATCTTTTTTTACTGAGTTCTTAGATGTCATGCCACCGCAACTACCGAGAGCTCTTCCTCCCCGAAGGGCTATTGTTCGATAGGCTGGTGATCTCTGAATCCGATTCAGTACTCGATGATGGTATTCTTCTTTTTTCAGTTCAGTATTTGACTAGGTAGGAGGCTCTCTTAAGCCTGACTCCGATAGCCGCTCTTCAAGCTGATGCGCGGTAAGAGACAGATTTTTCTGGTGTAATGCGGATTTGAGGTAAATAAGTTTCAGGAAAACTATATCTAATATCGTAATCGGATGTGATCCTTGCTACGAAGACCTCTGCTATCTCTATCAAATCAACATCAAAGAAGGAAGTAGGTATAGTTCTCTTGACCATTTTCAACTTCTGTGTCATTCATTTTATTTTGATCTTAGAAGCAATCGTAGCCAGAGAGTCAGCATGACTTTTCTTGGACCGAGAGACATGGTCAATTCGATCTTCTTCAAGTAAGAGAAGGACCTTGGGCAAAGGGTTACCGGCTCATTGAGCACCTCTGGGCCTTGCTTTTTCGCTCCGTTCTCTTACTCATTATCCGAAAGAAAGTGAACCAAACAGGAAGTGTTTTTACTGCACTGCCTTTCTTCTCTTATTCTATTTCTAGTTTGATCGAGAGCGGTACACTTCTCCCCAATATGAGATAGGTTGCAGCTATAGTCAAAACTCCAACTGGGACAATCTAGTTTAAACCATGACCATCTATCTTTTTATCGTTATATATATTTATATATATTATTTATATATATATAGGGCTTTCACCGCCTCTGACGGAAAAAAGAGGACGTCGTCGGTTGGTTGGTTTGTCGGCATTTAGCCGCTTTTTTCTTGTTTTCTTACTTACGCAAATTGCCCGCAGCTTCCCTACGTCCCCCCTTTCTACTTCATCGTCGTAGGTCCTTCTGCACTGCTTGATCCGTTCATTCGTCACCGTACCTTTTCAATGAAAGAAGACAAGGTATATGCGCTTAGTCCCCGAGCGGATTCTGTGCTTCTTGCCAATGGCTCGCTTCGAAAGACAGAATTCTTCTTTATATAGACAATTATCAGTCATATTCAATCTCGAAAGACCTCCGTCACTTCTTCCCTGTTTCCGCCCTAGGCCCACTCACTCCCGTCGACGAGAAGGGAAAGGAGGCACTGAGGCGACAATCCCATAAAGGAAGGGGTCCGATCTGCATGTGTTAAGCACCGCGCATTTAAGAAAAGAGAGAAGCTAGCGTCCCATTCCATGCTTCCCTATGCTATCAAATCGCGGACGATCTCTTGCCGCTGCAAGTCCCACATCCGCGGTTGGTGAGAGTAATGTGATAGAGGAAGACTTTTTTTCGAAATCGGGATAGTGTTCAATAAACCACCGTTGATGCAATAGTTGATGCAATAGAAGTAGAAGCTCTTAATGCAATATCTGGTGGTGAAGACATTCCCGCTGCTACAGTTTGAGTTGACGGTTCAGGAAAGTGCTAACAGGGGCAAAAGACTAGCATTCGATGCTTGTGTTTTCCTCATCAACAGTAAAGTCATAAAGTCATAAGTACCACAGCTTCCTTTTCCCAATCGTAAGGTTATAGATAGAGTATTAATCATATGGAGATAGGGAATTCCTTGTCATCAAGTCAAACATCTGACCCAGCAGGGGAATATTATAGCCTAGCTAGAAAGGGAACTGAATCCGTACAACTCTCGTTTCCGGTGCATGGCTCTTTGGTCTTAGGCATAAGCTCTTCTAACCGCAGCACCTGTCCTGCCCTACACGACCCTTCCATGGCCGACGCAAACCTCCTCCTTATTTCCTAATAGTGTTTTTGAGATAGGAGGACCAAGCTCTCAACCCCATACAAACCCTAGTCCCATGCCAAACCGTTAAACTATGATGGCGGCTCTCTCTCTTGGCTCAAATTCACAATTCTCTTCGGGTGGTGGCAACCCTCCTCCTCCTTTTAATCCTCCTAGCATTAGACGCATTGTCAACCAGCCTCTAACTGGTCCCGAGGATTTTCTTACATGGCGACAACAATTTATCGCCCATCTTATTGCCCATAACTTACTTGGCCTTGTTGATGGATCTTTTCCCCCGCCACCAATGGTTGTCACTGATACATCTGGTCAGTCTCAACCTAATCCATTATTTTACCAATGGCTCCGTGCTGATCAACAAGTTAGATCCTGGCTCTATGCTACAGTTTCTAAGGAGATTAACAGAGAAATTAGTTAAGTAGCATTCCCATCTAATTTGGAATCGTCTACATCAACGGTTTTTAACTTCGTTTATGGCCAAGACAATGGAGCTCAAGCGGCGTCTCACCAACATGAAGAAGCAAGCAAATCAGTCTATGGAGGCTTATCTTCGAGAGATAAAGGTAATTGCTGATTCCCTCGCCGCTATCAATGCTCCTCTTTCTGATCAAGAGTTGATGCAGTATACAATTTTTGGTCTTGATGGAGATTATGATAATCTGGTTACTGCTGCTGCATATTTTGGTGCTAATCTTACCCGAACTAATGAATAGTCGTTCCATTTCATTTCACTCCTATCCTCGTACAAGAAGGTTTCCTCTCGTCTGAAACCAATCTTCACTGGTCTTACGGAAGCTTTTGCTGGCTAGGTTTCGCCTTTCTTCGACCGGAATAGTAGTTGTTTATGCCGCCGATAAAGCCGGTTAACAATCTTACGCCAGGGCAAGCAACCGTTCTGGGGGCGGGCATCCTCGTGCTACTGCTCAAAGGGCAACTTCTCTTCTTTGGAAGGCTTCAAAGAGAGTTGGTTCCACGAATTTCATTCCTTATAATAGCCCGGGGAACACTCGCGTACGTACGGGTTGGCATCGAGAAGGAAAGCAGGTACGAGGAGAGGAAAAAGTTCGATTTGAACCTCGGTTGGAAGAGTGGAACGTTTCCAAGGCATGATCCGCATTTACGGGTTGCACCTCTCTGCGGTAACCGCCTTCTTGTTGATTGGCAAAGATAGGTTGATTAACTCACCCCTGCCTAAGGCCCCGAGCAGGTTAACTCTAATAAAAAATCCCTACAAGAAAGGAAGTTAGGGGAAGTAAGATAAGTTCGCGAAGAAAGAATGTTGCTAGGCTCCAATAGAAAAACGACTTCCCTAAACGGAATTTCCCTCTAATGACTCTTCCCGAGGGGGATTTTTTAAAAAGTATGGGTCTTCTAGGTGGTAGTACAAACATGGAGTTGATGTTTGTTGGTACTGGAGGAAAGTTTGCAAACAGAAGCATCACTGGCAGCAAGCTTTCAGTGCTTCATCACCAGACATTCTACACAAGGGTGAATATTGTCCAGCTAAAGGGTACTCATGGTTGCTGCAGCATCAACAGGTACATAGAGACACCATTCTTATATGGTGTAGGAGTATTGTCCCTAAGCATAGATTTCGTCTTTGGTTGGCCCTGCAAGATAGACTACCTATCAATGCGTTATTGGCTAGACATATACCTGGCAGACAGAATATTTGTGGTCTGTGTGACAATCCTGGTGAAACTGTGGACCATTTATTGTTTGAGTGCAGTCATGCTCGGCAGGTCAGAGAAGTTGTTCTCAGTTGGTGCAATACCTCTTGGAGACCTACTGGATGGATACAATGGCAACGAGCTATTCTACGCAAAAAGCACATTATTGACTTTAGGTTTCACTGCTGTATTTTTGCAGCCATAGGATATCACCTGTGGCTGGATAGAAATGCGTCAATATTTCAGGGCAAGCGACAAAGTATTCAGGAAACGTGTAAAAAAGTGAGGGCCGGTTTCGGGATGGGAGGATTTCTTATTTAGCTAAGTCAGGGAAGCATAGAGAAGATGGGCAAAATATATTGTATAGATTAACTGAGGCTTAGTTATAGATGAACCCTTCTTAATAGATAAGGTGGCATCTAGACTAAGTGCTCCTAGTGTGTGAATTGTTGAGTTATTAATGTTGTTCGAAAAAAAAAAACAACAACCAGTTCATTTTGAATGGTTGCCTGTGCTATGTGGGCACTGTAAACTTTACGGTCATGAAGAGGAAAATTGGTTGAAGAAACAAGGGAATTGGGTTTGGAGACCTAAGACAGCTCCTCAAGTTAATGCTGACCCTGCACCTGTGGTGGAACAACCTTCAGAGGTTTGGCAGCAGGTTGGTAAACGAATGAGTATAGTTGTGACTGTGCAGCATGAGACACCAGTTAGAAATTCTTTTGAACTCTTGGAGACAGTGATTGAAGATCAAGGTATAAGAACAGAAGCTGAGTTGGTTGATAAAGGGGTGGGTGGGGCTGGCCCTTCCCATGGATAACCTTTTGAGTTGGAATGTTAGGCTTAGGGAACCAAAGGGAACCAAGAAGCAAAGGGCTGTTTTGGCCTTTTGTAGTAGAAATAAGGTTCCAAGGTAGGAGTTCAGAGGTAGGTGTTCGTTTCACGTAGTTACACTTAAGTTAACGCGTTCGTTTTTTTGCTTCGTGTAATTCCAGATAACTCGTACCACTACGTTACACTCCGTAACTCGTACCATTGAATTGAACTCCTTGCCAAGATCAACTGGTATATTGATATCGAACTATACCTATTAATGTAATTTTTATAAGAAATCAAAAATTTGCCCCGGGCAAACAATAAAAACTCTCCTTTACTTTAGAGAGTCACTACGTACCTTCGTAGCAAGTTCCCAAGATAAGTCAGCCTTCTTTGTTGGCACCGCTTTGCGTTAGGCTTAGGGCTCTTGTTCAAAAGCGTTGATAGGTTCATTTCATCAACTCTAAATCACTGACTCAGCATGAACAGAGAATCTGCCACCCAACAAGAAAGTTAGTATGAAGTTCCTTGGGTAAAGGGTATGACGGCGTGGCTCCGGCCAAAGCAATCTAACAACAAAACCTCTTCTAAGCGGCGTAACCAACTAAGTCAGCATAGGCCTATCGACTAAAGGAGCTTTACTATGGAAATAATATAGGGGCATAAACAACTAAAGGCCCTGGCCGGAACTACTTAGTGACTCCCTTGGACGAGGAATCCGAAACTAACTTCTCCTATATGACATCATTTGACTCTCTCACTTGTGCTTAATTGCACACATTGTACTCATTGTACACACTTCAATTCTCTCGTATTGAGAAACAAAGTAGGTAGGCAGGAGTGCAGTGAAGGCACTGCCTGTAGGCAAGAGGGTTAGCTTAGTGGAGCTATCCTTCCTTAAGTGGTAAAATATCCTTTCCGGCAGTAGGGCAGTGAGGCTCAGGCTGTAGGCAAGAGGGCAGGTGTGCTGTCCTACCTTAAGTGGTGGTGAAAGAAATTTCCTTCAAGGAGGACTTGAAGGGTGGAATTGTATTATCAAGGAGATAGTGCAATTGTGGAAAAGCCTAAGTAAGGGGTTAGGTCAAGGACGTAGCCCAGTTGAGGGGTGAACCTTGTAAAAACAAGCGTGCCAACAATCTTCCATCTTCTCCCTCACTTCACTTTATTTACAGTCTTTATATTCTGTTCAGTGCATTGACTGTTTATATTCAGTGTCCTTCTGCATACATTGACAGAGTCTGCATCAACTAAATTGGACTAAAGTTTTCATTTGGCATTGTTGGTCAATCACCCTATTCACCCCCCCTCTAGGGTGAGTTAATCTACTAAGGGACCTAACAGGATACCTAAGAAATCCTAAATCTCTCGAAAGAGGAGTCTTTTGATCTTGAGAAGAGAACATACTGACTTGTATGAGAGCCAGGGATCATAACAAGGGAGCATCCGATGAGAAGAGTTCGTTCCATGAGAGCAGGGGTGCCGTATGATATCCAGGTAGCCTTGGATCATATCCATCATAAGAAGGTTGCGAAAGGAAGAGTTGATGGTTTCCAAGGATGGATGTACAACTCCACACCCTCTCCTTAATTAAGGAGTCACTTTCGTAGCTAGTTCACAAGGAGTGTTAGTGTGCGGGTATTATACAGGATAAGGCTGTTAGCGTTGGAGTAGTAGTTCCATCCCTAACTAGCGTGCCAGCCCAATAATCGTGACTTGATAGCCAAGCCTCCTTTGTTTTGCAAAACCGGAAAAAGTCCCCCTTCCATTAATGAGAGAAGTGGTGATCAATACCTGGTTACTGGTGGATACCCTGAGCAACTTCACGAGCTTTATGCCGTTCCACCGCACCATCGGAGCGATACTTTACCTTGTAAACCCATTTACTCCCAACAAGATTCTGACCAGGAATGGCAGGAACTAAGTCCCATGTGTCATTAGCAAGTAAAGCATTATACTCTTCGGCCATAGCTTCTTTCCACTTGGTGGATTTGTTTTCTTGAGAAAAAGAGGTGGGCTCCACCTCGGCAACCGACGTCGACAAAGACAAAATGCGTTTAGGCTTGACTATACCAGCTTTAGCCCTAGTTAACATGGGATGAATATTGCGCACTGTAGAAGCCGCAACTGGGACCGTAGGACTGGACACAGGGGTAGAGGACGTGTGGGCCGACGAGGGAGACGACTGTTGGGCCAAAGAATTAGACACCGAAGACTGAAGAGCATCCAAAGTAGAGCTTGGGCCATCATGCTGGCTCATCCGACAGGAGGTAGGAGGAACCGGGGAAGGGCTGGGGCTTAGCGTGGAGCTGGGCCCAGACAAAACAGCTGACGACACAGGGAGGGGAGAATGGGCAGGTAAAGCGCTGGACTGACCTGGGGAAGCATGGGCCGTATCTGTAACAGCTGGCAGCAAAGACCCAATAGGGCTGGACTGACGCGGGGAAGCATGGGCCACGACACCATGAGCAGGAAAAGAAAAAGCAAAATCCCGAGAAGAAGGACCTGTCTATTTATTGACGATTCAACTCTGATTAGGATGAAAGTAGGCTCGATGAGCAGACCCATTAGTGAAGGGGTCTAAGGTTAGGTAGTTTCCTTTTTCTCAGCCCATGCAGCGACCTCTCTCCCCTTTCTTCCCATGACAAGATAGACGCATTGCCTAAGTCCTATTCAGAGGGCTCATCGCCACCCAAAAAAGAGATCGGCATCCTTATTTAATAGAATAGCTTATAAGTTCCAAGACTTGTTGAAGGCCATGAAATTCTCAAGAGAGTCCCGGCAAAGGCCGAGAAGAGTGATCAGGAGCACGTCTGGTGAGATCCTATTATTAAGTAGTTGATCCCGCCTGCTTTTACTTACTTTTTATTTCCGAGTGAAAGAAAGCTACTTCTGTGGAGAGCTGAACTACTAAGATCAAATGGAGACCTATCCGCTCTTGGTGGTATGGCATCCGTAGCCAAGGAATAAGGACTGGGCTAAACTTCCTCACCATGGATGAAAGAGTCTGGTTGGCCTGGAAGAGAAGGTTGTCTGGCAGAAGGTCGTACGCCACTGGCAATCTAAACCAAACTGAAGATCCTTACAAGAAGCATTGCTACATAACCAATCCGTGAATGCCAAGGAGTAGAAGGCACTTTGATGCTCATTGGGAATAAAGATGTTCCAAATCAATTTAGCAAAGTGACACTCACGCAAAAGATGTAAACAATCCAAAACTGGGTGTCTACAGCTGCTACTCTGAGAAATTCCTCTCCCAACTTTCTCTGGAAGCTGTCTATCGGAGATTGAAGGGCACCAATCTTGGTGATGAGTTGCTCCTTTTCCTTTAAAAAGCTGGACACCTTTTGGTAACGGGAAATGCAGAGATTCATCTCATCAAGGATGGAGTGGGCCGTTTTTCTCTTCAAGAGAAGAAGATATCGCTTGCTGCGAACGAGCCGGAGTTCTAAGCAGGTAACCTTTCTCGTATCCGGTCTAACGAAGAACGAGCAGATGGAGATAGCATAGTTTGAGTTGACTCCTGAATAGGTTGGTCCCAAGCGAACAGCTCAGTGGCTCGAGGGAAAGGTAAGCACGAACGGAAAAAAAAACCCCGTATTCGAAAAAAGCTATTTAGCTGAAAACTCTATAGGTCAATTAGTCTCTCATAGAAGCCATTACTGAGTTAATCTGGGAGGGCTAAGGGGTTAGTAAGCTTCTCAACCCTGGAAACTTCCAACAAGTCTTTATGCTTCCTCTCAACGACCCCGTTCTGTTGAGGAGTCTGAACACAACGTCTTTCATGTGTAATCCCAAGCGCGGCAAAGAAACTTAAGATCTCTTTATCTCTGCAAAACTCTAAAGCATTGTCAGACCTTAGTGTTTTGACTGAAGCACCAAACTGAGTCTTAACAAGATTAACAAAAGCCTTTATCACAGGGACTCCTTCATTCATCTTTTGTAACCATCTTCTGTGTCCAGGTAGCTGACGTATAATCATCTACAATGGTTAAGAAATACCTGTGTCCAGTAGGGGTCTTAATGTGATAAGGGCCCCAAGTGTCGACATGAATCAGTTCAAAAGCACGGGAGGAAGTAGTATGGCTTGAATCAAACTCTTGTCCATGACATACAGACCCAGCATCTCCTTACCAATGACCAATGGCCTCCTCTGAGAAGGGCCCTCTATGATACACACTGTCTCAGTAAACTTCACCTCGCACTTCAACTGTTGGCACAATCTTTTCTGACAGTAGAAACAATTTTCAGTATGGTACAAGCAAAACATGAAAAGAACCAAAGTAACCTTTAATTTGCCTTGTTGTCTAACCCTTACTCTACTTCCATTAGGTAAGTTTACTTGAACAGGTTGCCTAAGCAAACTCAAATCATGCAAGGCTTCTCTATTGGAACTCATATGTTCACTAGCTCCTGAGTCTAATATCCAAGAATTATGATCTAAAAGCTCTGAGCACTGTAAAGCATTTAAGGCAAAACTTATACCTGCCGAACGAAGCTGTGGCATCCAAAGTGGACTGAGACTGAACATTTCCAGCTCTAAGATTGGACAAAAATTGCATTAACTGCTTAGACTGCTCCTGATTTAACCCCGGCAGCAGTTCCGAATTGTTGTCAGCAAATGGACCTGGACCATGTTCAACTGGAGTGTCCTGGTCTCCCCAACTACTCTAACTACGGAATTTCCCTATTTTTTCTTTAGGGATAGGTTTGCTTTACCCTATTTAGTAGAGATTTCTGACACTAATCAACCACCCCTTGAGAACTACCACCCGGCATAGTTACTAAAGCACGCGGGAGCTCCGCGCTTTATGTCGAATGGAGAAGGGTTGATCTTGGCGCGCACAAGGCGTTCTATTCCAGTTAGTTGGAATTTAGTTAGTCAGGTTTTAAGAGGGAGTCTCTCGTAAGAGAAGTTCGCTAAAGAAAAATTCCTACCTTGATAAATTGTTTGCCTACTTTGAAAAACCAAATACGTCATATTGCTATTCGATTTAATCCTCGTGGGAGAGGAGATGTGCATCTACAGCGTTTGATGCTGCCTAGAAAGATTGAGAAACTCCGTCATATTAGAATAGATATGTTCGAACCAATTGACTCGTATGAACCATTTCTCGAGGAACACTATACTCCTGAAAGACCACCCGGTCTACAAAAGTACTATTTTCCTGAAAAGGTGGATGATATGGCTGGAAACGTGGTATCTGTCGTTCAAGATAAACCTTTTGCTGACGTAAAATTACCAAGATCTTATTGGGGTAATAGAACACTTATTGCATCAGCTGGTTTAGGAGTTATTATAGGGGTCCTTCTTTCAGCAGGTATTGATGAAGCCTTTCTATTTTTTATATATGATATATGATACCACCTGCCACAAAGAATAGAATTTATATCTTCAAATCGCAGTCTGGTTTGAAGTGAAGGAACCCACTTTTAGGTAACTAGAAGGGAGGAATTCCCGTCAGCCATTCGGAGAAGGGTTGAGTTGCACTAAGAGACTTACGATTAAGTTCACTCAACTTCGCGGCGACAGTCCGGACTCACAGTTGGAGGGGAAGAAAAGTGCTGTTTTGTCGCAACAGCTATTGGGATTGGTCGAGTTCCAGCGGGGATCGGATCTTTGCAGCCGCACGTGCGAGCGGGACGATTCCCACCTCCATACTTAAGTTTCACGGATTCCACAATCTTTTTTTTTAAAGCCTATGGTGCTCTGGAACACATACAGAAAGTTACCTACCGCTGACGCCTACCAGCAAGCTAGTAGACTTAACATACCGGAAAATGTTTCTTCCTTCCTGAGTCTTATAGAATATTCTTTGCTCGATGCTTTGAATAAGGTTCGGAGCGAGGAAGGCGCAAGCGACCTTACGCTGCATTCGCTTAAAGATAGAATGCCACTAGATCACTGACTGAACGACGAGGATATAGAACTAGAAGAAAGGATGTGACTACTGCTTTCCTACTGAAAGAACAGAGTCTCAATAATCCGATTCGGGATGGGAATAGAGAATGCATCCAGTTAATTTCGAGCAGCTGAAGAATTTTTATGTTTTATTTATGAAGGAAGTTTAAATGAACTACGAAGACCTTATTCTATCATAAAAACTCCTCGCTTAGACTATTTACATATCATACATGAGGGATACGTAGATAGCCCATAAAATTACCGTGGATGAGAAAGCAAAGGAAAGAAAGAAAATAAGAAGTCAGACCTTTAATTGATAAAGATCTAATCCATAAAGGAGAAAAGTGTGGTCTACATCTTTTTTATTAAATATTAAAAAGAAAGGTCCTAATTTTTTAGCATAAAGGGGGGATATTAAACGCGTCATTCTTTCGATTGTCATCTTATTGAAGGTAAAATGCAGGTAAAAAGAATATAAAGTCTGATTTTTGGGAGATTTTTCTTTGACTATCACACTTGAAAAGCGCTTTTTCTTTCCACGATCAGATGCAAGATATGCCTCCAAGCGCCTTCCTCCCCGGAGCTTATTCGAATATCATAGAAAGTTGGAATAGGATTTAATGCAAAATCCGCTTACCCTAATAAGGGTATAAACTCTATAAAGTGAGTAAAGGGCTTGCTGGGTCTTACGGAAATTTATGGTGTTATTGATCCCTCGTTTTCAACTAAACGCCCGCAGTTTCCACTGGACTCGCCGGAAAGAGGATTGGGTCATATCCTCAGGGAACGCTCTTCTCGTGTCCTTGTGAAGCAACGTAAATGTTGTTAGTTTTGGCATTACTCTGCCTCTTTGTCTACCAGGGACGGCGTGTACTTGACTTCTCCTTATGTGTTTGACTTACTTTTTACCTTTATTCTTGGGTGTAGCGTGTTTTGGGCGGCTCTTCCCGTACTGTCTGAGTTCACATTCCCTGATCCCGCTGTTATTGCTTGAGACGCTTGCTTCGAAAGCTGTCATGTAAGAAACCAAAGAGGATTGCTAACAAGGGGAAGAAAGAAAGCTCAACGCGTTAGAGTGATGCTCAACGCGTATGCCGGTAAGAATTCAATCTTTGGAAAAATGAAAGTCGTTGCCAGAGGAAGCCTCTTAGTAGCTAAGGTGAAGCCTGATTTCGTGTGGTTTACGACTTGAAAAGCGCTTTCTTTCTTTCTTCATCTGCCCCTTACTTAGCTGACAATCGTATAGAGCGTGAGACCTGCCCTCTAAAATGGGATGACGGAAGCAGACTCCTCGCCCTATAATAAAAGAGCTCTATGTAGCGCTTTAGCTTTTGCGCTTTACAAAGAAGGAGCTAAGCAAGGGCGGTTATGCTTAAAATCTGCTATAAGCATGTCCTCTTCTGAAAAGGTGATGGCTGTGGTTGGCTTTGCTCCTTGCCTACAAAGCTCCGCGAGTTCAGTCGTCTTCCACTAAAAACGAGGCGCTAAGAAAGAAGAAGTTCAGTCTACGCGTTGAACGAGGTCCGGGCTAAGGACGAAGCAAGTGCTTTAACCCTCCTATTGATTCTTTCTGGTAAATCCCTCTTCGCCTCGAGTCTGGTAGTACTAAAAAGGTTTGCTGCTCTTCTTCTTTCTGAAAGATAGCTATTCTTCGCCTCTCGAAAGAGGCTACGTACCTGTTAAACGATAAGCGCTACGCTTTTCCCGTTGGCTTTGAGAAGAAGTCTACAGCAGTTCATTTACGAGAAAATTCATTCCTCTAGTTAGCCTGTCAAAAAAAAAAAGAATAAAAGAGAATTTCAAATGATATAATATAACTAAAGTACGTCAGGAACGCTATGTCATTTACAACCCCGGCGTATTTCGGATGCTTGAAGGCCCCGAGGGGAAAAAAATAGGGCTATAAGTATATAGTTTGCTATTGCTATAAGGGCTGCTCGCCTTTATACGGCTTGGCTTCGCTATCTAGTGGTCGACCGTCAAAGTAGTCTTCCTACCATACCAGAATGCCTATTCTGACGTGCAGGAAGCTTCGCCAGAAGCAAGCAAGACGAGGTCTAAAAGTAGACAAGGCTCGTTCCGTACTTTACTTACGAGCTTGTGTAGTACTCGCCTCTATCTCGTTAGGGGCTTATGCACTCCACTCGCTGTCTACTAAAGGAGCGTTAGAGCGAGCGAGCAAAGCCTTCCATTTTCTTAACGACCTCACCCTACTCTTTCATTTTCGCTTAAGCTTCCCCGTTTTTTTGGCTTAATTGATTGGATACCCGAGAACCATAATCTTTCCTAGAAACAGCTTCTACGACGATAGGCATAAAGGCATGATTCGTTCCACAAATCTCACTGCACTGACCATAGTAAACTCCTTCTCTAAGTACCGAAATAGAGGTCTGATTTAAACGACCAGGTACAGCATCACATTTGACACCTAAGGAAGGTACAGCCCAACTATGAGGTACATCAGCAGATGTTACAATAATACGTAAATGAGTTTTTGCTGGTACAACCACTCTATTGTCCACTTCTAATAAACGTGATTGACCCAATTCCGGATCATCTTCTGGAATCGTATAACTGTCTAAAGTGAGTGACTGTTCATGGGAGCAGCCCCCCCCTTAGAAGAAAAAAAAAAGAAAGTATCATCCCGTGCTTTTACATACCGCCGAAAGTCTGAACATATTGCAGAGCTTGGACAAAGTAGGGGCTTTGTACACCCTGGTCCAAAAGGTTAAAGTACATAGTCTGTAGAAGATCCAGGTCCTCTACATCGTTGTGTAGGTGGGCGGCAATCTGTTGTATTGTAAGTCTACCTGGGAACCCAAAATTTTGGCCGTTAGGCATATTCATATACAGATCAAACAAAGCCTGCAGTTTATTGCAGATAGCCTCCTTGACAGAGTCGAAGGCCAAGTCCCCCAAGCGTTCTTCCATGTTTTGGGTATTTAATCCCCGCATCCGACCAGCCCGAAAAGCCACGAGAATCGCCAAGGGTACGGCCAAACCCATACTAAAAATGTAATTACTGACTATTTGGTCCATTTCTCAACAAGAATTTTACTTAAAAGTTCCGCCCGCGGTCATCACATCAGCTCCGCGGGACTTTGTTTGGAAGTGGCCGACGCTTTTCGTCAGCAAAGAAATGGGATGGGTTGGGCGTACATTTTTTGTCTTCTCTTACGATACGATATTCTCATTTCGAATAAGGATTGGCACATAGATACTACAATTGATGAAAAAAAGGATCGATCAGGTCTTTCACTACCAATTCCTTTCATTTTCGATTCGGGATGATGAACCCAACCCCACTGGACGTAGCTCTCTATCGTCATTTCTTGTCTTAAGTAAATCTTCATCAAGACAGCTGACCGAGTCGAAACCTTTCTTTTCTTATGAAATTTCGAGTTTGAAAGCCAGATCGGAGGCGGATTCCTTCTTTACTTTAGAGTTCCCTTTTTTCATGCCTTAGCAGAAGAGAGGAGGCTGTCAGAGCCTACTGATCTGTTAGCGGATAAAAGAGCGGATTCGATTCTACGCTCGGAACCTTGGTCCAGCAATCTACTAAAGCGCTTGGATCGGAGATCGCATGACCAGATCCTATTCCATCCCAAGCTTGGAAAGCTGTGCTTCGGTGCGGCTTTGTATACTGGGAGGAAGCCTTGAACTGTGCAAACGCGGAACAACCTCCAAACCGGATAAGATCTCAAGAGCTTACTACTCCATCCTAGGGCATGTATACTTTTTCGGTTACAAAGACTCGTGTTAGTCAAAGCTACTAGAAAGCTTGAGCCTCAAAAGAAAGCATGACCTTCGTAAAGGTCTAGTATAACTCGTATTCGTGATTTACTAACTTCGGCGCCCTAGCTAAGGAGACACGACCTCGGACTTAAACAAAGGGGAATCAGACTCTCTAAAAATGATAAGATTCTCTTCTATGATAAATTACTTACAGCGATCCTGCATCTCCGCCTAGTTACTTCGCTCCGCCCCTTGATGACAAAGTAAACATAGCCGAAAGGCCCTTTTTTTCCTATCGCTTTGCGTCACTCCTCTACACCTATCTTATGAAATCCGTGCCGTTCAATTTCCTTATTCCCTCCCTCTTGTCTCACCGCAACCTGTCGCCTAAAACAGGAGAATCGAAGGAAAGCAAGTTTAGGCTTCAAGTCAACTACATCTCAAAGCCTCGAAGGTTATAAGAAAGCAAGCTAGGCCCCTCATTCAATTTAGCTACTCAAGTCTTCTATCCACTACGTCCCTCAACCTAGCAGATGAAAGACAAAGAGCCTTAACAGTTGACTACCAAAGCCCCCTCTAAAAAGAAAAATGCGGCACCCCATTCCCGAGCCCAATGGTTAATAGAAAGGGCTTGCTTGAGTGTATGAACGCCTAGAAAGCTATGGCTTGGTCCCCTATTGCGGATTAAAAAAGCTTTCTATCTCAGAAAAAAAATTACGCTCCTATTCCTATCCCTAGCTAAAAGCGTCTCAAGAAAGAGGAAAATCTTTCTTTTCTAAATGAATCTTATATCCCCCCTTTCTTCCTATAGCAAGTGTGCCGGGGATCTCTATCTAACAGAACTCAGAGCTAAAGCATTTCATTCTGCTAAGTATAGTATCACGATACCAATAAAGTCTAATACACTATCCTTATCACTTGCAGTTGCTTCTTGCCTTCAGGCGTAACCAGCGGCCTAGCCCATGTCCCGTAGACAGGCGGTTACTCTCTAATGCCACGGATCTATATTCGTCAGACTGATGCCCTCTATTTTGATAGAGTGAGAAACTTTCAAGCTTTGGTCAACCTCTAGTTGAATATTACTGACTTCATTTTTCAGCGGTGTCGAGCCAACTCTCAAGCAAAAAGTGAACTGATGCACCAGCTCCTACTCTCCAACCAAATAAAGAACCTCAGCAGCTAGTTTGAGCTACTGATACCGGAACCGGTCTCTCTCTGGATCTAAACCAGAATCAGGGAAGACGTAATTCAAATATGCACCTGAAATTCAATCACATTGGTATAAAGAGCCTCCAAGGGAGAATAGGAGGGAAGAAGCAACGGACTGAGCGACGAAGCGACGGGATTGAGCCCTTCTCCTAGCGCAGGAGTTTTCGTCGCTGGATTAAGACGACGACGCTACTTGTCTGAAAGCGGAAAGAGAATCGGAAGGTGACTAACTTCATTCGGTAAAGCGTTAAAGCAAGCGAAAGAGGCACATCAAAAGGTCTGAAATAAGTCTAGTCTGCCAAGGAAATGAGATTACGGTATTTCTATAAAACTAAACGTTCAGAATGGCCTCGGGAAAGGGCTAAAATCACCATGGAAATGACTTCTTATCTTAGGAAGAAGACTTGGGCAAATCCCCGGTCTGTCAGAAGTAGCTAGCAAGGCTAGGCACCTAATGCATGTGAGGGTAAGGGAAGGAAGTCTCTTTGGCTTTGGCACGTATGAGTAGCAGAGCGGAGTGACGGGGCAAAACGATTCGACAGTTGATGCCGCTTGAACTAAAGGACCGAGCAATGAAAAAGGCATTTAGGCCATCCCGAGGTCAAATGTCATCTTAGTAAGATCATAAGATACCCCACGAGCAGATGTTCTCGAATAGGCAGGCTGTGAGGCAACTATTGAATCCGCCTTCCCGGATTCCGATCCTGTTGATGCGCGGCGGCTGGTAGTGAAAGGAACTGACGATCTTGGCTTAGATGGCTTTGCTCCTGGGGAACATCATTTATCGATAGTAAAGGTACCCGAAGTTTCATGAACAGACCATTTTCAACATTCGCCAGAAAGATTCGAATAGAAGGAAAAAGACAAGTAGGACAAAATTCCCGGTATGAATAGTTGTAACTAGCCATCCTTAAGGCCCAAATAAATGCCATATCCGATTTCCTACATTCAAGCATCTAATGTACGAAGAGGAAGCGAATGCGCTCTTTTTGGACAGCTTTCAATAGAACATAGAGCTCTGCCCTTCTGGCTGTCCTAACAAAGAAAGGAAAAAGGCTTTATCATTCAGCGAAGTTGCCGCCTATGACGATAGAAATAGAGGACAAAGTGCTGTTCACGTTACAGCTACTGTGTTGACTGTAACTACACTACTTGAATCTCATTTAGCTTAAGAACCATTTTATGGAATCGGGAATAACAACGAAGAAAGAAAGCTTCAGAAGAGCAGCGCGGCAAAAAAAAATCCGCTCACTGACCGACTACCTTAACTCACTCCCTGACAGGGCACACTGAATTGAACGTCAGCTTCTTGTCCTTTGAGAAGGGATCTCTCTCTGTAAAGAAGTCCTTGACTCAGAAGCACGAATCTAAAGATTCCCTCTCAAAGCAGCTATCTGAAATGCATAGAAAGCAGTTTGATGCCTAGCTAAGTTGAGTGCTCAGACTCGCAGGCAGAAGACAAAGACATTTCTAACCAGCCTCTTTGACTGAAGGGGGAGTGGAACGAACGTAGCTAATTGGCAAAGAAGCTAGCTGGACTGAGCTGCTCCAGACTTGTTTCATCGGTTTTGTGAATTGGCTGCACTCCCGGCTCTGGAGAGAGTGATCCTCGGGTGACTGAACTACCCTACCTTGAGAGTAGGGGTAGGCCTAAGCTCAATGCCCTTACTCAACCACCAAGAGCAGCGTTAGTCAAGGCTTCATTTGCATCTCCAACAGACTTTACAAAGGCTTTTGGATTCTCCTAGTAAAAGTCATTTAGAAAGAAAGGCTCTCAACCCCCTTTCACCGGGGGAGTCATCTCATATAGAAAGAAAAGAGAAAGAAAGAAGAGCCGAAGCGCTAACTCTGACAGACTGCCGAGTGAAAAGAGGTCTTAGGGGAAGTCGGCGTGAAAGAGGGGAAAAGACAGTCTTCAATAGGTAATGCGTCTGATCATTCTCAGAGGAAGTAGCTCATACTACCGGGCATTGACATACGCCCAATCAAGGGGCGGTTACGCCAACAAAGATAGAGAGGGCTATAGCAAACGATGAAAATGTAGGGGCTAACGACCATAAAGATAGATATGATTCACCACTAGCAAATACGAGTGAGAAGAACTCTACACCCTCGGGGTCAAAGATCCCTTTTCCCTGAGCACTTGAGCAAAGGACTTTCACGACACGGCGTCGAAGGCATAAGTGGCAATCAGTGCTACTACTAGAATAGAAGACACTTCGTTTCGATGGACTCGTTGTGAAGCCCTTATCGGCTGTTTCGAGCTCCTGTTGGGTAGAGGTGACGAACAGAATCAAGATATAGAACAGCACCCCCATCCGCAGACACATAAGCAGATTCAGAAGATGCTACTGGAGAAGAAAAGGAAGAATAAGCGAGCCTTTGATTGCCCCCTTCCTCAAGCAGCATAGGATTTCGTTTTTTCAATCTTTAGACTGAAAGGAGAGGTCTAAGCTTAAGAAATGGCAATGAGACTCGTAGAAAGAAGAAGGCAATAGGAAAGATTCGGCGTCCTTCTTACCTTCTTTCTTGAGAGGGAATAGTGCTTACTTTCACTTTCCTGGGAGCTTATTAAGGCAAGGAAGTCGCTATTAGGACTGAAAGCTTAGTAAGGGAAGGTGCGAAGCCTGATTGACCACTTTCGGTGGACTGATAACGGCTACCTACTTCTCTTCTTGTGTTTTCAGACTAAGGCTTTCCTCACTCTATACTCGATCTTGCTTAGAAGTCTACTCTGGCACCTTGTGACGGGCTTGAATCAGTCGTTACTCAATTATCACTCTCCTAACGCTAGGCAAGAAAAACTTTTCTATCTATGTCATTAGATAAGGAAAGAAGGGGCTAGGCTGCCAAGTCTTTCCAGTTGGAAAGAACAAACACAACTAAAGCTGTACTTCGTCAATGCTGATGTATGGAAGGCATCAATCATCCCAGAACTAACCGATCCAGCTGTAACGTAGTCAAAACAGTAGGTCATCCAGATTCGAAACTGACTTGGGAAAGTAGGACAGTCACAGGCGAGCTTAAGGCAGAAACTCAATGCTTCACACTGACCCAATCGGAAGCTAAATCAGTGACACACGAAAGCCAAGAGCATCGGTGACGGGGTCAACATCCTTCCGAGAGGACCGCTCTAGTTGTTGAGAATGGTACAGAAACGTCATACGTATTTCTTGAAATGAGTTGATAAACGAATACGTTACTTCTACTACACGTATCGTTGATAAACGAATACGTATCTCAGTTAGTGAGTCTAATGCTCTTCGATACGTTATCTCAAACCTACTCCTCTTTTAATACGTATCGTCGTTCGAGTGAAACGAATCTCTATCTCAAATCGCTCTATATACTTGTATATACTTGAAGTGAGTCTAATAGTATAACGAACTAGTTGCTTTTCTTCAGTCGCTAGGATCAGATAAACGAAATGACGTATATTTCACCAACAGAGGTGACTAATCGGAAATTCTCAGCATCCACTGTTATTAATAAAGTAAACTGTGCAAGGAAGGAAAGTGCTTACTCAGGGAGTTGCTTGTTCACCAATCTCGATTCAACTACAAGCCTGCTATTCACTCAATTCCATGTTTCGACTATACAAACTCTTCCCGGCACGGCACTCTCAAATGCATGTGTTGGGTTGAACAAGAATACCGCGACTAGGGAATGGAATTGAAGGCAAAGATCTGAAAGGAAAAGTGGGACTTTCAGATCGGGTATCGGGCTGAATCCCGTCCCTTACAAATAGGAGGAGTCTGACCTCATAGAGAATAGAATGAGTCGCCCTAGCCTGAGTCTGACTAAGAGTTTGAATTGCTCTGTAGGATAGTTTAGCTAAGGAATTGCATTAGTGCGATTTGGCTAATATTGGAGAAGGTTCCCACCCTCTTCCTTCTCCTCCAGCACACTTGTTATATCTCCTTACTAACTCAAGCTCGCCTGACTTCTAAGCAATCAAAGCGATTTCCTTGACCGAAGCAGGATTGCTTGACACACAAGCAGAGGGAAGGTCAATAAGGATGGTGGTCGATCAAGCTATTCTATTAAGAAGTAGTGATGGAGGACCATCCCGTCACCTTGTTACTAAAGGATATGATCAGTTGCTGGTTCAAGTTCAAGCGGAGATAGCAAGATCACAAACAGAAGGTCACGGGTTCGAGGCTTGTCACAAGCCCGGTTTTGTGTACCTTATTTCTTAGGCCTAAAGTGGGCCTACGTTCTAACTTTTTTGCTGAGCTTATGCATTAGGAAGTCAAGAAGCCAGGAAGGTGCATTGCACGTGCCCAATCAGCCTACAAAGCAAGATATAGCCCGTTTTGTCCAAGCTGTCCAGATTAGCTCCTAATCTGCACGGTTTTGAAGAATAGGCTGATTAAGCAACTTAATGGCTTTCTAATTGCAATCTGTTGCAAGGGGGGATAATTAGACACCTTGAAGAAACCCCCCCTCAAAGGAAAACGGCAAAAGACACATGGAAGACTTGGAACTTGTGCTCACAAGTTACGAGTAGCAACCGGTCCAAGGAGCCGTTTTCTTAGCCCGGTGGTTTTGCTTAGCTAGGAGGATTTCTTCACCAAGCTGCTTGCCTATCTAGCTTTCAACCAAGCTGGAGGTGTCCTATTTTCATGCATGGACGAAGGCTTAAGCATACACTAAGCAAGCTTAGTCATCACAAGGGACACACACACGGATCTGATTGGAGTGCCGCAAAGTAATCCAAGCAGCCGTGTTTTTCTCTCTCTTCCCATGTGCTTGACTATTGTATTAGCTTAGTTAATGATGCATTGTAGTTTCTTAAGAGTACAATTTGTAAAAGTATAGCTTAGCCACTTTAAGCGTCGCATACTTAGCTTAAATCATTTTGCTTAGCCGTGTAAGCAACAAGGCACATAGCTGCCCTTGTACTCGTGTATATAGAGCTGCTTTGGCTCATTTCTGAATACATACGAGTGAGTTTATGAAAAGTTGAGCCTTTGCTCCTTTGCTTGAGTGAAAACACTTGCTTTGCTTATCCTAGTCTAGGCCGGATTAGGTGGTGTTTCTGTATCCTAAATCTAGCTTAAGGGCCCTAAGCTATTCTTTGGTGGTGAATCTGTATCCAAAGAGTGGTTTAGCCTTGTTTTCATTTTCATTTATTCCATGTTGAACCCCTAAAGCTCACAAACACAATCTGCCCCAAACAAAGCCTTTGCTGACCGTGAGCTTGAGTGTGAGCGATTGAGGTTGATATACATCAGATTTGGTATCAGAGCTGAGTTTCTCCTTGGCCTGATTCCATCCCCCTCTCGTTTCCATTGCCGTTCTGTTTTGAGTCCATACACAAAGTTCTGTTTTGGTTCGTTTGATCAATATGAGTACGAGTATGTCAATTGAAGAGAAGTATGATGCTTTGCTTAAAAGCTATCAATCTGTCTCAAGTGCTAAGCAAGAGTATGAACAGACTATCCAAGAGCTTAGAGGACAGAATGAATACTTGAGGAAGCAATTGGCTGACTCAATGAAGATGAAACAGAAAGTTCAACAGTCTTATTCTGTTCATGAGGAGAGTGAAGCCGAGAGCAACCCTATTGAATCTGAGAGTGAAGAAGAAGCCATTAGACGTCCAAGAAGAGATAGGAGGCAATCCCAAGGTTCTAATGACTTTAGAGTGGAGATTCCTGAATTTGAGGGAAAGCTTGATCCTGATGAGTTCTTGGAATGGCTTAGCACGGTTGAAAGAGTTTTTGAATACAAGGAAGTTCCTGAAGACAAGAAGGTTAAGCGTTTGGCTCTTAAACTCAGAAAGTACGCCTCTTTATGGTGGACTAACCTTTGTGCCAAAAGGGTTAGGAATCACAAAGGCAAAATCAGAACTTGGGAGAAGATGAGAGCTAAGCTTAAGTCACGGTTTCTGCCTCCCTCCTATGTTCAAGATAGCTATGCCCAGCTCCATAGCTTGACTCAAGGCAATATGTCCGTAGATGAGTTTACAAGAGAGTTTGAAAAACTCTTGATTAAATGCGACATACAAGAGCCAGAAGAGCAAACCATAGTTAGGTATCTTGGAGGACTTGATCCTAGATATGCTAATGTGGTTGAATTGCAACAGTATACAACTTTTGATGAAGTGTGTGTCTTAGCACACAAGGTGGAGCAACAAAGGAAGTCACGGCCGTTCAAGAGGGAGTTTTCTAAGCCTTTGCCTAGGAACCAACCTTTAAACAAGGGGAGTTCCTCACAAACCCAAACCCCTCGCCCTACTGCCCAGCCCTTCCAAACCCCACAAAAAACCCAAACTCCACAAAGAACCTATCCTCCCCCTCAAAACAGACCTGCCCCTACTCCCATGAGTGCACGGAGGTGTTTTAAATGCCAAGGATTAGGCCATATAGCTGCTGACTGTCCGAACAGAAAGGTAGTCACGTTGGCTGAATGGGAATCCTTGAAAGAGGAAGAAGAAGAGGAACCAGAAGAGGAGACAGAGGAAGAAGCTAGCACCCATGAAGAAGTGGTAGAACAAGCTGATGAAGGAGAAATGCTTGTGCTTAGGAGAGCTTTGAACGTTCAAAAGAGTGAAAAGGATGAGCAAAGAGAAAACATCTTTCACTCCAGATGCACGGTGCTAGGTAAAGTTTGTTCTTTGATAATTGATTCCAGTAGTTGTGCTAATGTGATTTCTGTGAGTATGATTGAGAAGTTAAACCTCCAAACTTCAGCCCATCCTCACCCCTACAACATCCAGTGGCTGAATCAAAGTAAAGGACTCCAAGTAAACTCTCGGTGCTTGGTGACTTTTTCTATTGGTAAGAACTACCAAGACCAGCTTTGGTTTGATGTCATACCCATGGATGCTTGCCATGTTTTACTAGGCAGACCATGGTTATTTGATCGGAGGGTCATGCATAATGGGTACCTAAACACCTATTCCTTTACCAAAGATGGCAAAAATCTTACTAATGCCCCTTTAAGCCCCTCTCAACTACCACAAACCAAGCCTACAAAAAACCAGAGCAAAACTGATTTGCTTCTAGCCTGTAGTGAACCCATCTTAAAGGCCACTCAACATGAGTTTAAAGCCTTTAAGGAGTGGATTCTGACCGTGGAAGATGAACCAGAATCTCCCCCTCTTACCCATCCCTTAGCCATCTCTCTACTGAAGAAGTATAGCTACTTATTCCCGGAGGAAATACCTTCTGGCTTACCTCCCAAAAGAGAGATTCAGCATCATATTGACTTGATTCCAGGAGCTATACTCCCAAATAAACCAGCATACAGAATGAACCCCAAGGATACCATGGAGGTTCAAAGACAAGTGGAAGAACTAGTTTCTAAGGGACTAGTTAGGGAGTCATTAAGCCCTTGTGCTGTACCTGCTTTATTGGTGCCAAAGAAGGATGGTAGTATGCGTATGTGCGTAGATAGCCGTGCTATCAACAAAATCACAATCAAGTATAGATATCCAATTCCAAGACTTTAAGACATGCTTGATGAACTACACGGCTCTAAGGTATTCTCTAAGATTGATTTGAGAAGTGGCTATTATCAAATCAGAATTAGAGAAGGAGATGAATGGAAAACTGCTTTCAAGACCAAAGGAGGGTTATTTGAGTGTAAAGTAATGCCCTTTGGCTTATCAAATGCTCCAAGTACGTTCATGAGATTAATGAACCAGGTATTCAGACCTTTCATTGGCAAGTTTGTTGTTGTTTACTTTGACGATATACTGGTATATAGCCAAACAGAAAGGGAGCATTTAGATCATCTCAAGCAGATTATGGAGGTCTTGAACAAGGAGAGACTCTACGGCAATCTTAAGAAGTGTACTTTCTTTACACCAAAAGTCACTTTCTTAGGATATATCATTACTGCCCAAGGTATTCAGGTGGATGAAAGCAAGATTGAAGCAATTAAATCTTGGCCAGTACCCAAGAGCATACATGATGTCCGGAGTTTCCATGGATTAGCTTCATTCTATAGGAGATTTATCAAAGATTTCAGCACCATTATGGCTCCTATGACTGAAGTTATTAAAGGTACATCCTTTAAGTGGAATCCAAAGGCTCAAACTGCTTTTGAGACTAGAAAAGCTAAGTTAACTCAAGCCCCTGTTCTTGCTTTACCTTGCTTTTCTAAAGTATTTGAAATTGAATGTGATGCTTCTGGAGTTGGAATAGGCGGTGTACTGATTCAGGAAGGTCGTCCTTTGGCCTATTTCAGTGAGAAGTTATGTGATTCCAGGAGAAAGTATTCAACTTATGACAAAGAGTTTTATGCTATCAAGTAGGAATCCGCTTCTCCATGCCCTTCCATTTTCAAGGGGTAGGCCCTTCGCGGCACACTTTTTCACTGGCGCATTCGGTAGCCCCTTCTAGCGCGCGTACTAAGACTAAGGCTACAGCCTCGAACGACGAAGAAGGAGCGATAGCTTAGTGAAACGAATCTATATTCTCTATCTCTTTTTTTCTTTTTTCGCTCTTCAATCGAAGAACCGTCGGTTGTCCGAAATGAAAAAGAAGAGAGATCTTATTTTTCATTCTCAAGGGAGGAAACTTATGGTTAAGGGCATTATCCTTACCACGGATAAAGAGATGTCGAGGCGGCGTCTTCCTAGTCTCTCATTGAATCCTCCCTATCTCACGCTGCTAGTCTTAGCCTGCTTCAGTCTTTTACGGATAAGTGGGATGCTTGATCATTGGTAAGAATGAATCCAATCCTGTATTGAAGGAATTACACCTGGGGTTCAAGATTGGGTTAACCTTCCTCCCCAAATTTGTCCACGTCACTAAGCGGGATCCCTTTAGTTTGATTCCAACTCCACAAGTTCTTTTGCTTTGGCGTCTGGCCTCTCCCATTAGTACTATAAGGCGAGGAGTAAGGTGTCTATGCCAGTACCCACATTCCGGGTATCTCATACCGATTGGAGGTTTTCAAGAAGTAAAGGAAGTCAAGTAGGCTGGGTTCGGGTATGGTCGCCCTTTCTTGTATTGTAAGTTGAGCTGAGGTGTCTCCAACCAAAAGGGAAAGGCTTCTAAGAACTATGCTATATATAATATAGGCTAAAGCCTCCATTTTTGTATGTCTAAAAGGCATAATCCTACAGCCGGAGCTTCTTTGTTGAAGTTCAACGCTTAAGTGCGCTGTTAGGTTCTCTCTTGAAGTTAGTTTTACTTTCGCTAATGAGATAAGGTAGTTTACTACTTGCTGAGGTGATTTAAGGGGAATGAGTTTTTCGAAATGAGTGAAACGAAAGTATAGTCGATTCGTTTCATCATTTCAATAACCGTTATACGTAATGACTTGACTATTACGTATCGTCGTTGGAGTGAGTATTCTATATCGACTATACGTAATGATAAACGAATCAGAGCGAAAAAAGATTCGTTTCACTAAGTGAAACTCATTTCGTTTATTCCACTCGTTCCCCTGAAACTAGAAGTAAAGCAACTTAGACTCGATCTCTTACTTATTTCTTCCCGTTAGAATGCTTTCTTTCCCCAAAAAAACTGAAAGTTAGACATCCATGGCTTCCCCTTCGACTGAGACGGACTTGAGCATTTCCTTCGGAACCTGAACCTATAACAAGTTATCCAAGAAGTGGATTTGCTCACAGCTTCTCCTTCGCTGACTAGAAAGCCGGATTGAATCGAATCTTCAATCTTCTTCTGCCCGGAGGCACTTTCTCCTCCTATTCATATTTTTTATGAAAACTTGACTGGTTCGCTACCTAGAATTCTATTTATTTTCATTCCATTTTCACTTTGGTTTTCGCATTTATGAGATCCATTTTTCACGTTTCCGATAGCGATCACAACCGGTTAAAAATACACGATTGTCATACTTGCTTTGGGTGTTTTCAACGCTGGAGGAGCGGTTCCGTCACATTGAGGTATCCCATATCCTTTGCTCGGAATTGGAACTGACCAACCCTTTCTTCTTTTTTGCTTTCTTTCGAAATTGAGCTTTTGCTTTGTTTGCCGCCGTTGATTAGCTTCATCTTTCCACCTCTAATTCAGCCGGTTAAACAGCATTCATTGATGGGGGTATGAATTTCCTAAGAGAGGAATGCGTCGGGCTGATAATAAACCGGGTATGCACTCAGAGGAGAGGATGAATATTCATCTGCACGTAGGAAATCCCTACTTTTTATCAAATGAGAACACTTCGGACATCAAAACAATGAAACTGACCGCGACACTGAACCGGGGCCTCTTCCTAGAACGGATTGGCGCCTTTAATAGACTCTCCGTAGCTTTCAAGGCCTGTGCCTTCGATTCAGACAAGAGATGACGACAAGGAAACATAAGTTCATCAGCCCATGCTTCAAGATTTAAGTTTTTACTTCACCATAAATCTCTTTAAAAAATAACGTTGTAACGAGATCGCCTAGGTCCAACCTCCTCACAGGCAGCCAAAGATGGATGGGCGAGGATCAACAACTTAGTTAGCTAACGAAGTTTATGTTGAAGTAGAAAAAACGCTAATAAATAGGAACGGAGTCGGGGAATTCTAACTCATAACTTGCTCTTCCTTGGTAGGGCATGCCAACGAGATCTCATGAGAGAGCTTTGAATCATAATGACGGGATCAATTAGCGCAAACTTTGAAGGGCTTTCCCAGTCTCAAGGCAAAGGCCGTAAGCAAGAAAGACGATGGGGAAGGATTAAAAACCAGTACGATAACAACTGAAAGCTCTATACGTATAGTCGATATAGAATACGAACTATCCGAACTGAACAAGCTATAGGAAAGTTTTAAACTCTTTCTTACAGTTAAGACTGAAATGATTTCGGAAGACTCGTTCGCTTTAAAGCACCAAGAGCGGATAAGAGAACTGCGACAAGAGAGCAATTATTGCCCCTTCCTTCACTTAAGAAGTAAAGAAATAAATTACCTTAGACGATTAGAATAAGTCAGTTTCTTTTCTATTATATTATTTAATTTGGACATAAGATTCTAATGAAGAGTAAGAGTAGTTTTTAGTAATTGTATGTAATGTAATAGAGTATAAATATGAACGATAGGCCTTAATGAATGGAGAGGCATTCGCGAAAGGAAAGAAATTATTCAACGGGATCTACAACCGCAGGTAAGGGAACTAGCTAAAAAGAGAAGGAAGGAAACTCGCTGAGTGAAGAAATCCCGCGGGTGACGAGGGACACTTAGCCGACTAAAGCATGAAGAAGGGAATTTCAAAAAGCACGACCATACCACAGCTACTCGAGGGCTAGGCGAGCAATTTGAAGAGGTTAGTTTCAATCACTTGCCTCGAGAGCAGAATCTGATATCAGATGCGCCGGCCACCTTAGCCGCGAAAGCCGTAAATGCTTTGTTCTGACGGTGTTGATGACCCTCAACAGAGTCAAGTGACGGGAGGTGGAAAGCGGAAGAGAGAGGTCGGACCTAAAAGGATAAGAAGGCTCTCCATCCACTTTATTTATTTGACAGAGGCAGACTGAATCGTGTGCGAGAATCTTTCGAAACAACAACTGAGAGTGACCGACCTGTACCCCGAAAGAAGGAGTTTTCTCTGAAGGCAGGACTTGAAAGAAAAGTAGGCTGACGCTTGAACAATGAAGTGAAAGGCTTGACTTTCATGTTAGGCGGGCTTACTTGAAAGAAAAGCTTTACTGAAAAGGCAGATGAATGCCGTCGAGCAAGTCATTCATTGCTTCGTGTAAAAGCTTGTAAAGGACATGGTGAAAACGTTCTTTCAACTTCTTAGAACAGGGATTTAGACAATGCCCATTTCCTCATGGGTGATCACTCGCTCTTTATCTAGTAATCCAATATGGTTTGAAGCGCTAGACGAATTGTCAGTCTGCATGGACTCAACACCGCCTCTCTTTTCCAAGGGTCGCTGTGACTAATCAACTCAGGTCAAGCTATCCATCCCGCCCTCCGGAACAGGCTACCAAGGAACCAAGCCACCTCTTTATTTTAGTGGTGCTGGTATTCGTAAGTCAGCCGGCTACTAGTCCTTGTCTTCGCTTTTCAGGAGATTTGCCATTCAATCGATTCCAGCTAATATCTTATTCTAAGAAAGGAAAGAGCAAAACTCATTCTGCATTTCCTCTTGGCTATTATTCCTTCCTGTCTCTCTTCGTTTGATCGTTGGAGGGATTTTTTTCATAGAGCTGGATGTAGCTACTTTAGGTTTCTATCAAGCTAGGCCAGCGTCAAATGTCTTTGATGGTAGCTTTGTTCCTACTAGTAGTTTTAGATCAAGATAGAACAACTAATAAGAAAGAAGATAACGGAATAAGGTAGTTCCTGTAAGCCAAGCAGCTATCGAAGAGCGTAGGAGAGAGATCAAAGAGTAGTCCTCTTGTGACAGACAACCTGTCAAGCAGATTCCTATCCTTCACTTAATATTAAGTAAAGAAATAAATTACCTTTTGTTGTGAGGCTGAGAAGAGAAGTTCTGCTCGTGTAGCTCTCTTTGACTCCTTATGTTTGTTGGGAGTAAGTATTTCCATACTCCTGAGGCGACAGATGCTTTCTCTCTCTGACGGCGCAGACTTATTCTTTTCGGCCCTGAGAGCTGGGAGTCTTATCTGGGAGAGCGGTTCACTCGTCAGATTGATGGAGTCGTCCGAGTGCCGATTGATCCTCCTACTCATATGACTTTACTTTTTAGGTCCATTCCTGCTATGGATGATCGACCTCTTGAGGAGAGACTTCAGGCAGCGGATATGGATTACCTCACTTTCAGGAGCATCTCCATTGGCTTCATTGTGGATGTCACCCCTGTCCTTGGTGGTATGATGGTCGGGGGCAAGGTACTTGACCACTGGCTGGTAAATCTTCTTTCCCTTTTTATATTCCTTTCAAGAATCTTGCTGAACTTGTGCTGACTTTCTACCTTTGTTTTACCTTGCAGCATCACATACGCCCCAATCAGGTTTTTTTTGATCACCAGGACAGAGCAGTCTCGGATGCAGGCACCGAAGAGAGCTGTTGGGTTGTGGAAGTGAGTTTTAAGATGTCAGAGATATCAAAAATGGGCTGAGACAAACCATTGGGAGCCAAGTTCTTAAGCTTAGGGTAAGGAAAAGTATTTTCATGAAAGCGGACATGACTACTTATATAAACACGACGGGTCAAAACAACGATAACCCTTGGTTTGAGGGGCATAGCCCAAGAAAACACACTCAACAGATCGTGGTTGTAATTTATTTGCAGAGGTAGCCACAAAGTTTGGAAAGCATGCACACCCAAAGGGTTTCAAAAAAGAATAATCAGGCAGCCTCTGAAATAAGATTTCATATGGAGATTTGTTTTCCAATAATGGTGTAGGTAGGCGATTAATTAATAGTGAAAACCGCCGCATAAGCAGCATCAAGCCAATATTGAGATGGCATAGAAGCCTCAATCAAAAAAGATCGAGTCATCTCTAAAATATGGCGATGCTTACGTTCAGCTACACCATTCTGTTGTTGAGTGTCAGGACAGGATTTTCTGAAATAAATGCCATGTTTTAGAAATAAGTCTCCCATAGGAGTATTGTCAAACTCCCGTCCACCATCACTTTGAAACATCTTAATCTTGCAATCAAAAAGATTTTCAATTAAAACCTTAAAATTGCAAAAATGAGAATAGACTTCCGATTTATGTTTCATTGGATATATCCATGTGAAGCGAGTAAAATCATCAATGAACGAAACATAATATTTAAAACCTTTATTAGTTTGCAGAGGACTCAACATACTTTTGAATGAATTAATGCAAACTCCACAGTAGTTCTGTGTTCAGCTGAATCAAAAGGAAGTCTATGTGACTTGGCTAAACGACAAGTCGTACAATCATTAGAAAACGATGAATTCAAAGTAACTGAATTGTTTTTCCTAAGCAAAAAAAGAACTTGAGCTCCACAATGACCCAGACGACGATGCCACAACTCTCCAGACTCACTCAGAGCAAGGTTGGCAGTTTGAGGCATGGACTCAAACTGAATCGGGTAGACATTGCCGACACTGGGGGCCTGCAATAGGACTTCACCCGTGGTCTTGTCCTTGACACAAAGACAAGAGGCGTTAAAAACCACACTACAGTTATTGTCACGACACAATTGTCTTACAGACAGAAGGTTATGCCGAAGTTGAGGTACATGAAAAACGTTTTTTTTAAGAGTTAAAGGCCGAGAAGAAGTAGGTAACTTTATCATGCCAACTTGTGAAATCGGTAACAGCGTACCATTACCAACTTTAACCTGGGAAGAACCGGAGTAAGGGGATTTACAAAGTAACTTACCATCCTCAGGTGTCATGTGTGAGGCAGCCGCTGAATCAGGGTACCAAACTTTTTCACTTTTTCAACAGGATTTCAAGTAGCGAATGCAGGAAGCACTGGTTGCTGACGAGGTTGATACCGTCACGGACATGCATCAGCAGAATGCCCCGGAACATGACAAATCTGACAGACAGTGTTAGGATGAGATCAACAAATCCCTTCTGAAGAGTTATTACCTGCAGATAAAGAGTGAGTAGTAGAAGTAGAGGTGCCAACAGTATTTAACAATGAAACAACAGAATCACGAAATACAGAACAATAAGGCATGCTCTTAGCTGAAGACTGATTCTGGCGGTTGTTGTTGTTCCGGTTGTTGTATCTACCTTTACCCCCTTTGTTATTCTTTCCATGGCCCCCCTTATTGTTGTGATTAGCACCCGATTGATTGGATGAATTAACGCCCCTTTGGTCAGAACCTCCGTGACGTCTAGCAACAAACGCCTGATGAACCTAAGTATCTCTCCCTCGTTGATACTTAAGGCGGTTCTCATAAAAAATCTACTTCGATCTCAAATCATCAAAAGAATACGATCCAGGCATCATTGAAAAGGTATTAACAAAAGTGTCATACTCAGGAGGTAAGCCTGCTGTGGTGAACTGAATGAGTTCAAGATCTGAGACAGGTGATTGAATAGCAGCTTCAGAGTCTGCTATTGTTTTAATGACCCTCAAATAGTCCTCAACTGATTGATGGTCTTCCTTATGTTGATTAGTAAGCATACGTTTCAAATCAAGAGCCAACGCGCTCCACACTTATGACTTCAACTGGCTAGTTTGGCTTAGCTGCTCTGCTATCCCTGCACTTGAGAACTTGTCTTTCTAACGATAGGGCTCCCACTACCATCCCAAGAAAATCAATCTATTATAGGGATTTTCTTCAATGGAGCGTAATGAGCACCGCCTCAACTGTATTCATTCGTATCGCTATAGATAAAGGATCCTAATTGTAACAATAAAGAAAAAAAGTGCGGATATACCCAGGGAGCGGAATAGGGGCTTTTTCGGGGGATCAAAAACATCCCAGGGGATGGTTCCACCTTTCCTTTCAGTATTTTTACTTTTTACTACTCGGGAATTCTATCTGGCGTCCTGCTCCTGGGGGGATGTATTAGCCCTTAGTCCTTAGTGGGGTTAAACGAAGCCTTCTTTAATAGAAATAAAAAATACGAAAAAGGATGCTACCAGATAAGAGTCGATCCTTCCTTCCGTTAGTATGGTATGTATGGTTAGAGATCCTCTTCTATTAACCTAGTCAGAATAGCTTTACGGTACAGGAAGGTTAATTAAGGAGAAATAAGAAAATCCCCCTTGTATGCTGCAGTCAGTCTAGATAGCAAGCCCGACTTTGAAGTTAGTCAATTTACTTTTTTAGTATGGTTGTAGTTAGTCTTCCTATAGATCGAATATGACTTAGCTTAGGGTTTAGGGGAAGGACCTATCTTTACTGAACCTTCCTTTTCTAAGTAACTAGCAAGGAGAAAAAAGAATGACAACCGGGCCAATCGAAGACAAGCCAGCTTGCGTTTAAATCCCTTCCTTGTACGACGGGTGGGTTAATCCCTAAGAGAAGCTTAGGATAAGAAGGCTCTTAAGTCTTTCATTCCCTCCCTGACTGATTTACTCCGAGAGTGCCTTGCCTTTACTGCCAGTAATGGTCGATTCCCACCTCTCCATCCGCCGTTGAAGAAAGAATCTGATCCAACTACTCTCTCTCCTACCTACCACGAAAAAAGAGGTTGAAGGCTTTTTACTTTACGTACACGATACCTATCCAAATCAAATACGGAAGGGAAGGTTACTTCAGCTATTTAATGCGTCGTTATACTCCGTGAATCTAAGAGTTCATATAGACTTCGTAAGACTTTTAACCTGACAATGAAAATTCGGGTAATCCTATTTCATTCATCCCCAGTCCTAGGCTGTGCTCTTATTAACAAAACAAGATTTAACGAGTGAGAAAGCATTGCACGACGCGGTACACTCGAAATGTGATAGACTGACGGAAGAATTTTACGAGTTGCGAGAACTTGTTGCAATCGGTCCCTATGGGAATAAGGAAGAGTGTGTAAAGTATGATGTGAAGGAAGGAAGATTCCTTTCGACTATTAGAGCAGAGGACAGCAAAGCAAGATAAATTCCGTTATGATGAATAGATGTCGGCCTTACGACTGCTAATTGAGGCCTAAGGTATAGCATGCATTCAACGTAAACGCAATGACGAGGGATTATTGATTCAATACTTTCTATCGATACACCCCTTTGAAACTATCTCAAATAGCGCACTAGCCGTAAGAGGAAAAAGTAGAATACGGCCACTCATCCGCTGAGGAAAGAGTCAATCAATGGACCTATAAATAGAAATTTAGATGTAAAGTCAAAGGCTTTCTCACTGGAACATAGAAGGACTGATAGAGCGATTTACTCTCTTAGAGCAGCTGGAAGGGCTTACCTTTTCACTGCAATTGTAGATGCTGGCTCGATATCAAAGCACTCAGCACTTAATACTATAAGGTAGACTCTTTAGACAAGGATAGATAGACTGGCGTGGAAGAATACCGGAAAGAGTCCACATGAAACATGATGTTAGGTCAGGGAAGAAAGAACAGAAAAACTTTGAAAACTCACTTGTTGGCACGGCTTCGCCTTATTACCAACTGTGCTCTATCAGGCTTACCAGAAACTATTGTAATAGATCCACACTTAATCTTATATATATAGCATCTTCGAGGTCAGACTTGTTTTGATCGGGATTAGCACTCTGCTTTGTCGGTGAGGAGAAAGACTTTGTTTAGGACTTTGTTCTTGATCTGGGATCGGGGAAAACGTTTACCTTTTAGTAGCTCTTTTTCTGAACCAATAGATCTCGTACAAAAAGCATCTCCGTCCGAAGTGTGTCTGTCATCCCGAGCGTTGTTTGGGCAGTTTATACGAGAAGGATGGAGTCCAGAACCAGGCATTTGAGGACCAAGTTGGAGTACAGGCGCGAAGGAAGGGATTTCTCAGTTAGGCGGGAAAGAAAAGAGTAAAGAGTGGTGAGGAGCGAAAGCCACCTGAGTTGGAGAGGAGCGAAAGCCACTCTTCCTTAGGGAGAGGAGCTTTAGCCACTCGACCAACGGGAGAGGCACGAAGTTCTCGACCTTAGGGAGAGGAGCGAAAGCCAGTGAAACGAACGGGCAAGGAGCGGAAGGATCCAAGGAAGAAATTCCAGTAAACTTTGAGAATTATGTTCAAATAAGTAAATATAAAATGGGATTTATCCGCTTCGATCCATTGTGATTCGGTTCCTTGGTGTGGAGAGATCTCTGCCATAAAACAGAGAGCTCGTAGGCCTTATTCTGTAGATCAAAGAGCGACGTAATTCTCTATTCATTCGAAGTACTTACCATTTTAATATAGAACAGAATAATTCTGGGCCGACTACGTCGACTACATGCGCATCTAGTGCAGTGGCTTGGAAGTAAGCTACCTTGACCATCTTCCGAAGTTCTAAATAATCTACTGATCAAACGCTGTAAGAGCGGACTGCTCTACTAAAAGTCACGCCACAGTGATCCCCGAAGTGATCTTCTTCTAGAAAAAGACGAAATCTGGCAGCCAATTGTTGGCTCTGAATAACCAGCCCAGCTTAAAGCTCAATTCTTCCATAACATAAGGGGGCGAGGTTGCGCGCGAGCCAAGTGACGTAAGTGCACTTCAGTACTTCGCGCTACAACCATCTCTTTTTTATAGGTTCTACGGACCGATGCCTGCTGCTTCATCTGAGAGAAAAGAATCATAGATATGCCGGTCATTAGAAGGAAGAACCTCCATAAAAAGATTCCTCGTGTATCATCTGTAGCAAAACTATGAACGGGAGCTAGCAATCCGGACCGTATGGAAAAGGTTCCTAAGACACAGCATAGAAAAGTCACAATAGACAGAAGCAAAGTCCAAGAATGAAGAAGGGGTAAAATTACTGAATGAATACGAGCTGTGGCTAATACCCGAGGCATAAAAGAAGCATTTTCTACGGGATCCCGAAACCACCAGCCACCCCGACCTAATTCATGATGAGCCCACCAACTTCCTGGCAAGATGCCTACGGTTAAAAACCACCGACATGTCAAGATCCAAATTCGAATTGGTTCCTGGTCCTGGTCAGAGACCACTGTGTTCGCGCCGGCGGTCCAACAAAGAGGCGAAGTAGTGGTATCTTTCTTTCCATTACGAAAGAAAGGCTTCGCCCGCTCCCTCCCCGTGTCCACTAGCGCTCTTGTCCAGAGCGAAGAGAAGGCGAAAAAGCGCCGCCGAAGCAGCATGAGCAGGCTTCTATTGCTACGCAACAATAGAGCAGGATAGCATTTGGCGCCCACATGTTTGAATTGTTGGGTAAAGAGCTCAGAAGTTATACGGGATCCGACGCATCCAGCAGAGCAAAGCAGCGTTCCATTCTTTTCGGCGACATCCTTCCACATTGGCGGCGAGTGGAGTGCCACAATCCCATTCATCATTTTATTTCTACATAAGCCAAAGCCCATAGCACTGGCGACGTCTCCGGCATAAATGCAAGGAGGATGTATAGCTGATATAGGATCTTGTGGAACAGGATTTGATTCTGCAAGCGGTTCGGTACGAACGAAGAAATTTCGAACAAAAGGATCGGAACTCGCTGATAGGAAAGGAAAGAAAAACAAAGCAATGCCAAGAGCTCCGTCAATCCGCTGTTCATCGATAGACGAAGCTCTCTCTTTATCATCTCGTGCCAGATGCAACAAAGGATGAGTCCTTTTTCCTTCTCGCGAACCACGAGAGCGCGACGCACCCAGAAGAGCAAAGCTCATTTTCCTTTCAGGGTAAAGCGGCGCGTAAAAAAGAGCTGGCCCGTCAAAAGTCCGGTTCCTTCGCGAACAAAGTTCAGAATCAACTTCAGTTCGTAGAACGAAGAGAGTGTACAACTGGGGTTCGTGAAGAACTCTACTTTTTTGCTCGTAACGAGGAAGAGTGCGAATGGAGTTCGTGAAGAAGTTTAAGACAAAGGAAAAAAGAAGACTTTCTCTATGGCCTCCTCGTTTTGAGACATTATGGCTTTGGGATCGACCCCGGTAACAAAGAAGGAATCCATAAAAAGAAAGGATCCGACACCATAATAAAATACTACCTTCATGATTAGACCATGTCCCTGAGATTTGATAAAAGAAAGGTGCATTAGCGGTTAATACGTTGTAATTGGATAAGTTATTAGGAATATGACAGAACAAAAGACCAAGGAAAGAAAGAAGAATACACCAAAATGCGGGTGCTGCACCAAACGCTGGTGGTTGTTTTTTGTTGTAAGTGAATGCAATGAAAAGACCCGGAAATAACGAATAATGAAACAATTCATATATTGACATTTCGTGCTCATTTCATAATTTCTGCTTTGTTATTCCCATCATCCGGTAACCACAGGATGATCCACAAGAAAGGTGGCAGGATTCGAACCTATGGCCGGCCCGCCCCTGACCTGCTGGGTTGGGTGGCCGGGTTAGCACCCCTCGTCGCCTCTGTACTCGAAACAGATGCGCTTCGCTACCCAGCGCGTAACCTTGTCTCCTCTACGGTTGTGCCATTACCAATCAATCGCGGGTAACCTCCGGTCCGGCCGCCCCTGACCTAATAAGAAAAATTCTCCTTATGACCAAACAAGGACCAGCTTACTTACTTCTCGAGCGATAGTTCCACAATTCCAACCAGCAACTTGTTGGGAGTAAGGAAGCCAAGGGCTACCAACCGTTTAAAGGGGCTTGGAGTGCGAAGGTTTCTGGAGGAGTGCGAGTTTCCCAGGTTGGATTTTTTTCAAATAGGAAACGTTGGGTAGAAAGAGGTGGTGAAATCTAACCTTTACATCGATGTTTGGCAGGGCGGGTCGCTTGAGTGTCAAAACCAAGCGGTGGTTGTTTTCCCTTGGCTTATTGAATCAGCCTATGCCCATGGATTTTTTGATGATTCCCAGTAGAGAAAGCTGCAGCCGATGTGGATTGAAAGGAAGTTGGGGGTGGACATAGATCCTTCCGCCTATCCAGAGTGTTGGAAATAAAGCAATGGTCTTTTAAAAAGAATTTTCCGATCACTGGAAGCAATCTTCACTGACACTTTGATCTCCTCACAGCAACCTCAACTACGAGAAAACCCGACTACGAAGGCTTCGAATATTGCAAGAAAGGCTAATCACCAGACTGCTCTGGAATAGGTTAATCGCCGGAGACAAGAACGAGTGAATGACGTTTCGAGAGCATGCCTTAAAATAATAATAGAGGGCGTAGACTTTAACAGTGAAGGCAAGCGCAATTATCCATTTTATATCCTTCCTGTCAGCAAGGCAGGCCCGCTATAAAGCCTACCGGCCAGAAAGTCCTCAAGAACGGGAAAGCCAACCAAAAGACTATTGACGTTTCGACTTTTGTTGCCGAATCGAGAGGGCTTGGCTTGTACCAGGCTATAAAAGACTTTTCTTCGAGCGAGCGTTTGAAGTAGCGTAGCACAAGAGGGAAATCTTCGCTTTTCAATGAGCCGGCTAACATCAGTGTACCACGGCTCTTCATCTTCCTTTTCTTCTTCTTGAAGACAACAATAAAGACGCTTTTCTCTTGGAGTGATTGATAATCAATCACGGGTTCAAAACGAATTTCGGGATTTGAATGGTGACCTACCTTACACTGACGTATTCGTAAGGATGCGAAATAGCGTTCAAAGATCACTCTTTGGCCTTGCTACTGGATTCTGAAGCTTTCTTTCGGCTTTCACTAAACTATCAAAAGTAGTATCCTATTCAGTTCAACAGAATTCGTATGCTATGTATGATTCAGTGGATGAAAGATCGGATTTTTCTTTATAAACATATCTTTCATCCGCTCTCGTTAAGATTTTACTTTTGCTTTCTTCAAAGAGCATCCTCACTCAAAAGACGAAAGAAAGATCGAGGATCCACGCCTTCCCTTCGGAAATCTCACGTTGCATTGGGCCCCTTCGAACTCTGGAAATATCTCCCTTATGTTGCGTGCCGCGGTCTTCTTTGACGCGCTTTCATTCTTGGCTACAGCGTGATAGTGGAACCCGCCATTCTCATGCATTTCCCTGGAAACCACTACGGTTTTACACCTTCAAGTAGCTACCAATCTTTTACAAACTTCCTCCTGAGAAAGATCCCGCGTGAGATAGTGTTACTGACACATAAGGCTTCAGCGTGCTTTTCGCTTTGATTCTATATAAATACATACACAACGAATATCTATTCATAGGAGTGAGTGACCCATGGGGAGGAGGGTAGTGAATTCATTGTCTGAAAGTGGGAGTGAAAGGAGACTGCTTTTGCTTTGAATGCTTACCCAAGCTCTTTGACAGACTCGCGGGGTACCGATTTCCTCCTGCTTCGTGCGTCGGGCCGGGCCTGTACATCCCAGATTGTCTACGTATCTTTTCCAGATTTCCCATACTATGATATTAGCCGGCCTGTATACCAACAAGAGCAACAGCTTTTATTCAAAGAGCCACATGTACCTTAGCGCCGCAAGAGCCCCAACAGCTTCTTTGTGATTTACATACTGCATGGGAACATGTCCGCCTCTAACTCCTCATGAACCTAACGAAAGAACAACACCAATTGAGCGCAGGTTATTATTCCAAGCACCAACCCGAAGGAGTCGAACCCAACCAAATCTTCCATATGAAGCCATCTCCGGCTCTTTAGAAGATCGGGCTTCTACAAGAATAGAAAGAATAAGGTCAGCAGGCTACTTTCGTTCTTCCTTTAGTCCTTCGTAGCTGATTCGATTCAACTGAATTTAGTCCCGCATTAGCGTAAGCAGCCTTTCATGTTGCTTTCTTCTCTGACTTATCGGCCATTCATCCCGGGCTAGTTCAGTGAGCCATGGATACAGGTAAGAAATTCCTAGCTTGCCTAACAATTAACCCTGCAACTCAATGACAGGTTATGAAATAGAATGACTTTTTCCCGCTTATCAGTAAAAGGGCTAGGGCATTTAGTCCGAAGTTGCTGCTGCTTTAGAATCTCTATCTTGTCATGTCTGCTCTGTCTCCAGTTCTAGGACTGAAGGCTAAAACGAAGGAAATCCCTAACTTACTCTATCTTTGAGGTCAATTGATGACGAAGTAGCTTCTTCTTTTCTTTCTTCAAACTTCCTTTAGTCTTTCGTAGCTGATTAGATAGTCTCTTCCCGGGACCTAGCGGCAAAAGTCTTTGATGTTTAGAGTCCTGGTTCTTCAATCTTACCTTTTATAGGGCTTTAGGTGGGAAAGTAGATACTTGGTTCTTTATTACTAACTTGCTTTCAACTACCTTACTTGACTGTCTTTCTAATCCTGACTTTCAAGCTGAACCTACGGGCGTTTAACAAGATCTTCCTTGCTAGCTTCTTCTATTTACGGCTATCCTCAGAAGGATATGATTACCTTAAAAGCCTGAACTCAACTAATGAGCTAAAGGCAGGCAAAAATAAAGCACGTCAGCTTACCTCCGAGACGGAAAAGGAAAAAGGAATTGATTCCCCCCCGGTTTAGTAATTTCATAGGCAGGAGCGGGAAATAGAAGATCTGGCTTTCCGCCTAGGCTTATTTGAGGATTGGAGTTAGAGTAGTTTTATCTGCCCTCTCTGTCTTCGAAAGTGAGTTCTGTTACTGCCGAGTGAAGATAGGGGAATTTCATACTGGACTTTCCTAGCAGATCAGAAGCTGGACGGGAAAGATGATCTGATTAGACTGTATATGGTATTGACTGCGTCGTAGCAGATTAGATAGTCACCCGAAGCGGAGAATCAATCTTTCCCCCTTCACTTCTTGTAGAGCACGGCTTGGGCTTAGAATGACTTGTTTGCCTGATCTTTCTGTTGAATCCACGGGAAGAGACTATGCGGGAAGAAGCCGAGGTGATGAGGCTGTGAATACTTACCTACCGGTGTAAGAGCTTTCCAAGACTGATAAGGTGACGCTTTCGTAACTAAGTCCCCTCTAACTTCTAAGTCAACTTCAATGGCAGCATTTCTTTCCTCAATGACTTCCTACGGGCAATAGGCTGAGAAGCCCGGATAAGCCCGGTTAAGATTCTATTCAACGGCTTTGCCTGCAAAAGCCTTATAAGGCTGACAGCCTCTGCCTATCTGCCAATGCGGGAAACTACCATCTCAGCTGAAGCAGGAGGGGAAATTACAAACTTTCGAACTTCGGAAGAGCTTCTTAGTGCTCTCGTCTTCTAAGTCTGTTCTTTCGTTTAGATGAGTTCATTGCCCCGGGAAGGCGTCCAGACAGGTAGCTTGCCTTGTTAACTAAGGCCCATGCGGTAACTTAATAAGCCGTCACTACTTGACCTTCGATAGCTTACTGCTATCCTGATTTAACTATTTGAAAATATTCCACCCACGGGAGGGAATAGAACGTGATTCCAAGGTAAGAAAGGTAAGAGCCCGGAGTGGGAAAAGAAGAAATGGGATTAGTAAGATCATCCCTCGGTTTAGACTGCCTGTTAGGCTGCCGGTCTAACATACTTGCCATTCTTTTCTATAGAAGTTGGAAAGGACGGGGGCTTTTCTGCCCTTTCTTTCTACTTCATCTTTGATCTTTGGCGCGTAAGGCCATGAAAATGCATATAGTAACGCTACTTCGGATATTCTATTTTATGTCATTTCATTCTTGACAACCTCTGATGTTGAAGCAGGGTAAAGTAGAACAATAGAAAGAGGAATAGGAAAGTCCGCCTTCTCTTTATCTGGTCCCAATGCTTTCCTAACTCCCGTTGAGTATCAGGGAATAGTAATAGCATAGGCGGGAATAGAATACCTGGGATTAGGTTAGGATGATCAGTTAGCATATATATATACATATATATATAAGACTTGTCTGAAAGAGTTGTCTTCATATAGTCACTTATAATGACTCCGTCATTAAGGCGAGTTTCTGCTATTACTTGATTAGTCTTAACGAAGACTAACCTCTATAGTGAGAAAGGCTGCGTCACTAGAAGGCTATCTGAAATGAAAGAAATCTCGCTATTGATACTGCTAAAGAAAGGTCGACCTGAGAAAGCCCTTTTTAAGC
>Ga0268254_10000205_pt1 | contig 48779 bp, 41 predicted proteins | sample AgamicOrSfrz_FD_200251 | JGI IMG/M metagenome (GOLD analysis project Ga0268254, IMG submission 200251) | Agave microbial communities from Guanajuato, Mexico - Or.Sf.rz (v2) (version 3) | ecosystem: Host-associated > Plants > Phyllosphere > Phylloplane/Leaf | place: Guanajuato, Mexico...
GGTCGGAGACTGACATGCCGAAGTACATGACCTCGCAGCCCTCGACCACGCGATGCATCGCATCCAGATCGAGCAAATCGCCCATCACCACTTCAGCGCCCATTTCCCGCAGTGCCAACGAACGATCATCCTCCTTGCGGACCATCGCCCGAACTTTTTTACCCCTTTCCAGCAGCAACTCAGTGACGGTGCGGCCGACCGCGCCCACGCGCCCGGCAGCCCCCGTTACCAAAATCGGTTTCTGATCCGACATATCAAACTCCTTTTGAGCCATGTCTACTCCTCTGTGTCCCGACAGAACAGAGGAGCCGAACGATCAGGCTGCCAGGTTCAAAATCTCGAGCACGCCTGCCGGCTGATTCACCGGGCGCGGATTGCTGAAGATAAAGAACTCGGTCATCGTGTTCTCTGCGACAAGCTCGAACTGATCGGGGCCGACATTCACTTCGCGCAGGCTGGTCGGCAGGCCTAGCGACTGGCAAAACGTTTTGAACGCAACGGAGGCGGACGCGCCGGGCTGGCCGAGCGCCTTTGCCAGCGACGCCTGAGCGTCAGCCGTAAAAGGAAGGTTATATTCAAGAATGCCGGGCATCATTACCGGCGTGCACAGAAAGTGCGGCACACCGCAGGTGCCTCCAAGCACGTGCCCGATGGCGTGACTTGCGCCCATAGGCACGCGAGCCTGCAATCCAAACGAACAGAGCCACGAGGCCACCTGACACTGGTTAGCCGCTTCAAGATCATTGCGGTCGTTGCGCGCGCGCGGCAGCCATTCGCGCATCAGTTCGATCCCGCGCAGCACCGCAGCATCGACGAGCGGATTACCCTGCGGCGAACAAAGCGCTTCGATTGCGTGATCCATCGCACGCGTACCCGAGCCCAGCAGCAGCGCCTCGGGCGCATAGGGCAGAAGTTGCGGATCGAGAATGATTGCGATCGGCATCATCTTCGGGTGATAGAACGTCTGCTTCAGCTTTCTGCGCGCATCGGTGACGAGGCACCCGGCGTTGTACTCGCCACCGGAAAGGCTCGTCGGAATCGCAATCATGCGTACGGTCGGCCCCTTGTAATTGCTGATCTTGCGACGGCCCTGCTCGTCGAGTTGCACCTCGAAACCGTCCAACCCATCATCATCGAGAATCTGGTGCTCGATGCAAAGGGTCGTAATCTTGGCGATGTCAACTACAGAGCCGCCGCCGATTGCGACTATCAGGTCCGCTTTTGCGTCGAGTGCAGCGCGCGTAGTTTCGACCGCGCCCTGCCGTGTGGTGTGCTGAGCGACGCCGTCGAAGACTCCCGCGCAGCGTTCGCCCAGCGCTGACACGATTTTGGCGATCTCGGGAGTGGTTGTATTAAGTGTCCGGCTGACGATCAAAAACACCCGCTTCGCGCCCACCCGTTCCACTTCCGCCATTAGCGTTGCGGCCGCTGGCCGGCCGAACGTAACCCGTTCCATTGTCGGGAAAAGATGTGTGCCCTTCGTTCGCATGACGCTCCTCCTAAGTTGTCCGTGATCGGAATCAGCCGCCCTGTTCGCCAGCTTCGACGCGACAGCCGGATTTCCATGCAAATCTCCTCTTGCACTGTCAAGTATCCGGAGATAACATAACACTGTCAAGTTTAATAATTTGACACCTGAGAACCGCCGGGCACAGGCGTCAGGCTGAACTACAAATCGACCTTTCTTGAGACAACCATGCCAAGTTTCGACGCCCCCATCCGAGAACTTCGATTTCTACTCGAAGACGTTTTCCGGTTCGATGAAAAGACGGCCAAGCTCCCCGGTTTCGAGGACGCCACACTCGATGTCGTTATGGCCATTCTCGACGGCGCGGCGACGTTTGTGCACGAGGTGCTCGTTCCCATCAACCTGCCCGGCGACAAGGAAGGCTGCCACTTCAGCGATGGCACGGTCCGCACGCCCCACGGCTACAAGGCCGCTTACGATCTTTATTGCACGAACGGCTGGCCCTCGCTCGCCTCGTCGCCCGAGTGGGGCGGTCAGGGCCTCCCACCTTCCGTCGCCCTCATGGTGCGGGAGTTCATAGCCTCGGGCTCCATGTCGTTCGGCATGTATGCGGGTCTATCGCAGGGCGCGTACCGTGCCATTCTCGCGCACGGCACGGATGAACTGAAGGCCACTTACCTGCCGAAGCTCGTCGACGGATCGTGGACCGGCACCATGTGTCTGACCGAGCCCGATAGCGGCTCGGATCTGTCATGTCTGCGTACACGGGCGGAGCCTGATGAGCAAGGCAGCTACCGCATCACCGGTACGAAGATCTTCATCTCCGGCGGCGATCACGATCTCACCGAGAACATCGTTCATCTGGTGCTGGCGCGCCTGCCCGATGCGCCACCCGGCACGCGCGGCATCACCCTTTTCGTCGTGCCGAAGCGGATCCCCGACTCCGCGACGGGGGAGGTCGCGCCTGATTCGGACAATCTCGTGTCGACCGGAGCGATTGAGCACAAGATGGGTATTCGCGCGTCTGCTACTGCCGTGCTGAATTTCGAAGGCGCGCGCGGCTGGATGATAGGTCAACCCAACGGCGGGTTGCGCGCGATGTTCACGATGATGAACTCGTCGCGAATCGGGGTGGCCGTGCAGAGCGTCGGTGTGTCGGAGATCAGCTATCAGAACGCGCTCGCCTACGCGAAAGAGCGACGGCAGGGCAGAGCGCCAGGGCACAGCGGCGAACAGCGCGCCACGCCGGATGCGATCATCGATCATCCCGACGTACGCCGCGCGCTGCTCACGATGAAGGTACTGGTCGAGGGCATTCGCGCACTCTATGTCGAGTCTGCGATGCTCCTCGACGCGCGCGCGTCACAGCCGGATTCAACGGAAGGCGAAGCCGCGGAAAGCCGGCTCGCGCTTCTGACGCCTGTTCTGAAGAGCTTTATTAGCGATTGCGCGGTGCAAATCACCGATCTCGGTGTGCAGGTTCATGGCGGTTATGGCTACGTGCACGAGACCGGCATGGAGCATCTGTTTCGCGACGCACGCATCGTGCCGCTCTACGAAGGCACGAACGGCATTCAGGCACTTGACCTCGTCACTCGGAAGATCGGTCTGGAAAACGGTCGCGTGCTGGACGCGTGGTTAGCCTCGATCGATCAGGTCATCGCGAGCGCGTCCAACATCGAGGCGCTTTGGCACCTCGTGTCTGCTCAGCGTCGCGCCGTTCAGCACCTGCGCGATGCGACTGACGCATTGCGTGCGTGGAGCAACGGGAACGAACTGGATCAAGCCGGCGCTGCCTCGGATTACCTGCGGCTGTTCGGACTCGTCGCCATGGGCGCCGTTTGGCTGCGCATGGCCGAAGCGTCCTCGGCGGGCCGCGAGCGGGAACCTCATCTAGCGTCCTTCCATAACGGCAAGATCGGTGCGGCAACGTTTTATTTCCAACGTCTGCTTCCCGAGTCTAACTGGCGCTTCGACAGCGTGATGCAGGGCGCCCGCACGCTAATGACGCTGGGCTGCGCCGAATTCTGACGCCTCCGTAGGCGCGGCACGCTTTTACCCCTTTCGAGGATTCATATGTCTACAGATACCACTCACGGTCCGCTCTCCGGTGTACGCATCCTGGACCTTTCGAGCATTGTGCTCGGTCCCCTAGCAACGTTGACGCTGGCAGGTCTCGGCGCGGAGGTCATCAAGATCGAAGCGCCCGACGGCGACAACGTGCGGGAAGCCGGCGTCATGCGGCACGACTCGTCGGGAGACGAACACGTCAAGATGGGACACGTGTTCATGCACAACAATCGCGGCAAAAAGAGCATCGTGCTCGACCTGAAGCGCGCGGAGGCGCGCGACGCGCTGCTTCGTCTGGTCAAAGATGCTGATGTTTTCCTGTCGAACGTTCGCCCGGCGGCAATGAAACGGCTCGGACTCGACTATGACGCGCTTGCCAGCGTCAACCCCCGACTTATTTATGTGACGGCGACCGGCTACAGCCAACGCGGACCCTACGCCGACCGGCCGGCCTACGACGACCTCATCCAGGGCGCTACGGGCATCCCGTGGCTTATGCAGCAGTATGGGGGCGGAGAACCTGTCTACGCCCCTGTGTCGCTGGCCGATCGTGTCACCGGTCTTCACGTCGCCTACTCCATCAGCGCCGCACTGTTCTCCCGCGAACGCAATGGTTTAGGCCAACAAATCGAAGTGCCGATGTTCGAAAGCGTCGCGCATTTCGTGCTCGCCGATCACATGTCAGGAAAGACCTTCAAGCCCGCCGAAGGCGAGGCGGGCTATGACCGGTTGTTGTCACCCGATCGACGTCCGTACAAAACCGCCGATGGCTACCTGTGCGTCCTGATCTACAACGACAAACATTGGCGCGAATTCTTCCACGCAATCGGCAAGCCGGAGCAGTTCAGCAATGACATCCGCTTCTCTACCCAACGCAATCGCTCTCGCAACATTCGCGAGGTCTATACATGGGTTGCATCGGTCATGCCAAGCCGTACCACCGCGCAATGGCAGGCGTTGCTGGACGAGGCCGATATCCCCTATCAGGTGGTCAATTCAATGGACGATCTCCTGAACGACCCGCATTTGAATGCGACCGGCTTCATCGGCGAGGAAACGCATCCGACCGAGGGCCTGGTGTGCACTCTGGGCAACCCGACCGTCTGGTCGGGAACGCCGTTGCCGCCGCTCGCGCCCGCGCCAAAGCTCGGCCAACACACAGCGGAGCTCCTGGAAGGAATCGGTTATTCGACGGAAGAGGTCGACCGCATCATCGGTAAAAGCTCAATCGCCATGGAGTAGCTGGCAGCCTCCACCGTCGCGGCATCTCCCGCGTCATTGACCATTCACTCAACATCGACTGTTATCGAGGGATTCACATGTTCAAAAATGATCTTCTCAAGGGCAAGCGCATCCTGATCACCGGTGGCGGTTCCGGTCTGGGCAAGGAAATCGCTGCACGCTACCTGGAGCTCGGCGCAGACCTGTACATTTGCGGACGACGCGACGTGGTACTGAACGAGACCGCTGCGGAGTTGATGGGCCGTTTCGGCGGATCCGTGAAAGGCTACGCGGTCGACATTCGCAATGCGGAAGCAGTCGATCAGATGGTCGGCGAAATCTGGAAGGACGGCCCGCTCACCGGTCTGGTCAATAACGCCGCCGGAAACTTCGTGAGCCGCACCGAAGACCTGTCCTCGCGCGGGTTCGATGCCATCGCGAATATCGTGCTGCACGGCACGTTCTACGTGACGCAGGCGGTCGGGAAACGTTGGATAGAAGGCCAACTGCCCGGCAGCGTGGTGTCCATACTCGTGACCTGGGTGATGAACGGCGGCCCGTTCGTGGTTCCGTCGGCGATGTCCAAAGCGGGCGTCAATGTGATGACGAAATCGCTCGCGGTCGAATGGGGACGCCACCAGATTCGCCTGAACGCGATCGCTCCGGGTGTATTTCCGACCGAAGGCATGAGCAAGCGTCTTTACCCGGGGCGCGACGACGCCGGCCGCTCCGAGGGCAATAGCCCGATGGGGCGCGCTGGATACATGTCCGAGCTGCAGAACCTTGCGACCTTCCTGATGGCCGATGGTTGCGAATGGCTAACGGGCCAGACGATGACGATCGACGGCGCCAACTCGCTGGCGACCGGCGGCAATTTCTATCACTTCAAGGACTGGACCGACGCGGATTGGGACCATGCGCGCAATTCGATCCGAGAGCTGAACGACCGCGATCGCGCAGCTCGCGCCGTGTGACCGCGTTCACCGATCTTGCAGCAAACCTGCGGTGCGATGCGTTAATGCCGTTCAGTTAAGGTCTGTTCGATGGTACAGACCGGAGTAACGCCAAGGTCGGATTTTGACGACCCTGGCGCCTGCGCGGCCGGATCGTTTTTCATTGGACGGGACTTCACCCGGTCCCGCGAACGCCGAAGGCATGCGGAAAACGTGCGAAGGCCCGCGTAAGGGCGGTCCACAAAGTTCCTGCTGGATTGTATGGTGGGTTCACGCGAAGCTGATGCCGGTTGGTGGGCGGTTCGCTCACTTGCGGCGCTGGCGATCTCATGGCAAATCAGGTCGTAGGCGATCAACGCACCATATGTTTCGTGATACGCCCGTCGACGATGCGGCCGTCCAACGTCAACCTCGAACTCTATATCGATTGCTTGAACACCCAAGTAGCTCCTTCCGGTCTGCCGGCGACGCTCTCAGCAGGCGACGATATCTGCGTCTCTGTGCATCCGCGACCCCCAATCAAAGTCAACGGCACGCGTTCGCGTCCACGGGCGTCGACAGGCAATCGCCCGCGCTTTCCAAAAAAATCCGGCAAGGCCAGGCGTTTCTTGCGCGCCTACGGTGAGACGCGCATGCACACCGTCGCATCGTCAACAGTGCCACAAATCACTTCCCGGCACAGATTCGCTCGCCCCGGAATCAGGAAGTGACAGTTGGCCGCGTTTCCATCAGGTCACTCAACATTCCTGCCACTCGGGCGGGGATATCCGGCTAACTGGCGCAATCGGCCTACTCCTGTGCTTCGATAACGTAGGTCAAGTGGTCTGCGAAATCGCGTTCAAAATTAACAGTTCGGCGCAACGTTCGGGACCTTATCTGCAACAGGAACAAGACGCCGCTTAGCCGCTTAACCGAACTGCATCAGGAACGAGACGCCATTTCTTCGTCCATCGAGTATCGTCGGCATCCATCTTGCCGAAGAGTTTCGCGAGCCTGCGCGATGCATGACCTTCGCGAAGGAAAAAAATACGTCCACCTGCGGTGGCCGCACATTGGTGGACACTACCGGCGCAGGCGTGCCGCCCACGCCGCTGTCCTGCTCAGACGTTCATAGACCGGCCACCACGTGCGTGGGCCGCGGGACGGCAAACAATGTTGTGATAGCCTCTGCGCGTCGCTCCACAACTGCACGCTGGTTGATGCTTCCCTTGTCCGTCAGCTCATAGTGTTGCAGCGAAGGCGGCTCGGCCAGCAGGATTAATCGGGCGATACACATCGACGCCCCCTTCTGTCCTTCGTTGGCGGCACGCAGGCGGCGCTGGAGTTCCCCAAGTAACGCGGGATGCGCCAGCAGACCGTCTACGCTGTGGCCGCTTAGTTCCGGTAGTGCTTGTGAGCAGGCAGCGGGGTCGTGCCACGCCAGGACGCCGAGCGTGTTGTCGCCGTCGTGTACGATCACCGCTTCCTTAATCAACGGGCCACACGCATTGAGCAAACGTGTGCGTAATGCGGCTGTCCTCACCCACGTGCCATTTGCAAGTTTGAAGTCTTCCGCGAACCGACCGGCAAAGCGTAGACCTGCGACCGGATTGTCCGGATTGACGAAGCGCACCGCGTCGCCCAGGATATAGAAACCTTCATCGTCGAACGCCGCTGCGGTCTGCTCCGGAGCATTCAGATACTCACGGACGATATTCGGCCCCTTGATACGCATTTCGTAGCGGTCCGGCAGGTTCGTGTCCGCTATCAACTTCAGTTCGATACCGGATAGCGGCAAACCGATACAGCCGACGTCGTCGACGGCCCAATACTGCGTGACCGCCGGCCCTGAGCTTTCCGTGGCGCCGAACACGGATGTCAGCACGACGCGCTGGCCTGTCGTGCGGACCGCGATAGCCTGAAAGCGGTCGTAGACGCTGCGCGAAAGTACCGCACCGCCGTAGTAGACGTAAGTCAGCCGCGAAAAGAATTGAGCGGCAAAGTCAGCATCGCGTTCCAAGGCGTCAATCAGCATCGACAGCCCTGCCGGTACGTTGAAGTACAGCGAGGGCGCGACTTCCCCGAGGTTCTTCAGCGTCGCCTCGAAACGGCCGGGCAATGGACGGCCATCGTCGATATACAACGTCGCACCAAACCGCAGGATCCGGTTCAGCACGATATTCCCGCCCATCACGTGGTGCCAGGGCAGCCATTCCAGATAGACTGGCGCATAGTCGGGGGCCTGCTCGAAAATGCTGACCGTCATCTCCTGCGCGGCCGCGAGATTGCTGCGGCTCTGGACGACGGCTTTCGGCATCCCTGTCGATCCAGATGTGAACATGTATTTTGCTGGCAAATCGGGATCCAGGTCTCGGTGCCGTGACTCGACATCTGGATCGATAGCCGTGCTTGCTAGGTCGGCGAAGCGCAACATGCCGGGGCCGACATTCTGGACCGCCACCACGCGTTCGGGCGCCACGTCGAGCGCGGCGACCGCGCCGGCGAAACGCTGTGCGTCTTCGACGAAAACCATGTGTGGCTGCACGAGCGACACCGCATTGCGCAAGCGCGCGTAGTTGCCGCCGATCAGCGAATAGGCGGGGGACACCGGCGACACGGGCACGCCAGCGTACAGCGCGCCCCATGTCATTAGCGCCTGTGCGGTCGAGTTTTCCGACAGAATGACAAGCGGCGCCGCCGTGCCAGCACCGTGCCACAGCAATGCCGAGGCAATTGAACGTACGGCATTCCATACCTCGCTCACGGTCCACGAAATCCAGTCGCCGTTCGCGTCCCGCTGCGCGAGCATCGGATTGTTCGGCCGAACCCGTGCCCAATGTTCAAGCCAATCCGTCGTGCACGATTTCACAGCGGGCAAACACTTGCCCGACCGCACTATCAGCGTGCCGTCCGGGCGCCTCTCGATATCGACTGAAGGCTTGCGAAAGCCGGGCTCGCGGAATGGCAGTTCCGTGAGATCCGCAACCGTTGACGTCATATAGTCCTCTGATCTTGTCCCGTCGACGCGCTTATCACCTCGTCGCGTCGCTCAGCGTTTCCTGTTTGACCCCGCGGTGCGATTAGAGCGCCTCGAGAATCGTGGCGATACCCTGCCCTCCACCGATACATTGCGTTGCCAGCGCATAGCGTCCGCCGTTGCGTTTGAGCAGCGACGCGGCCTTGCCGACTAGACGTGCGCCCGTTGCGCCAAGCGGATGGCCGATCGCAAGCCCGCCGCCGTCGATGTTGACACAGGCCGGCGACAGTTTGAGCTCGCGCATGCAAGCGACCGCCTGGCTTGCAAAGGCCTCGTTAATTTCGATGACATCGAGTTGAGAGGCGTCGATACCGGCGCGCTGCAACGCCTTGCGGGTGGCCGGGATGGGGCCGACGCCCATTAGTTCGGGTTTGACCGGTGCGACCGCCGCAGACTTCAATCGAGCGAGCGGTTCGAGACCATGGTCGCGGGCAAACGCTTCCGTGCAGATGAGCGTGGCGGAAGCACCATCGGTCAGGGGCGACGAAGTGCCGGCTGTTACGCTACCGTCATCCCTGAATACCGGCTTGAGGCCAGCGAGCGCCTGCGCGTTCGTGCCCGGTCGAATGCAGCCATCCTCGGCGACACGGCCATCCGGCGTTTCGATCGGCACGATCTCGTCCTTGAATCTACCTTGCTCCCGCGCCGCAGCCGCCTTGGCATGGGACGCGACGGCCAGCGCTTCCTGAGCCTCACGACTCACCTCGTAGAGACGCGCAACGTTCTCCGCGGTCATGCCCATGGACGTGTAAACCTCCTTGTAGTCGCGTTCGAGCACCGGATTGGGCGATTTATTGAACCCCCCCTGCGGCACGCGCGACATCGACTCGACGCCGCCACAAATAAATGCATCACCGAAGCCGAGCGCGATCTGCCCGGCAGCATAGTGAATCGCGGACATCGACGATCCGCAGAAACGGTTGATCGTCGCGCCGGGCACGTGCTCGCCGATGCCAGCGCGAAAACTCACGATACGAGCAATGTTGTGTCCCTGCTCCGCCTCGGGATACGAACAGCCCAGCACAAGATCTTCGATCAACGCAGGATCGAGCCGCGTGCGTTCGAGCAACGCAGCCACAACCTGGGCCGCCAGATCGTCGGGGCGCACGCCGATCAGACCGCCTTTGCGCGCGAGATGGAAAGGCGATCGGGCAAAGCCGGCTATTACAACATCGTTCATTGCACTTCTCCTGACTGAAAGCCAGCGCGGCTTGCGACGCCCGGCATATTCGAAATTCGTGTCCTTTGATCAGAAAACCTTCGGCTATTTCAGGTCGCCCGCCGGCCGGCGCGGAATGCTGGTGAGCCCATAAAGCCGCATGACGAGTTCATCACGTTGATTTCTCAGGTCGATGCGCCCTTTCGCGACACCGCGTTTCGGCTTGTCAGGAAGGGTGATGATCTCCACCAGCTCACGTTCGACATATACGACATCGCCGGGTCGCACCGGCAAAAGCCAGCGCAACTCATCAGCACCGACGCCCACAATTGGCGTTTCACCGAATAGGCGAGCCCGCACGCACAGTTTCATTGCCACCGCGGCGAGATGCCAGCCGCTCGCGATCAGCCCGCCAAACGGACCCGCTTTTGCCGCCTCCATATCGGTGTGAAATGGTTGCGGATCGAATTTGCACCCGAAGTCGATAATGTCCTCGGCGTGGACGGTCATTTTTTCGCTCGTCCATTTTTCGCCGACCTTCAGGTCTTCCAGGTATCGCCGAGTCATAGGTGTCGCTTCCCGCGCTACGCGCGTGCATTGTTGAGGCGCGCTGTGCTGCGCACCGGGCTACCACTACTCGAAGCGCGCCCCTCGCTGCGCCAACTTCACGAGCAGCGCGGCGGGCTGCCACTGGTCGCCCTGATAGCCGCTCTGGAATTGCCGAATTTTCGTCAGCACGGTATCGAGCCCGAGCGTGTTCGCGTAGTACATCGGGCCGCCACGCGTCACCGGGAACCCATATCCGGTCGCGTAGACCACGTCGATATCGGATGCCCGTTGAGCGACACCCTCCTGCAGAATCAATGCGCCCTCGTTGATCAACGCGAACATCAGCCGATCAACGATTTCCTGTTCACCTATTGTGCGCGACGGCACGCCGATCTCTTGCCGGTAAGCGGAAACAATCGCGGCAGCTTCGGGATCGGAAATTCGCTTGCGGCTATTCTGCTCATAGCGATACCAGCCTTTGCCGGTTTTTTGACCCAGACGCCCGGCTTCGCAAATGCGATCTGCGACGCGTGAATACACCATGTCAGGACGCTCGACATAACGGCGTTTCCGGATCGACCAGCCTATGTCGAGGCCGCTCAGATCGCCAACTGCGAGCGGCCCCATCGCCATTCCGAAACGTTCCATGGCCGAGTCGATCTGCTCGACAGTACATCCTTCGTCGAGCAGGAACAGCGCCTGCTGCAGATAACGCTGCAACATCCGGTTGCCGATAAAACCGTCGCAAACCCGAGACATCACCGCCGTCTTTCTCAGCTTGCGGACGGTCTGCATGACGGTGACCAGCACTTCGTCGGAAGTCGCCCGGCATCGCACCACCTCGAGCAGACGCATCACATGCGCGGGGGAAAAGAAGTGCATGCCGACCACGCCCTGCGGCCGACTCGTCACGGCCGCGATCGCGTCGATGTCGAGCATCGACGTGTTCGTCGCCAGAATCGTGTGCGGCGGTGCGAGCCTGTCAAGCTCGCGGAAGATTTGTTGCTTGATGTCGAGTTGCTCGAAAGCCGCTTCCACGACCAGATCAACGTCGCTCACCGCGGAGGGAAGAGAAACCGTCGGAGCGACGAATGCCAGCCTACGGTCGCGTTCATCAGCACTAATGCGGTGTTTCACGACGTCGGCCTCGAACACGCCACGAATGATCGACATGCCACGCTCCAGCCCTTCAGTGCTCGCATCGACGAGCGCAACCCTGATCCCCGCATTCGCGAAGCAGACCGCAATGCCGGCGCCCATCGTGCCTGCACCGACAATGGCTACGGTGCCGATATCGCGCGGTCGAACATCGGCGGAAACGTCCGCGATCTTCGCGGCGTTGCGCTCGGCGAAGAAGTTATAGCGTAGCGCTTTAGATTCGGGCGTTTCGAGCAGTTCGAGGAATCGCGCGCGTTCGAACTGGCGACCTTCTTCGAATGTCAGTTTGGTCGCTGCCGCGCAGCAATCGATGATATAAAGCTTTCCCTTATGGCTGGGGTAACGCTTGTTGATATCGTCGTGCAATTGATCAAACAGATCAGCGGGCGCCGTGTCCATGCGCACGCGAAGTTGGCTCGTCCTGCGCAATGGCGCGCCTTCGGCGACGAGTTGGCGTGCGAAGCTCAACGCATCGTCGAAAAGATCGCCATGCGACAGACGGTCGACAAGGCCTTGCCGGTGCGCCGTCGCCGCATCCACGGGCGAGCCGCTGAGCATCACCCTGGCGGCGTACTCCATGGGCACGAGTCGCGGCAAACGCTGCGTGCCACCGGCGCCTGGCAGGAAACCGAACGTCACCTCGGGCAACCCGAGTTTAGCATCGGCGGCCGCGATGCGGTAATGCATCGCCATGGCAAGTTCCAGGCCTGCGCCGAACGCAAACCCGCCGATGGCGGCAATCAGCGGCTTGCCGAGCGTGTCACAACCTTCGATCAATTCGGGCATGGTGGGTGACGACAGCTGCGCGGCCGTGTTGAACTCACGAATTTCCGCGCCACCGCAAAACGGCCGTGCGCCGCCTGTGAGGATAATCGCCGAGACATCCTCGCGGGCCGCAGCATGTCGCAACTGATCCTGCAGCGACTTACGTTGCAGGGCCGACAAGCTGTTGACCGGCGGGTTCTGAAAAGTCACGACGGCGATGCCGTCCTTGACTGAATAGGCCGACTCCATGTCCATCTCGTCTCCTGATTATTGCAACGCGGGGAAACGTCTCGCCGCTATCGATGCATACATGCCAGGCGGCTTCACCGATCCACGTTGCAATTCATTGTGACAGCGTCAAGTTTGAGTGTCAACAGAGCCGTGCAGACCTGCGAAAAAGGAGGAGAAGGGAAAGGTTCAGATCAATGTGGGTGCGGTCGGCGATGCGTCGCGCAAGAAAGGGCGCGCTATTTCTTCGCGCGCGCGCCGGTGCGTGCTGGTGCGGGTGCGTCGGCCTCGAAATGCGGCATCTTCAGGCCGCCGAGCAGGAGGTTGGTCACGCCGGTGCAGACCTCTTCGATCATGTCGTCCGGGACCTGGCACAGGCCGCTCTCACGGTCGGAAAGCAGTGTAGCGAGCCCGTGCATACCGGACCAGACCGCAATCGCGGAAAAGCGCGGCGGGCGGCCATCTTCCGCATGATCGGCCATAAATTCGGCAATGGTGTTATTCAGGAACTGAAACGAGCCCGCGCTGGCTTCCATTAACTCCGGATATTTACGCTTATCGGAAACACGCGGGCCGAACATTAGATGGAAAAGCTCAGGCTGCTCCAAGGCGAACTTGACATAGACCCGCATGATCACGCGCAGCCGGCGCTCTTTGGTCATGCCGTCTTTCAGCGCAGCGAGGCGCTCGCTCATCAATCGATGGAACCCCTCGGTCGCGATCGCCGCTAGAAGCCCCTCCTTGTCGCCGAAATGATGTGTGGGAGCGGTCTGTGATACCCCGGCCGAACGCGCCACTTCACGCAAGGACAAATCGGCGGCGCCGCGCAGTGCCAGCAAAGCGATGCCACGTTGCACCATTTCCTCCCGCAGATTGCCGTGGTGCCACGACACTTTCTTGGAGGGTTCGATATCACCGGATACAGAAGAAGACATAAACTTTTCACTGAAATATTAGGGGCCGCTGCCGTGGACAGCGCACTCATTTTCGTATCTTACCCTCTTGCCGGACGCGAACGAAGTACTAGCGCAGTGGACGTTCTGCCATCACATGGCGGGAAAGATCTCCCGAATAGGGAACCAGGGGAAATCCCCGACGGAAAAGTCATTGCAAGCTTATCCCCCGCTCCCTATGATCCTATTAACTTGACACTGTAACGTTATGCAATGCTTCGGCCGCCGGAAGTCGGCTACTGAAACGCAGTTGGCATGGGCGGTTTGCAGCAGGCTTAGGGTTCTGAAAATGACAGAGACGTACACAGGATCGCATCAGTTCCCGGCCGCCCTCGCGCTTGCCGGGTTGAAGAAGGCATTTGGCCCCACCGAGATCATCCGCGGCGTCGACTGGTCGATACCACAAGGGGAGTGCCACGTCCTCATCGGTCCGAACGGAGCAGGCAAGTCGACGTTGTTTCACCTGATCAGTGGCCGATATCTGGCCACCAGCGGCACCATTCGTCTGAACGGTATGGACGTCACGCGATACGGAGCAACCCGTATCAGCCGTGACGGACTTGGACGAAGCTTTCAAACAGCGAATATCTTCGGTCGAATGAGTACGTTCGAAAACGCCCGCATCGGCGCGCTGCGCGCGGTCGGTCATGGCGCATCGTTCCTGCGTCCTCTGCCGCGCGGTGGCGCAGCGGACATCCGCGCGCTCGAAGTGCTCGATGAAGTGGGACTGCTCGATAAGCGCAACGAGCCGGCAGCACTTCTCTCCTACGCGGATCAGCGCGCGCTCGAAATCGCACTCGCGCTTGCCGGCGGCCAGAAGGTCCTGCTGTTCGACGAACCTACGGCCGGCATGAACAAGCAGGAGACCCGCAAGGTCATCGACCTGATGCAAAGACTGCGCGCGGCCGACCGGGAGCGCACCATTGTGATTATCGAACACGACATGGACGTGGTGTTCGAACTGGCCGACCGGATCTCCGTGCTGGTGTACGGAGAACTCATCGCGACCGACACCCCCGCTGCCGTTCGGGCGAATAGAGCGGTACAGGAGGCCTATCTCGGCACCCCTGCTACATCCGCCGCAACTCCCTCCCACCAGAAGCGCTGAACCATGAATGCAACCTCCCACCCGCAAGTGGCAAACAGCACCAACATGTCGCCGCTTTTCAGTGCCAGAGATATCGTCGCCGGATATGGACAAAGCCGGGTATTGCACGGCGCAACCATTCATGTGCGCCGAGGGGAGACCGTCGGACTGCTAGGCCGCAACGGCGTCGGCCGCTCGACACTGCTCAAAGCGATCATGAAGCTGCTACCCGCGAGCGGTGCGATCGAAATGGATGGCGCGCCGCTTGGCGAGGCCAGAACCCATGACATGTCGCGCGCGGGGATCGGCTACGTCCCCGAAGATCGGGCGATCTTCCCGGATCTAACCGTGCGCGAGAACCTGTCGGTGGGACTGCCGCAACGCGGCCGCGCCGGATCCGCGGCGCGCGAACGCGCGACGTGGACCGAAGAAGAGTTCTTTTCGATGTTTCCGAACCTCAAACGCAGAGCAGACGTTGCCGGCGGGGTGCTGTCCGGAGGCGAGCAGCAGATGCTGACGATCTGTCGCACGCTGATGATGCAGCCGCGCATGATTCTGGTCGACGAACCGACCGAAGGCTTGAGCCTGTCGATGGTCGATCAAGTCGCACAGCTCCTGAGGGAAGTCGCGCGGCGCGGCGTAGCCGTGCTGCTGGTGGAACAGAAGCTAACTATCGCGCTCGGCTTGTGTGACCGCATTAACGTGATGGGCCATGGCCGCATTGTTTTCGACGGGAGTGTCGACGAATTCGAAAATGATCCTTCCGTGCGTGCCGAATGGCTCGAGGTTTGATCAAACACGCTGTCGATAAAGCAGGCGGCCATTCCCGGCGATGGCTGCGTCAGAGGAGATCCACGATGTTGAACAAATTCAGTCCCGTCCTGCGCCGATCGTTGAGCGCGTGCATGATCGCAACGCTCTGCGCGCTTGGTGCGCTTGGCATTTTTGCCGCGCCCGATGCGCACGCTGCCCCACCCGTCAAGATCATGGTCATCGAGCCGATGTCCGGCCCCCAGTCGTCCACCATGGAAGCGTCTGCAAAGAACCTGCAATATGCCGTCAAGCGCGACAATGATGCGGGCGGTGTTCTAGGATCGAAAATTGACCTCCAGTTCTGTGACGACAAGTTCAGCCCGAAAGACGGAAAAGACTGTCTTGACAGAGCGATTGGCAGCGACACCCACTTCGTGATGCAGGGCATCGGTGCGAACGTCACGCTGACGTTAGTCGACGCAATCGAGAAATACAACACGCGTAATCCTGGCAAGGAACTCATTCTGATCAATTGGGCCGGTCTGGATGAAGAAATGACAGGGAAGTACTGCTCATTCTGGCACTTCCGCACTGACGGGCATATTGGCATGAAGATGAAAGCCGCTGTCCTCTCGCTCGATCCGTCGGTCAAGCGCGTGTACCTGATAAACATGGATTACTCGATGGGCCAGAATGCGGACGCCGCCACGCGCCGTCTGCTGAAACAGTACCGTCCCGATATCCAGATTGTTGGCAGCGAACTGCATCCGCCCAACCGGGTTCAGGATTTCACGCCGTATGTCGCCAAGATCAAGGCTGCGAAGCCGGACGTGATACTCACGGCTAACATCGGCACCGACCTGAGCCGGCTGATTCGGGCGGGTAACGACATCGGCCTGGATGCACGCTGGTACACCGTCTACGCCTCGCAACACGGACAGGTTACGACGATCGGCGCGAAAGGCGTCGGCAAGGTCTATCAGGCTTCTGACTCGATCATGAGCATGAACAACCCGGTGATCGACAAGTTGGTTGAACAGTCGCGCGCCGACGGTTACGGTGATTTCGAAAGCGTGCGCCTCTATCGCGGCTACCTGTTTCTGACAGACGCCATTCGTGACGCGAAGACAACGCAACCGCTCGCAGTCGCGAAGGCGATTGAGAAGACAACAGTATCGATCGGCGATTACAAAGCGACGATGCGCGCGTCGGACCATCAGGCGCAATTGCCGATGAACCTCTCGGTAGTCACCGCAGACGCCAAGTTCAAACAGGAAGGTACGCCGTGGGGTTTCAAGTTGCTGAAGAGCTTCCCCGCCGCTGAAATGAGCGAGCCCACCGACTGCAAGATGAAGCGGCCGCCCGGAGCGTGAACGGGTGCCAGACAATCAACGGACGATAGACATGCAAACTCTCGCACTGGGACTGTTCAATGGCATTAGCTACGGCATGCTGCTGTTCCTGATGGCAGCCGGCTTGACACTCGTTCTCAGCATGCTGGGCATGCTTAATTTCGCGCATCCCGCGTTTTACATGCTCGGTGCGTACTTCAGCTACACGTTTGCGCAATTGCTCGGCCTCGGCTACTGGTGCGGACTCTTCGCGGCTCCGCTGTGTTGCGCACTTATCGGCGGTCTCGTCGAGCGATATCTATTGCGCCGGGTCATTCAGTTTGGCATTTTGGGGCCGCTGTTACTGACCTTCGGCCTTGGCATCGTCATTGTTGAATCCGTGACGCTGTTGTGGGGCAAACATTCGGTTCCCTATGCCGTACCCGCTTCGCTGGATTTCACGCTGTTCTCGCTTTACGGCATTGATTATTCCGCCTATCGCGCGTTCACTCTCGTCGTCACCATCGCGGTTCTCGGCGTACTGTATGGGTTACTCAAAGGCACTCGCATCGGCACGACGGTTCGTGCGTCCCTCTCGCATCCCGAGATGGTCAACGCGCTCGGACACAATTTGCCGCGCCTGCGCACCAATGTGTTCGCCCTGGGTTCGGCACTCGCCGGTCTGGCTGGCGCACTGTCGGGGAACATCATCGGCACCGAGCCGGGCATGGCTGCGCAGCTCGGCGGCATACTGATGATCGTAGTTGTCGTCGGCGGGCTCGGCTCGCTTGCCGGAGCCTTCGTTTCCGCGCTGCTGATCGGCATACTTCAGACGCTCACCGTATCGACGCCGTTATCGTGGTCCGACTTTCTCACGCCGTTGCAGCATGTATTTTCCGGTATTGCAACAAACGAGGCGCTCACGCAACCCGTCAGCCGGTTCGCCCCTTTGGTTCCGTTTGCCATCGTCATCGTCGTGCTGGCAATTCGTCCGCGCGGCTTAATGGGACGTCGCAATTAATGGACTTCGATATGTCGACAATGAATAGTGGGCAACCTGCCGTTGGAACTCCGATCCAGCAATCCCTTGCATCGTCTGGCAACGCCGAGCGCTGGCACGCGTTTCTGCCGCCTCGACCGAATCGGGCCCGAAGCATTTCATGCTGGGGTGCCGCACTGATTGCGGCAATCGCGTTGCCGTTTATTTTTCCCGGCACGCTGGGCATCTCGGTGCTCACGCAAATCTGCATTGCCGTGACGTTCGCGCTCGCCTTCAACATGCTGCTCGGCGGGACAGGGATGCTGTCGTTCGGTCACGCGCTCTATTTCGGCACGGGTGCCTATGCGACCGCGCATTTCCTCAACTATTTCGGCGAGGCGGTGCCCGTGGTGCTGGTGCCGCTGGTCGGTGGGCTTGCCGCGTTGCTCATCGGTGCATTCATCGCGCTTTTCACCGTGCGTAGCGGAAAGGTGATCTTCGCGATGATATCGCTGGCGGTCGGACAGCTTGCCTATTCCGCGGCAACAATCATGACCGGATGGTCTGGAGGCGACGAGGGTATCCGACTGGACCCCACACAAGCGGCCGGCTGGGGCATCGACTTCGGCTCGCCGCTCGCCGTGTATTTCCTCGTGGCCGCGTGGGCATGGCTCGCGGCGCTCGCCATGCACACTTTTACGCGCACACCACTGGGCCGGCTGATGAATGCCACGCGCGACAACGCCGAGCGAATGAATTTCGTCGGCTTTGATCCGGTGATGATTCGCGGCCTCGCTCTCACACTTTCAGCGGGCTTCGCCGGCATCGCAGGCGCCCTCTATGCACTCGCCTTCCAGGTCGTGACGCTCGATACTCTCAGCATCGCGCAAAGCACCAACGGAATGCTGCATACATACATCGGCGGCCATACGACTTTCTTTGGCCCGGTAGTCGGCGCGGTGCTGATTACGGTTATTTCGGCCCATTTGTCCACACTGACCGACGCGTGGTCGCTCTACCTCGGCATCTTTTTCGTTGCCGTCGTGGTATCGATGCGGCGTGGCTTGACCGGTTGGCTGGCTGATCTGTCGCGCACCGGCGCGAGCGTCTATCGAAAAGGCGGTGCGAAGTGCGTCGTCAAGCAGGCCACACCGGGCTTGTTCGGCGGCATTGCGATATGCGCGGGGTTCGTCATGGCGATCGAGATGACCCGATCGCTCCTGGAAGGCATGGGTGCGCCGGTCAGAGTTTCATTTGGCTCGCTCGGAACGGCTTTCGAACTTGATCCTCGTCAAGCGATGTATTGGATTTTCGCCGCCCTGCTATTCGCAGCCGGCGTCGGAATCATCCGCAAGCGGCACAAGAACCGTAACTAGCAACTCTACCAATCCCTTTCCGAGCCGCGGACCGCGCGAGAACGCCCGCGCGCCTTCGTCCGGCCACGCTGCAATCACGCAGCGCGGCTGCGGCTAGATAAAAATCTCGCAGCTCGCAAAAGAAACGTTTCAATGTCTTTTTTCCCAAAACTTGACATTGTCACATTTTCATTGAAGCCATAAAACGAACGACAGACAAAGGTAAGGAGACGACCTTGAAAAAGCTATACGTTGCAGCAATTGCCTTAGCCGGTGCCGTTCCGCCGTCCAGCTATGCCCAGAGTTCGGTGACCCTCTATGGCGTGGTCGACAGCGGTATTCTATACAAGACGCATGCGGCGCCGGGCGGCACCGCATGGTCACTGGGAACAGGCATCGATTCGACGAACAGATGGGGTTTGACCGGTCGTGAAGATCTCGGCAACGGCCTGTACGCCACGTTCGAACTCGAAAGCGCCTTTCGCATTAATACGGGCGCTTTGATTAATGGCGGCCAGCCCGCCAGTTCCGGAACCGTCCTGTTTGATCGCGGAGCGACAGTCGGCATCAGCAGCAACGTTGCGGGCGGCCTTCTGCTCGGCAAGAACCGCTCACCGCTGTTGCGCACCTTAGCGCGCCTCGATATCGAGGGTTATTCGAACTTCGGTTCATTGAACAACCTTCTTTATCAGAATCTCTCGGGCTATACGGGGTATCAATACTCGTGGGTGGACAATTCCGTCGAATATATGAGTCCGGATATCGGCGGATTCCAGGGCTCGGCAATGTACTCGTTCGGCGGCGTGGCGGGCGATATCAAAACCAAGCAGGTGCTCTCCATCGGCGGCACGTATCATCTGGACAGCTTCACAGGCGGGGCGGCCTACTTCTCCGGACATGACGTGACCGGAGCCACCGATGCGACCACGGCGCGCGCGTATACCGTCGGTGCGAATTACGGCTGGAGCCAGTTCAAGTTCATGATCGACTTCGCGAACTTCAAGAACCCCTCGCGCGGCACCAGCGACAACTTTTATACAGCTGAGGTCGCATACATGCCGACGTCTTTCTGGGCCGTCAACGCAACGTATATGTATCAGAATGACCGCGTTAGCAGCGACCGCAATGCCAGCCTGTACAAGCTCGGGGCAAACTATGCGCTGTCTCGATCGACATCGCTATATTCCTTCGTCGGCTACGTGAAGAACAACAAGCTGGCTATGTTGGGATTGCAGAACGCGACTCCTAGCGGGGTCGCGGGAAAGAATCAGTTTGGGGTTGCAATAGGCGTTCGCCATCTTTTCTGATTCTACAGGCTGCCCTGTGAAAGCTATGTGGGCTTGGTGCTTCGCGGGAACCGGTATCGCGGCGATAGGGTAAAACACACCGGTGCGATATATCAGAAGCGGAGCGACCGAAAAACCGCTACATACCTGTGCAGGGAGGGCACGCTCGGGTTGGAGAGTTTACTGGAGCATCCAAGGTGGCTTGTGAATCTTTCGACTGCCATCTTGCCGCCCTGAGTGAGAACTTAGCAACGGAGATCACCCATAGTCAAAGTAGAGGCGCTGAACCGGAGCGGGGATGTAATGCTCAAGCCTTTATGGAAACGCACCGTGAGTTTTTAACTACAATCGAACTTTCTTATCGAACCGGCGGCAGATCGTTTGCCGCCGGATGACTGCGCCGGTAGTTGTGAAAGTCAGCGATGAAGCCCACGATGTCGCGGCGGACGACTCCATGGGTGCCGCGTTCCTGTTCTCTAATGCGTTCACTCCTCAGGTCTTTTAAAGAAACGCCCGACCACCTGTTGACGCTCCTTTTCTAAGCCGCAGCCACTGAACCGGCCCGATCAGTGGCTAGCAGGTTCTGTGATGCTATCCGCTCTCGAATTCACGGCATGAAATCCAAGGGTGAAATGCCCTAGGATTTCATGGGGTATATTGCTGCAAAATACTGCGGTCGGCGCTATTCGCGTGGGCGCCGAGTAATTCAAGTGGAAAGACATGTCACCGGATACCGCCAAACAACAGAAAACACTCGAGCTGTATGCCTCGCTCATGGAAGAGGTAAAACTGCGCGAAGCATCTGCCCTTCAGGTCATCCAGGGACAGCTGGCTCTTCCGGCGCCGCTCGGACACGAGTACTGTTACCTGCAGATCCGCATGATCATCGAGACAATTGCTTTGGGATGCCTTGTCATGCATGGAGACATACCAGCCACTCAGAGCAATAAATTTCAGAAGGAATTCTCCGCCGACGCGATCATGAAGATGCTTGCCCCCTTGCATCCGGGGTTCTATCCGCAGACGGTTCACATGACTACGACGGTCAATGCCGAGGGGAAAAGGCACCACCACATTGAATTCCTGCCGGACGATCTGGTGCCGAAGAACGTACTTCTGAAGTATTACGCCCGTTGCGGCGACGTATTGCATCGCGGCTCGGTAAAGAAGTTGCATAAAGCAGGGAACGCGGACACAGCGAATCTCGACGAATCGAAAGGCATTCTTTCCGGCATACGGAAAATGCTGGAGCAGCATATGATCGCGATGTTTTCGCCCGACGTGAAATTCGTGTGCATACTTTCCGACCCGATGGCCGGGGGTAAAACAACGGCGGCTATAGGCCTGTCGTCGCCCTTAGACTAGGTGTGACGGGGTCCGGAATTTCCGCGAAGTAATAGAGCAACATGTCGCACAGTGCGTAAATCTCCCGCAACCGGTAGATCAGTTCCACCGAATGGAATCCTCTTTACTTTAACGACTCCTGCCAGATCGGGGCGACTATCCTTCGGTCCGCACGGATCATCCGATGCCATCCGGATCAGCAATCTTTTTCATTCCGCGTCATCCCACATTTAGCCAGTCCGGCTCAACCAGTTCGGCGTGGTCGATTCCAGCTCGAATCAGCGCACTTCGTTGATCACGAAGAGACTGCAAGAACCGGAACTGGCGCGGTCTCTGAACAGCAGCAGACCAAAGATGACGAAGCATTGGAGCGTGTTGCAAAAGGAACGCTTTCCGGTCGGCCGGCGAAAGATAAGGGTCACCGGTATCACCGTACGAAAGCAAACGCTGCAAGTACAGTTCGGCATTTGCAGCTACATGCGAATGTGTAACGGCATCCGCTAGCACCGCGGTCATCGCCTCCTGGTGTTTCTCTTCAAAGAACGAACTGCGCGGCGACGACAAGATATAGTGAAGCGCCGGGCGTTCCTTTAGGCCGGCTATACCGACGACGCCGTCAGCAGATCTAAACAGGGCGATTGCCTGTCCGACGCACAAGGGCTCAATGACTTCGCGCAGTCGCCGCGTCAGGTTGTAGGCAGCGGCCGACGATTCCAGATGAGACGACTCCTCGCTCACTCCGAGGCCCAGCCCTTCGAAGACAGCAAGAGGGTCATCAAAATTTTTTGCGAGACCAACGACCAGAGTTTCCTCTGCCTCCCGCAACTCCTTCTCGCCCGGGTTCATTGTAAAATGGGCCCACGCGCCGCGTACCTGAATGAAACTTCGCAAAGCAGCGAGGCGTTCAGCATTGTCAGAGAACCCATGAGTCTGGGCACACTGATCGAAAGCCTGCGCATAGAGGACCAGCAAAATTTCGGCCTCTGCAATACATTGCGCATGTTGCTTCTGATCACCGATACTCCCCGCACGATCAAGAATGCTTCCGTATTTCAGGGCCACCGCTCGTAGAAACTCTTCTGCGACCAAGGGCGCCCTCCGTTTCGTCGCGCGCGCTCTGGTTTCAACAAACCGGGTGACCAGTTCCCGCTCGCGGCCGGTTTTCCATGTCTTCACAAAGGCATCAAATTCTGCCCACGTAATACTATCTGGCCTCATTGCGAACCACGCCTGATACGATATGTATCGGGCATCGACGAGCTCCGTCTGCTTGTCCCACACGACGAGGATCTTGCGCAGACGGTCTGCAACGGCCTGCTCGGCGACATCTTTCAACAGTTCGCTTTCACGTACTTTCTTTCGCTGTTCCCGCTCAGTTCGAGAGCCCGCGGCCAGTTCCCATCCCAAACCAAATCCGCCGGCGGTAACCACACTCAAAAATTTGCGCGTGAAGGCATCGTCCTCGATACGCATGAGCGTAAGAAGCAGCACAATATTCCAGTTCAATTCCTCCGGCGCATGCCGACCCGATTCCTTCGAATAGGACGACACTGTCCTCGCGAACAGTTTAAGCTTGCGGGGGTTGTCCGGAACAGCGTCGACGATCGCCCGCAACGCATCAACGGGCACGAACGGACAGAGGCGCGAAAATTCTGCGATGGCGAGCCGCCGGATTGACGAATCGTCGGGCCGTAATAGCGGGAAGCCGAAGTCGATTATCTTGTCGATAAATCGCTGTCCGTCAACGTTCCAAGCGGCATTGTTTGCCGCCAACGATTTCTCCACGACTGAAGGATCGAACGCAAGTACGTATGCGAAGCCGGGGATATCAAGGAGTTCGCGAACGGCCATCAGAATCTGGGGAATTGCCTGCGGGTTTGCGCGGTCAAGATCGTCGATCACAACCACGACGCGTTTCGCACGGGCGGTCGCAAGCATTCGGCCGATCGCGTGACGCCCCAAATGGAGATATTTCTGAAGAAGAGTGTGCGTCTGCGTAACGAGCGCGTCCGGCACCTTGACGCTCTTGAGTTGCGCGGCAACCGCAGTTCCCTGCAGAACTGACAACAGGTGCCTAGAAGCAAGTGCCCGCAACCGGCTACGGATCGTCAGCGGCAGTTCTGCTTCCTCAAACCCTTTGACCAATGCCTGAGTAAAACGTGCCCAGAAGTCAGCCTCATGGCCATCGGCATCCCATGCCGAAAACCAGACGGTGACGGCGCCTCTCGTCATAAGAGCTTTTTCAAGCAAGCGCAGTACGGACGTCTTGCCCTCCCCCCACTGTCCGAACACACCGATGCGGGTGGACCAGGTTTCAGGCGCGGAAAATATGGTATCGGCGATCGCAGATGCAATCGGCCAACGATCGTAAAAATCCGCATCAACATCGGTGACGGGGGCATCGTGCCCCGCAGCGTCCCCCGCAAGACGCTCGTCTGAAGAACTCATTGGGCGAACCTCAAATAGTTAAATAGTCGTCGCATTCCTGCGTGCTGCCTTCCGCCTTCTCGGGCCTGCTCTTCCTTGTCGCCAAAAAGAATCGCTCAAGCCTTCCCTCCGAATGCGTATCGGCTTTCTACAGCGCGGGTCGGCTTTCTACGCCTTGCGTCGAACTCAACAATTTCGAACCGCTGTCCGTGATGTCGCATCACCCGCGCTACGGTCTGTTTCAGGCCTTCATCCCGAATTAACCCCGATATCTTATTGACCGAGATGGCAACTTTTTTCTCGGTGGGCATATAGCTCAAACCGGAGCAGAACTCTGGGGCAAGAAACTCTCCCGCACGAACCTCGTCCGATTTTCTCTCAGGCGAACGTGCAATCAGACCGGCCTTTCCGATGAGGTGTCCCGCCGCCATCGACAACGCTTCCTGTGTGTCGATGGATATCATCCGCCCGACGTTCGGATCACGCAGTTTTGATAATGCAGTCGCGCAAATTCTTTCTGGCGTGCCGAAATGACTGCCCGGGATCAGAATTCCTGAAGCCGACTCATCTGCATCCTTCATTCGTTGAACGACCCGGACGAGGAGGCTTACCGCCAGCGCCTCGATGGCATGCTCAGCTGAATCCTCGAGATGAAGCCGCAAGAGACATGCGATCGCCATCGTCGCTGGATCCTCCTTGCCAACCGTGATGACTTCCGCGAGCACATTGATCAGTTCGCGCCCCCATGAAGGACTTGCTTCGTCGTCCAACGGCGCAAGTCCAATAATGGCAACATCAGCTACGGTCATTCGTTCACCATCCCTGGACTCGAGAATCTGTACGACAAGGTCGTGGTTGATCTGAAAGTATCGAAGGTACTCCGTAGGCAGTGGTCCCGGACACGCACCAAGGGTCTCGTACCAACGGGTGATATGACCATGGTCTGGAGCCGCGTCGAGGAATTCGATAATGTCTGGAGTCAAAGACGTCGCGATCTGCACATGCTGATCAGCGGAAGGAGTCAAAAGCCGCAGTCGCTCAGTTACCAGAAATTCCTGGAAAGACCGATGCGCGAAGTACAACACGCCGGCGTCCTTCTCCTCCGTGAGGGTAGAAACGAGGTATTCCGCGAGCTTCGTTTCATTGCTGACGGCCCCACCATTCGGCAATCCATCTAGCAACGAATGGGGGACTTGGTCCCGCTCGAAGAACCCTTGGCCCTCGTCATTTCTCGACCAGCACCACCAGGCAAGCTCACGCTGGAATGTCAAGCGATCTTCCACACTGATCTGACTTCTCGCCTGCTTTTCGTCTACGTCCCGCTCAACGAGGCGTCGAATGAACTGCGCATAAAGCGTATGAGGTGTAAAGCGTTGCAGATTGAAGGACGGGTCGACCGCAAGGTCAGCCACAATTTTGGCGTGAACCGGACGCGAAAGCAGATCGAGAGCCACTTCACGACGGATTTCCTTGACCCGCCTCTCGACGAATTCTTCCTCTCCTCGCCTGCCTGCCTCGTTCATCCGGTGTATCAGGTAAGTGCGGAGGAACTGCTCGATCTCGGCATCGTTGAACGAATCGACAGTAATTTCCGTCCACTTCCGGTAATAAGGATCCTGCGTAACCTGATCGTTGTAAAAACGCTGGCCACGAAAGACGAGCTGCCGCGCTTCAGTGGTCAGCGCATTGGGGCGGCCAAGGAGCAATACCTTCGCTTCCGGCCGCAAAAGTCGGTTGAACTCTCGAAAATTCGACCGAAAATCGCTCGCGGACATCGCATGTTTCATCTCGTCAAATCCGTCGAGCACGATAAAGAGTCGCCCCGTCTCGTTCAGATGTTCGAGCGTGCGGAACTTGAAATCGTGGGACGGTTGATGGGCCGTAAATTCCTTGCCAAACAGACCTTCGAGCTGGGTCTCGTGGACTACCTTCCCCAGCCGAACAAGAATCGGCATCCGTTCCGTAGCGTTCTTCAGATAGGCACGCGCCTGTGAGGCGACAATCCGGAGCGCAAGGCTTGATTTACCTCGTCCGTATCCACCCAGGATGGCCAAGGGTCGTGCATTTGAGTCCCCAAGCCAGCGGTGCACGTAATCACGAGCAATTCCCGATTGCCCTTCGAATCTCCCCTCCACGTAATAAGATCCGAGCTCCCGTTCATCAGAACTCGCTGCAAGGGACTCGATATATGGTCGCAACCCAAGAAGATCCTCTTCCAGCTGATTGAACGTGCGAAACCTCATCCAGGACGAATTCTTGATGAAGGCCCTGGCGTCGGCGGTGACATCGCTGGACGCCACGATGATCAGGTGATGCAGCAGATTTTGGCGAACAAGAGAATCGTGATCAGCGTAAATCTTGTTCACGTCCGACAGTGTCAACGTCGCACCATAGTCCTTGCATTCGACGCCAATAATGTCCGTGCGTCCGAGATCAAATCTTGAGAAAACGACATCGACCTTTTTATGCCCAATCCTGATTTCCGTTTCCGCATCTGGATACTTGGTGCGCAACGCGGCAGCGACGGAGTCACGAAAGCGGTTGCCTTTCTCAACCGTAGAGGTCACTGCGCGGTCCGCCGGTTGGTCGCTTCCGGCCTCAAATTGTCCCATTATTCTGTTCCTTTTCAGTACAGGCATCATGCCGGCTGACGGCCGCGTGCCCTCGTGCTCACCGTCATTGGAGAGAAATTTTTCTGGTTTTTATCCCGATTCAACTAGCCGCGCTTTGCGAGCCGATTTCCTTCACGAGCCGCGACAAATTCGTCCCGCCCCGTTGTTGCATCCAATTTGCTATCTGACCGGCGATTTACGATGGGGCCGCGTCGGTCCGTCCCAAACGCAGATGCTTCGTTCCCCCTCGATGTTTCGTCCTCTGGCCCCAACGCTGAAAGAACACTTGCACCGCATCAGGCTGATACCAGTAGAAAGCGTGTTCCAAACCCTCCCGACGGAATCCATTTGCGCTTGGGAAAATGAGACCGTGGACGCTCTCATGCGGATCTCCGCACGCTCGCGGTTTTCATGGCAAGTCCTGCATAACGCACGAATGCGCCAAGAGGATAGTCCCAAAGCTCAAAACCATGTCGCATGTTCGCATAGTAACAATGATGCGCATGCAGAGGCCCGGCGGCGCCACAGTCCTGGCATGTATGACCAGCGCGATCATTAATGAGCTTTGCCTTGCGTTGCCAACGCTCGTCTTTTAACTTGCTCGCGTCGGATCCCTGCAAGGGCGAAAAGTCGTAACCGGCTTCCGCGCAAAAGCCGATGCTCCACGAGTAGCCCAACTCGTACCATAATCCGAACGACTCAAATAGATTATCCAATTCTGAGGTGTCGCTACCAGAGTTGAGCATCGTGTGAAGCGCGTTGCCGTCAACGACGGCACGAGCGGTGCTTCCTCGTGAAATTCCTCTCCGCGGGCAATCCACTCCGCACGTGTGTAAAGCCTGGCGTCGCCGTTAGTCACGGCTGCATTCACGCCGCATGCTGTTCGGATGGTCTTGCACCCGGCGCCGCCCGACAGGCGCGTTAGCGCGTCGCCTTCGGCCTCGAACGCGGCAGCAGCGATGTTTTTTAAGCGGGTACGACCGACGTAACCCTTGGAATCTGACCACCGAACGTCAGGTGTTGTTTATTGCATCCTTGAATGCCTCGCCGGCCGTTAGGTTCACCGTTTTCGCGGCCGGGATCTGGATCTCCGCGCCCGTTGCCGTATTGCGCCCAACTCGTGCCGCGCGCGCCCCTGTCGAAACGCCCCGAACCCGATCAGTTGCACGGTGTCGCCTTTCGCGACGGTCGCCGTGATGGTGCCGAGCAGCGCGTCGAGCGTTTCGGCGGCCAAGGCTTTAATGTTGCCCGTCTTTGCGGCGACGGCGTCGACGAGGTCCTGATTGATCATGGTGATGTCCCTCAGGTCGGGTTGAATGCCGCACCCTACCCGATCCCCGCAGCCCTGTGCAACCGGCACCAGACAGACACCAAAGAGCTGCCTCCATGCAGCCAACGTTGTCCAGGGGTGGCCTAGCCGTGAAAGGTCACCCTTTGTGGGGCGGCCCGTTTTCCTGCGGCGCCAGCGCTGGAGTCGTTCATCCGCGACAACGAGCGGCGCACACTCACCTCGCGTCCACCGCGCAACGCGGCCGCCATACAGTGGTGCGCGCCGGAATCCGTTGATCCGGCATGCAAGAGCGCCAATTGAAGGGGCCGGTCACTCTGCACTCCTCGCCCTTACCGCTCACGACGCGCTTCAGCGACCGGCGTTCTCGCCCCTCCGGCGCCGCCGTTGTGCTCGTCGCACAGCTGGCTCCGCGGTCGGATAGCGGCCTTTTCAGTATTGATAACTGCTATTACCAAAACTGCAATTAATGCATCGAGTCTCCGAACTCCTTTTGCGACAGGTCACCGTTAGGGACCCGTCGCGAGGTGACAAGCCTGAGCCGCAGTGAAGAGAACGGCCCCCCTACCCCTCTACCTTTCCCCATGGAGCCCTCAAATAGCCGCGCGACGCTGAGCGTTGCGTTTCATCGCTCGACCCGGTGTCGACAGTCACTGGCACCCCCTCTTACGGCGCTTAATGGCCAAAAGCCCTATTGCGCCGGCAGTTCGTGTCTCCTCGCCCTTTCGCCGCCTGTGTCCTGATCCAGCAAGCGACCTCCCGAAGACACTCACCTATCCTCACGGCAAGGCCCCGCGCCGGAGTCTTGGACTCGTCGCGCTTATTGCCCGCATCCAACGGGAAAAATAGCGAGCTAGAACACCGCGTCTCGGCTAACCGATGCCGGCGGACGTCATTAACCGCCCGCTCGCACAGGAAAATTTGTTACTACCGTTGAGCAATGCATCATTTCTCGCGTTGGCGCACGCAGAAAGGCGCCGGCGACCGGCCTCCTTCAGGGTCGGGCGCAAACCGGCCGGGAGCCGGCCTGATATGTTCGCGTGATCGGCGGAGGCCGCCGCCGGCGCACCGTCGGACCGGGGCGGTCGGTCGGAGTCGCCGTCCAGCTCGGATATCCACGGTCTCGTCCGCTCACGCTCAATGGCCGGTCTTCGGCGAGCAGATCGCAGGTGACATTGCCTCTACGCGAGCGCACCGGTCAGCCGGATGTCGGGGCTAAAGACCGTTGTTCAGGTTGCGTCCGAAACTGCGCGGCGAAAAGGCTCGCTCAGAGGGATGCCCAGCGACAACATACCAGTTATCGCATCGGATGATCGTCGGCTTGAGGCGATGTGCGGATGCGCAATCGGGCAACAAGCTCTTCAGTCGCGCCCCGAAGTCCGGCCTCTTGCTATCCGTAGCCTTCGTCAATCCGCACCAGCGCTTCCTCAACCAGCCGTGCGTCATGCTCGGTCTTCGCCATTTCGAGCGCAGTTCGGCCGGCAAACTGCTCGTGCGGCATGACCAGCCACCGGATCGCCTTATCCTGCTCCCGGAAGACGGCTATCGCCTGCGCGACGATTTTTGCTAGACGTGTCGCAAGGAGTAACGTGCGACGGGACTCGTCCTGCTCGCCGAACAGCAGAGGATTTATCTGGTCCACAGTTACCGGCTCATCGGGTCGGGAAACGACGCCCTGCAAGGCTTCAATCCCATTATCCGTTGCGGACGGCGGATCGACCCGCAGCCATGACCCGAGCGTATCGCGGAGACACTGCTGACAAAGGTCAATGCTCAGATGGGCACCGTCGCCAAAAACCGAGCCAAAGCCGCCGCGCCAGTCAAGCGACACCTTTTCATACCACTCGCCCTGGTCAACATCGGGCGACATGCGCCGGCTGCAGCGGTCGCATGTGCAGGCGGCAATCTCCTGCACCATCCTGTCACGGTATTCGTGCATGGCCTACTCCCTGTCCCAGCTAGACTTCTTCCAGCCCGGAGGCACGAGACCGAGCTGCTTCGCGGTGGCGACCGGCAGGCGCAACAGCACCGTGCCGGGCCCGCGCTCCAGGTTCCCGAGCATCGTGACTTCAGCGGCTACGCCGTCAAGTTCCAGATACACGACGTCCTCTGGCTCAAAAATCTCGGCGTAAAGATCCCAGCCGGGCTGACCGCCCTCTTTCGCCTGATACCGGATGTGGTCCTTGCTGCTCATAAATCGCTGTTCCTTTTGCGAGCGTTTAGCCGACGCGCCACGGGTCACGGGCAGTCGCTTCCGATACTGGACGCAATCCGCGTCGTCAATGAGATAAGCCTTTTTCTGCCACGCGGCGGTCGCGCGTTAGGACAGGTGCCCATCAGATCGAGCTGACGCTTGCATCCCGGCATCAGCGATGACCGTGAGGAAGTCGAACCAGTCTTGCGCGTAAGCGCAATCTTGATCGGGAATGCCCGAACCGGACAGGTCCCGGTGGAAAAGACCGGTCGGGTCGAAAGTTCATCCATGGTTATGCTTCGAATGTTCCGCGGAACCGGCGTGCGGCATGAACGACCGCAACGTGGCGATCAAGCGCATCCCTGGGCGCGATCGGGGCGGTACAACCGTCCTCCACAAGCCAGCCGTTGGGAAAATGAAACCAGGCGGCAATTGTCCACGGGTCCGTGGCGGGTCCGAGCTCTGCCAGAATCTCCCTGATGACCGGCAACGGCTGACCGCGATCATCGAACTGGTATCGGGCATAGTACAGGTGACCTTCAGCTTCCACGCCAAAGATCCAGCCGCGTTGCTGCCATCCGGCTACGTCCGCGGGAACGGTGTCTGCCCCAATCCACTCGCCCTCGGCCAGTATTTTCAGGATCATCTCTTCTCGCAGGGTCTGAAGACTGTGGAGGGTTGTCGTCATCGCTGTTCCTGTTTTACGCGTGTCGAGCGAAGGCCTTCAGGCGCGCCCGTAACCGTGCGGTGCTCCCGTCTGGCGGCAATAACTGTCGCCGTCTTTTTCGCCGGTTCGCCGTGGTCAGGCGCGCTCCATGTCGGGATCCTTCCCCGAGTCCGTAGTCGCGGGGGTCAACCTCCTTTGCAGGCGACCTCCTCGCGGCAGCGCCCATGCGCATCGCCAGAACGTTTGCGCCGCCTCAGCGCGTCACGGCACAGCTGCTCACAACCCGATCACCAGCGCCGGATCAAACGCCGGATTTTCCCATTCCAGGTCGACCGGTGCACCCGCCATCAGACGGTTCGCCGCATAGCCGGCGGGCTGGCAATCACCCGCGACTGGCCAACGCGATAATCGAACGAGTCATGCACGTGACCGTGAATCCACACGTCGGCCAACTCGAGCAGAGGCCCGAGGTCACTCACGAACGCACCGTCGACCGGGTCATCCGCGTAGCGTGGATGCACCGACGGCGGCGCAACGCCGTGATGGGTTACCACGACGGGGCGGCCCTCGAAAGGTTTTGCCAGTTCGTCTCACAGCCAGCAGAGCGTTTGTTCGTGCTCCGCCAGCGCGTGCCTTGGCCGGAACCGCTCATTGTCACGGATCCGGATCACACGATGGTCACGCAACACCCGCCCGGCCAGCGCCATGCTCCGGTCGCGCATGCCATTGAGCGCATAATCGGTCCAGAGGCAACAACCGGGAAACCGCACATCACCGATGACAAACGTGTCGCACTCAAGGTAATGCACCGCCGTGCCGGCCGCGAGTCTTCGGGGTGTCGAACGCTTCGTCGCAGTTCGCTCAGGTGCCATGCTGTATTGGTAACCCCTGTATGGTTGACCGTTACCATTCGAGCAAACACCTAAGACGCGCCATTAGCCAGTCCGTCTCCACTGCACTGGTCCACCGCTTACCCTCAATTCCACGCCGCACACGCTCCAGTGTCACGTCGCGAGAATGCTCTGGATGCTTAGATGCCTCTTTGCGCGCGACTCCAATCAGTTGCTGTGCGAGATCTTCACATATATCCCACCGCTCGAACCGTTCCTCTTCCGTCAGGCCAACGACGAACTTGCCGTCAATAAGCCGCCCGGCGAGCTTCGGATGAGCGCCCGCCAGCGACGCTGGCGTGACGTTTCGAGGAAAATCTTCGGGTACCTGTTGGCTCATCTGAGAGTCGCGATAACGCGTTTAAGGGTTAATAAAGTTCGTACGCGCGCGGAAGCGTCCCATCCGATCACCTGCGCCCGTCCATTTCATACAGTTTCTCTTTCAACTGCGCCAGCGCCTCCGGCGCACTGATCCCGAAGACCGGGTCTGTGCGCACCAGACGGTCTTCACACCAACTCGGCCAGTTCTCGACGTCATCGTCGAGCGCGAGCCATACCTCCGGCTTGCGACGAAGCATATCGGACCACACCTGAAAACCTCGCGGTGCGTCATCGAATACGCTCAGGTCCATGCGACTATGGAAGGTGGCGCCAACAACCCGTTCCCTCAATGCCGGAGTCAGTCCGCGCGACACGCGACGAATGCTTCCACGGTAACGCCGCACCCACGACGTGCCGAGCACGATGCGCACACGCGGGTATGGGGCCAGCACGTCCTCAAGCAGCCGCGCATGTTCGAAAAGACTGTGTTCCGGATAGCCAAAAATAAACGGCCCCGAACCCTTTTCGTAGACGGCGTCTGGATGCAGGCAACCGTCCAGATCGAGATAAAGGACACAGCCGCCCATCCGGCGCGGTGGTGGAACGGTATAAGCGGGGCCCGGCAGTCCTGTCAGCATCGTGCACTTGGCGTACCAGGTGAGAATCGCAAAGGTTATGGTTTCCGACAGAGTCGATCGGATCAGCGCGTTCTTCCATGGAGAATGATCTCCTTTAACAACGGCTCGCCAGCACGGCAATGAAACTCGACCGGATCGCGCCCGGGTCCAATGCAGCTGCACGGGCTTGTTCAATCAGCGTTGCACGCGTAACAGATCGAGCCCATCGACCGACAGGATGGCCAGCCTCGCGCTGAGAGTCCGTTGTACGTCAACCGAGCTTACCCCGTGGTGGGCTCACATGCGACGAAACGTGGGTCTCGGGCCTGAGCAGCGTTGACACTGGGGTGATCATCCAGCGCCAGCCATCGCTTGAGCCCCCTTCGCTTCACCTCGGCGAGTATTTCCTCAGACCGGGACGACCCGTAGCATTCAACTACCCCGACAAACCGCGCAGCCAACGGGCCAAGTAGCCCGATAAGCGTGGCGTCATCGAAGAGCCGACGCCAGTCGGAGCTGACGATGATTCCGACAGTAGGATACGGTGCAAGCAACCGTTCGAGAATCGGCCGCCACACAAACAGGCCCGGATTGTCGATCAGGCGAAACTCCTCATCTACCGCAGAGACACCAACAGGATGCAGCACACCATCAAAGTCGAGAAAAACGACTGCTCTGTCGGTGAGACGCATGGTCCTTTCTACCTTGTCCTTAACGCGTCGCGGTGGCTTCACGTGCGCGGGTGAACCCGTACGGTGTTCCTGAAATCAACTCGCGATTCATACTCGCATCGGATCAACGGCAGGACGCGACAGACGCTGGATTGAGTGTGCATTCATCACTCACATGACTATGTCTATCCATGCCACGCAGATCGGGGTCGCGCATGCCGATACCCGTCACCAACCTTCATCCGACGACACATTGAATTCCGCCTTTGCCACCTCCAGTATCTTCTGCGGATCGAGGGCGAAGATCGATGACGGTGCACGTCCGTCAAGCAACGCGTGCGGCGAATACAGCCAGAACGCCCGCCTCCATCCAGCGTCGTCACCCTCCGCGGGCAGCATCCGCAGCAGTAGGGATACTTCAGGGATGAGACGTCCGTCATCGTCAAACTGGAAGTCCGGGTAGAGAAAGCACTCGCGCCGGGCTGACCACACACCGAGCAACACACCGCCACTACGCATCAAGATGAAAACGGATTTCGCGTCGGCACCATGAGATGTTTGTACCAAGTTGAGCAGGCTTGATTCGTCCGGCCAGTTGTTCGCGAGCAGCCTTTCGCGGAAGCCGAATGATGTCCCGGGCGCACCCGCCCCACTACGTTGAGCAGACGACTCACCCGCAGCTTTCATCGCCTGATCGCTCTCTTCCGGCGTTGCCGTCACGACGTCACCCGTCCATAGTGCGCATCCCGAGTCGGCATTCCGTCACTGGGACGCGTATCTACAGTCGGGTCGACACTATCGCTTCGAGACACGCTACGTCGACTGTCTTTGTCGTACTTCGATCGGTTCATGTGATGAGTCCTTGTATACGATGAGCCCCGGATGCGGTGACTGCCGGCGCGGGAAAGGAAAGCCGACACCGGACCTTCATCGATCGCGTCTTTTCCGCGTAGGCCCAGCAAGTACAACAATGTCCTCAGGCAGCGATGCGTGCGCGGCCCGCTGCCGCCCATCCGCGCGTGCGCTCGACAAACCTGTCAAGACGCTCCCAGATTGCCTTCGGTGAATCGTCGACTACGCGCCGCGCGCGTGAACCCGACTGCTTCCGCTTTCCAGCGTTTCGGGTCATCCGCGTCTTCGTACTTTCCGCAAGGGACCCGCCAGTACCGTCACGTCTTCAGGGAAAGGGACCGTCAGTCGGCGCATCGCCTGTTCGCGAGTACGTCCAGCGTACGCGCGCAACCGTGCCGTCAGTTCTTCCGTCGTTTCAGACGGTGGGAGATTGGCCTCTTTCGTCCTCTTTCGCTTCGTCTTGCGCATTCCGACTCCGTTCAGTCCTTCAGCCGCTCGCATGGATCAAGGCCTTCATGCCACCAGACGCGTGTAGACGGCGAGATTGTCCTCCGGCCTGCAAGCCTGCCCCTGCATTGTAAGGCGCGGGTGCGAGGCAATCCGGATGCCCGTACGTTAGGTCGAACCTGCTACGTTGCCGGCCGCGAGCGGACGGGCAGTTTTCGCGGAATGCACAGGTTTGGTTCCGTAAATGAGCTTGCCGCGAGAATGCTTCTCGGCGATCGCGATGGGCATCGAAAACTCGCGACCCTCAATGGTCGTGTAGCGGACAAACGAGACGAGTGGATGCTCGTCGTCGTACTTGCGCGTCGCACCGAGGTGGATCTCACTGAGCGGCTCCAGCACCCACTGCGCGCACTCGTGTTGCGGCCTGGCGCTCAGCACTGCCGCGCCGCGCACTATGTGCCCGTCCGACGTCAGTTTTTCGAGCGTCACAGCGCCCGAAGACAGCTCCACCATGGCGACCCGCGTCAGCGCCCGCTTCGTGGCCGCAAACTGCAGGATGAGGACATCCGCACCGCTCCACATCTCGACGATGCCCCATAACGCTGCGCCAGGCCCGCCCAGCGCTGGTCCCATGGGCAGCCGGTTCTGGTCAGAAGTCAAAAACATACGATCACTCTCAAAACGACAGACTCACTCGCCAACTCGACGAATGGAGCGAGGGGTTGGCGGGTGTGAAACGGCACTACGTCCCGGCTCGACGCGTCGTTCGTAACCCTGCACGCGGACGCCCCGCATGCGCGACCCGCGGTCAACCAGGTCTCGAACGCGCGTTGTCAGCACGCAATTGCACAGGCCGTCATTCAGAACGCTTCTTCAATATAGGCATATTTCGCCTATGTCATAGGCATTTTATGATGTTACCAGAATAAGCGAACGCAGCGACGATTCCACGTCGATCAACAACCAAAGGGATTCACCCTGTGGCTTCGCGCGCGGAAGAAGAAATTGCAGTTCAGGTAGGGCGAGCGCTGGCCAATGCGCGTCTTGACGCTGGCAGAACGCAGGAAGAAGTCGCAGAAATTCTCGAAATCGACAAACAGACGATCAGCCGGATCGAAACTGGCAGGTCCTGGCCGTCGCCAGCACGCCTGGTTGCACTCGCATCTCTTTACGGGGTTGAAGTCGGCAATCTCTTCCCCGCTCCTTCGACGGGGTCCCGGCAGGTCGCCAGCGACATCATCGAACTACTTGAGCGGCTTAGCCCCAAGGATCGGGTATGGGTTCGACGCTGGCTCAAGCAGCTGTGCGGACGCCTTGCCGTTGAACCGGCGGGCGCGGCACGTCGACGCAAGACACCTCGATGACTGCTTGCAGGTAACGCTGCCGCTCGGGAACGAACCGTGGACAACCGTTCGTCGCTCACGGGAGCAGCCGGTGGTCGATCGAGCCGCGTAAAGCCGCGCTGTTTCCCGGTGATAAGGGCGTTTATCACCGCAACCGCATGTATTTGCTTGCGAAAAACGGTTTCCTGACGTTCGGACCGTGCGTGAACTAGACTGGAAGCTCCGCCTCGCCGCCGCCCCGTTGGCGCAGGAGTCTTCCCATGTCCCGTCCCGCCGCCGTCTCCCCCGACCAGATCCGCACCACCGTGCTGGCGATGCTCGCCGAAGCCGGTGACGCGGGAGCCACCGCGTCTGCCTCACCGCCCTCAGCCGACGCGCCCGTCACCCGTGAACGCTTCCGCCGCGCGGTGTCGGTGCGGCGCCTGCGCGCGCGGCTAGGTGCCGGTGACCCCGCGGTGCTGTCGCGCGCGCTGAACGACCTCGAGGCGGAACTCGTGCAGGCGGGCATCGCGCAGGTGGCGCTGCCGGGCCTGCCCGCGCCGATCGCCGAACAGATGCGCGCGCTGTGGGCCTCGGCCGTCAGCGTCCAGCTCGACGACGTGGTGCGCCTGAAGGCCGAGGCGCGCGACGCGATGGAGGCCGCACAGGGCGCCCGGCACGACGCGACGCTACGGGTCGAACTGCTGCGCGTGGAACTCTCCGAGCTGCGCGCGCAGCTGTCGGCCCGCGACACGGAACTCGCGACGGCCCGCACTGAATGCCGCGCCGCAACGGCGACCCTCGCCGAGCGCGAGCAGATGGCGGCAGCGCTCCGACAGTCCGCAGCGAACGCAACCCAGGCGCTCGAGGATGCGCGCGCCGACCAGGCGGCGGCGCTTGCGGCCGTCCACGCCCGCTATGAAGGCCTGTCTAAGCGCCTGCTGCAGGAGACCGAACACCAGCGTCACGCGCTCGCGGCCGAGCGCGAGCGGCTCATGAGGCAGTTCGCCGACGCACAGACCCGGATCACGGCGCTCGAGGGGCTGCGCGAGCGGCTGCTCGAAGACGTGGCCAGCGGGCGCGACGCGCACCGTCAGGCGGCGGCCGAAGCCGCGGCGCTCGCGACCGTCGTTGCCGAACAGCGCCATGCACTCCAGGCGCTGCAGGCCCTTCAGTCACAGCCCGCTCCGCACGCAACGCAGTCCGCCCCACAGACACGACCGGCCCGGCGCAAGCCCGCGCGAAACGCGAGCCCCGGCCACACTGCCGCCCTCGCCGCGGCGCCGCACCGAGGCTCCCGCTCATCCCGCTCCCGTAAAGGCCCGTCATCATGACCCCCACCGACTGGGTCGACACGGGGGTCCTGCCGCCGCAGCGGCTGCCGCCCGGCGTCGACGCCGCGCTCGCGTATGTCGGCGAGACATTGGGCCATCTGGTCTACCGTCGCTGGACCCTCGCCGACCTGAAGCGCGCCGCACCGTCCCTCGCCGACGCGAAGCGCGCGCACCCGGCCGTATTCGCGCTGCTGCTCGAGCACGATGCCGCGATCGAGTACTGGGCGCACGGCCGCCTGCATCTCGCGGCCGACGCCGGAGCGCCCTCACCGGATACCGTGCTCGCCCGTGCGCTGCACGCGCACCGCCGCCGGTTCCACTGTCTGCCTGACGGTACGGCAAACAACATCGACCAAACCGGCCGGACCGCGGACAGTCAGACCGGCGGGGTCATCCCGTCCGCGAACGCACCAGCCCAAGCCGCCAGTAGCGCGGCCGCAGACACGGTGGCACTGGCCACTCTGGTGTCGATATCCGGCTACGACCCGGCAGCGCTGCGCGCCTGGCTCACACGCGCCGGCCGCTTCATGAACGCGACGACCACCAATTCGCTCGGGGTGACCGACGACGCCCGGGCCCTCGCGCTGTTCCTGCGTGACCGCGCACAGCGCTCGCCGCACACGCTGCGTGCGTACCGCACCGAAGTGCGCCGCCTGATCGGCTGGTGCGAGGCGCACCGGCGCGGCCCGTTATCCGACCTGACGCGCGATGACCTGCTCGCCTTCCGGCAGACCCTCGGCCCGGCGGGCAGCATCGGCAGCACATCATCCATGGTCCCGTTCTCACCCCACGGCGTGCGGGCCAGCACGCCGTCCTGCAGCGACGCGAGCCGTCGCCGGACGCTCGCCGTCATCTCGAGCCTGTTCCATTACTGGCAGAAGACGGGCTACCTCATCATCAACCCGGCCGCCGAGCTGTCGGGCGGTGGCGCCGCGCGCATGACGTGGACACCGGCGCGGATCCTGCCCGCCCGGGTGCTGGCGCTGTGCGACTCGGTGACGGCTGGCACGCGGCCGCCGGGAATATCGGCCCTCGTCTGGGCGCGCCGCGGTGCGATCTGGTCGCTGTACCGCTTCGCTGGCGTGCGGCTGGCCGAGCTCGAGTGGTCGGCGGAACGGGGGCTGCCGCGCCTGAGCGTCGAGCCCGACGCGGACAGAGGCGCCAACCCGGCGAAGACATCATCTGCTGTGACTGACGGGCGGTGGACGCTGCACGTGCGCGGCAAGGGTGGCAGGCTCCGCACGATCCCGCTGCCGTCACGCTGCGCGCGCGTGCTGCGGGACTATCGCGTGCTGCGGGGCCTGTCCGCCGAACCCGCGCCGTTCGAGTCGGTCCCGCTGGTGCACAGCGAGAAGCGCGACGCGCTCGGCCACAGTGGTCTTTACGATGAAGTGAAGGCGGTACTGCAGGAAGCCGAGCAGCGGGTTCCGTCCGGAGATGCGGCGACCCGCGCGCTGATTCACGCGGCGTCCACACACTGGCTGCGGCACGGCTATGCGCGCACACTGGTGGTCGATCATGCGGTGCCGCTCCCCGTCGCGCAGACGCTGCTCGGCCACGCGTCGGTGCAGACCACGGCCGCCTATGCGCGCACGGATCTCACGCAGTTGCGCGATTTTGTCGAGGGGAGTTTTCCAGGCTCAAACAAATAACCTTCGGTCACCACGGGTATCCATTATTTGGCCGCTCATCGGCCATAGCCGACGTTCACCATCGCGCGGCCACGCGGCCGCAGTGCGCCGCTTTGCAGTCGTTCGGCGACGGGACGCGGCCGAATGTCCGCTCACGAGAATCGCGAACCGGTCCTCTCGACCCGTTTCGGGTCGCCCACATTGCATTTTCAACTGTCTGGTTTTCGACACAGAGAAGCTAGCATAAATATAGGTCGATTCATCGGTGTTGCTGTCGCACAATGGTGCTATAAAAGTAAAAGTTTTCTATCCACACGACTACTATCCGATACACTTCCATTCTGAAAAAAATAAATGACCAAGAGAATATTCTACTCATGGCAAAGCGACCTGCCGAACGCTGGGAATCGAGGATTTATTGCGAAAGCGTTGACTGCTGCCATTAAAAATCTCGAACAAATGCCAAATTTTGGGGACTCCGAGATGGTCGAAGCGGATCGTCCACCGAAAGAGAATGCGAAATCGACGATTGCGTTGGACCAAGCAACCAGTGGCACCGCAGGCGCCGTCCATATCGCGCACACGATTCTCGACAAAATACGCGAGGCCGATGTCTTTGTCGCGGACATCTCGACGATAAACAAAGGCACACGAAAGTTCAGAAAGTGCCCCAACCCCAACGTCACATTTGAACTCGGTTACGCATGGTCGATACTCGGTGAAAATCGCTTAGTTCTTATATTCAATGAAGCGGAAACATCAGCAGCGATAGACATCCCGTTTGATGTTCGGGGACACAAGTACATCTCGTACAATTTGTCTGCCACATCGAATCCCGAGGATAGAAAGACTGCAAGTGAACAGCTTCGCTCCAAGTTGCAGAGCGAGATTGCTAGCATACTGGCGGCGGACAGCCCGAGGCCACATGAGTTGGCAGGAATGTCCGATTCGGAGATTCGGCGCGCCCATGACCGAGAGGTCTTGGCCAACGTTTTTGGTCATATCAATTTGGATCTTCTGGACAAACATATAGGCGAATCACCTCGCTATCTCAGCTATAGCATCACAGCCATGTGGGACGAGTTTGATAGGATTTATTCACGTTCCGGTTTCCACATACACGACGAGAAGCTAAGAAAACTGCTGGCGGCGTTTGTGGATGCGTGGAGCAAGTCGATGCCAGGTGACGATTTCAATTATTACGTAGGGATGCCGGACCCTTGTACGGAACGTTTTATGAGCGACCACGAAGCTCGTGGTCGGCACTGCGAATCGGAAGCGCGAATAGCCTGCGAGACCCTTAAAAAGGGAAGAGATGCTCTTGTCGTTGCTCTGGACCGCCTGTTGGGGTACGCCCATGCTCATTTTCCGGAGATCAACCCCCAAGCCCTTGGAAATGAAGTGGGCCGATCTATCTCCCAAGAGATGAGGAAGCTTCGCGGGAAGAACTAAAGGTAGTTCTGGTCGCTATTCACCACGGCTACGATGTTTGAGATGGCACCATCCGGCGTGGCTGTCGATATGTAGCGACTTGAGTCACTGTGTTACTCCTTCGCATCGCCCCCTAGCGGTCATTGAACCGATCGCGCTGAGCGGCTGGTTATGGCCGCGTGTTGCCGGAGACGGGCGGCTGCGACTGGGCCATTATCCGTCGCCGTATGCTCGAGAGTCCTTAAGCATCGCCGCAACGAAGTCCTCAAGCGACCCATATGAAAGCCATTCTGGGTACTTATCCGCGAATGGGCCTCCGTCTGACACGCTCCAAGTGAGGTGCACAACGACGTACGCCCTGCGAAAAGGACCACAACGATGTCATCGTTATCAATGCGCCTGCCCTTGACGGTGGCTCTGCGGCCAAAGAGGGGATGTCGCGCGGTCACTTCCCTATCTAGCTGACGTTGCAGTCCGATGGCTTCTTGCTCCGTAGCGAGTGGACGCCACGGAGCGAGCCAGTCTAGTTCGTCGATGCCCATTTGGAGGTCGCGCAGGTTACCGAAAGTGGCTGGCCCGAGCTGAACCTTTCTATACGAACTCGGGGGCGGCTCGATTGTCCGCGATCTAGGCGTCGACGTCGATTGTCTGAAAATGGCCGACTCCCATCCCGCGCCGAGCAACGCCGCTTGTATCGGTGGTCAGAGCGGCGGTCGGCTTAGCTTGGCCCACTGCTGCACGGACTCTCGTTCCCATTGGCGCGTCGCGTACGACGCAAATTTCGCAGGAACGTTGTCGCCATTCATGACAAGGCGATTCAGCATGACCGCGAGATCCGTGTCGGCAATACACCACTCACCAAAGAGATTCGATGCATCCTGTGAGAGAAGCTGGTCGACTGCAAAATACAGCTTTTGCACTGCCAGCTCCGCTGCGGCTGAAAGCGCCGGAGCCTCCTTCTTATAAAATACTACCTCCGTAGAGCGCTCCTGACGAATGGGCATCAGGTCGCTTCTAAGCCACGCCTGAAGTTGGCGCGCTCTCGCACGAAGATTTCGGCCACGGGGATAAATCGGCGCGTCAGGGAATGTCTCGTCCAGGTATTCGGTGATTGCCGTTGACTCGGATAGCGAGAAATCGCCGTGTGCCAATCTAGGTACGCGCTGAGTCAACGATTCGACAGCGTAGCGCTCTTCGTGGTTAGCGCCGGTTCCAAGATCAACCGCGAACAGCTCAAATTTCAGTTGCTTCTCCTGAAGAGCGACGAACACAGACATCGCGTATGGGCTTGCGAACTGGGCATCGGCATATAAGCGAAGCGGAGCCTCGGACATGGCGCCATCCTGGGTGATTGTTAATTTTTTTGGCTCGGTGCAAGCCAACGAGATGAACAGCTTGAGTGATTGTCGGCGATCTGGGAACTGGTGTCGACCGGCCGCTTTTGGCCGACTTCTGCTTGACGGCGATCGGCCGCCACCGGTTGCCGTCATCTATAGAGGTCTCATCAGACATCCGCTCTTCTTCCCCCAAAAAACCGCCCGCCATCCGGTCACCGACTCCCGACGCTGCGACTAACGTGGCGCCACCACGACTCGAATCATGCCCGGTTCAGGGTGGTTTGGGCCGTTGATGTGCGTAGCAACCCTGCCAACGCCGCGCTCTATGGCGTATGTCAATGTCGTGAACGGGGTGTGCGCCCAAGGTTGCCCATTAAAACGAAGTTGCTCGGCGTCCGCCTCCGCCTGCGAATAGATCGACGCCACGACCGTTAATCCTGCTGGCTGACCGTCGACATTCATCGCCGCCGGTTGAACATGCCTTCCATCGAAGATCGGGGCGGGTGGCGTGACTTGCCAGCCTGAATCCTGCAGCAGGCGCCACAACTGCTGAGCCACGTCAAAGCACTCGGGGTCGTTTCTGAGATACACGATTTGGACAGCACCCGCGACTTCTCCCCTGAGTGCATCAAGAAATGCTGCGCGATCGAATTGTCGCGGCCCTACCTGGGCGCGGAGTTGTTCCAGCTTGAGCGCCGCTGTCGCGGCAGCTTCCTTTGACTTTGCCGCCATTGAATTCGCAGCCGCGATCCGTTCATCCGATTCGCGCTGCGTGACTGCACTGACCTCCCTACTGATGATCGCGCCGAGCAAGCCCGAGACCGCAGCGACGGCGCCGCAGACTGCTGCGACCCACAACAGCCAAACAGTGGCAGAGTCCCAAAACTCCAGAGATTTTCCCCAAAAGTGCATGCGCATCTCGTATCTTTAATCTGTCGACGACAAGTCGATCGGGTCCAAAAGTACATCGACGAAATCCCGCGCATCTTTCATCTCGTCATTCAGACACGCCTCCATTGACCCCTGCGACATTGTCTCCCCGCCAAATTCCATTCGCGGAGCCGCTGCCGCGATTGCATCCGGCGTCACAGGACGAATCACACTCTTAACGCTGCACTGACCGTCGGCCAGCCGCGTGGCCGAACACGATACCTCAAACCCTCGGTACGTCTCTGAAATCGAGTTGCCCATGGTTAACGGCTGACATAGCTAAGGGGAAGAAATCCTGGCACGTCCATGCGGCGTCACGGCGAGACACGACGGGCGCCCGCGAGCCACCCAGCTATCGAATGTCGTATCGCGCATGAATGGCATGATCGCCTCGCCACATGCGGGTCCGCAGGCAGGACATTTCGCTGGCTCCACGTCACCTTCGATATCATGCGCATCGGGAGGTTTTCCCCACCGTTGACCGCCCCCGACCCGAAGCGGCCTTTCAGACTTGCTCAAAGCGGACGTCCCCGACTGTGTAGCGGCGCACCATCCCCATTCGTTACACACTGGTTTCAGTCTTGTGACACGCGTCAAATTGAGGATACTGAAGCCCTGCGCGTTGCAAACATCAGGCGCCCGCTGACGAGTCACGGTCGATCACTCAATCGAACCCCCGTTCGAAGCTTACGTGAGGTAATTGGCTTCGTATTAAACTTCCGTTTAGAGGGCAACATCGCGCGGTCGCAGAGCCGCTGACAGCTTGTACACCACTGAGCCGCGTCCTGACATAACGCGACCATTATTAAAAAATAGAGGCGAAGCCGCCACGGAGACTATGTCAATCAATCTGACACCGTTCGAGCACGGATCGCTCTGTCACGGTAACACGTGGGTCGTCGCGGACGAACATGTCCTCGCGCAGCAAATCGCGCGCGTTGCGCTGGGGCAGTCGCGGCATGTGCAAAAGATTCTCGCGGGGGCATCCCTTGGTGCGCCTCCGTCCACGAAAAATTCGGCAGCAGGGGCGATCGAGCTGCTCACCGTTGCCGAGGGCGAGGAACCTTGGCATCGAGACGGCTGGATGTTTCAAGTGCTATCGTGGGTCGCAGCCCATCGTGCGGCCCCGGGCGGGATCATCCGGGCACCTCACATGATATTGGCGCATAAAGGTTTCGACGGTCTTCAGCTCGAGTTGGACAAAGGGAAAGTGAAGGCTGCCATAATTTTCGAGGACAAGGCCACCGACAATCCCCGAGCCACCATTCGCGATGACGTCTGGCCCGAGTTCACAGCCTTCGAGGCTGGCGACCGCGAAAACGTCCTGACGGCCGAAGTGACAGCCCTCCTCGCGACACAGCCGAACGTTGACCCTGACATCGCGATCGAGAATGTCATTTGGAAGAATGTCCGCCAATACCGCGTCAGCATCACTGTCAACGACAGCCATTCTGACGACGCAGGGCGGCGTCGGCTTTTTAAAGGTTATGACCAGGTCGCCGCTGGAGAAAATCGGAGGCGCCGCGGCGAAACGCTCCATATCAAGAACTTACGGGAATGGATGCAAGACTTGGCCGATCACGCGATCGCTGCAGTTCGTGCGGAGGTGACAGGGAATGTTTGATGCCGATACTGTTGCACTGATTTCGAGCGCCCCTCCGCTTCCGGGGCTCGACCTCGCAGATCTCCCTCAGCGATTAACAGACGCGTACGCAACGCTTGTCGCCGCTCGAATTCGCATCCGCGAGCTGGCAAATGAGAACTCGCTGCCGGACGACATCACAAGACTGGTCAAGGAAACAAATCGTCTTGCCTTCTCGCAAGAAGCGCTCGTATCCGCGCTAGGTGATCGTGAAAATCGTGCGGCGGCCGCCTTCGTAGCCGGTGCGGCGCACCATGTGGCATTGCTGGCTGACAAGATACGTAAAGCCGAGCCACGACCGAGCAGGCTTGCACTGGAAGGCATCGCGCCCGAAGTTTCGGCGACGATTCTTTTCCTTATAGCCGAATCCAGCGCTGACGCAGCAGAGATGGCAAAGGCTATCGTCATCGATGCCGTCAACCCGGTCGAGGCTGCGTTGCTTGCTGCGATTGTGCATCTTGCAAACGGAAGACTGCAAAAAGTCCTTGATATCTCCTTGCCGAATGACGCGCAGATTCTGATCGGAAACCGGTACGACCAGGCCGTCAGTGCGCTTTACCTCATGCTGCTACGAGGAGTGCGTCTGATGGCTGGAAAAATGCTCGGCGGCGATGACCAAGACCCTTTTGCCGATGAAGCCGATGCCCGCGAATTGTTCGACCGGGTGAAAGCCCTCTGCATTGAGCCGTTAGATGATATGGCGGGGGCGGTGGGTGCCATGCCCTACAGCGTCTATCCCGGACCACGCCACCTTGCGTCCTTGCTATCTTCTGCCTCACGAGACCTAGCAGCATCTGCACTTGTCAACACGCCTCCGCCGTCTGGCATAGATGGTGACCAATGGCACGGATTGATGAAGAAGATTGCCGAGCGTCGACCCTATTTGTGGCGAAATCACCGGCAAGCGATCGCGTCGGGATACCTCGAACCCGGTGTTTCCGCAGCTGTCAGTTTTCCAACCGGCGCGGGGAAATCGACCTTGGCAGAACTCAAGATTGCAACGGCGCTGTTACGGGGCGCAAAAGCAGTATTTTTGGCACCCACCCTTGCGCTCGTTGATCAGACCGCGAGCGCCCTGAAGGTAACTTTCCCGGATTCGGATGTATTGCGAGAGCGAACAGACGAACTCGTCTTGGATGTCGGAGGCGACGCACTGCCGCCAATTTCAGTGATGACCCCGGAGCGATGCCTGACTATGCTCAGTTTCAACCGGGAGATTTTTGCTGACGTGGGTCTTTTGGTGTTCGACGAATGCCATCTTTTGCATCCACGGCAGACGGAAACGAGTCGCCGTGCGATTGACGCCATGCTTTCGGTGCTGAATTTTGTCGCTGTCGCACCGAAAGCGGATCTGCTGTTTCTATCGGCGATGATGATGAACACGCAGGAGATGGCCCATTGGATGGGCGAGCTCACCGGACGTCAGTGCTTGTCACTTACCTTGACGTGGAAGCCTACCCGGCAGGTGCGCGGGTGCGTGGTATATGGCGACGAGGAAATAAAGACCCTGAACCTTCGTTTGCGTCAAACGCGTGCGAAGGTATCGAATAAGGATGCCCCGGCCGAACTCAAACGTAGCTTGAAAATCTCGCCATTCGGATTCTTTTGCCTGCACCAGACCTGGCAATCGAAAGCCCGCAAGGATTATGCACTCCTGCCGCTGCTCGAAGAGCAGGTGAGGCTTTCTACCGGATCCACTAAAAATCAGGATTGGTACCTTACACCAAACGGGAATCAGGTCGCCGCTGCGATCGCTCAGGCAACCGCTCGCCAAGGGTTGAAGACTCTGGTATTCACACAGACTGTTCCCCTCGCCACCAGCGCTTCGAACATTCTCTCGCAGGAGCTGGGCCAGCCCGGCTGCTTCTTGAGCGCTGACGAGTTGGAACTCTATTCCGCAGCCGCTGACGAGACCGGGGGCGCCGCATATTTGTATCTGCAGGTCGATGATGACGGAAAGTTGTTGTCGTCAAGTGCATGTCATCACGGGTTGCTCCTTCCAGCCGAACGGAACCTTCACGAATCTCTGTTCAGAAGGGAGGACGGCATTAATGTCCTCGTCGCGACGTCAACTCTTGCACAAGGCATGAATCTGCCCAGCGAAGTCGTCATCATCGGAGGAGACAGCCGGTTCGACCCGAAGGCAGACCGGTTGGAGAAGCTTGATGCTCACGAACTACTGAATGCAGCGGGTCGGGCGGGCCGGGCGGGAGACGCGTCCTACGGGTTTGTACTGGTCGTGCCGAGCAAAGTGGTCAACTTCGATGACAAGGCCAGCAAAATTCACAGTCATTGGTCTGATTTGCAAACCATCTTCGCGCAGAGCGACCAATGCCTCATTATCGATGACCCACTAACAAGACTGCTCGATCAGATCCACGACGCGGCCGGCTCAAAATCCGAAATGGCAATGTATTTGCTGCGACGGTTACCTGTTTCTGTCCCATCGGACGTAGGCGATGAAGACGCGTCGGCTAAAGCATTGCTTGGTCGATCGTTCGCTGCATTTCGCGCTAAGCAGCGAGGGGACGCTCAGTGGACTCAATCGCGCATTGACGCCGCAATCGCTCTTAGACGAGCGGATCCTGACACGCCTTCTGTGCTGACGTGGGCTGACCGCCTGGCTGCGTCTGCCGGAATTCCTGTTGCAATCATCCGTGAGCTAGGTGAGGCATTGTCAGAACCCGTGAATCCCCCCGGTACGGTGCGCGACTTGTACTTATGGCTCGTTGGCTGGCTCTCGCAGAGACCGCAGTTGATACCGCAACTAATTCGTAAAGAAAGTCTCGAAGGCATGTTCGGAACGACCTACAAGAAACTTCAAAGCGACGAAGCGCGCGGAACGTACGCTGTCGGCCGCATTTTTTCACTGCTGGATCGTTGGATGGCAGGAGACACGCTCGCGGACATGGAGCGCGCGTTTGGTACGAAAGAAGCGCGTCTTGGCAAATGCGAGGCCGCACGGGAATTCGTTTTGCGTTTATTGCCGGAGATTTCATATTTTTTCAGTCTACCGGCACAAATATTCCGGGCGATCGCGATAGAAAACGGGCAACAGGCTGACACGCCGCTGGTGGTCGACTTACTTGGCTCATGCGTTCGCCAAGGTTTTGACGATGCAGACAAGCTGGTCCTGCGACAATACCTGTCCGGGCGGCTGGCTCGTCGCGCAGTGCACCAGAAGTTCACGGACATTGCGCCCGTTCTACAAGCTCCTCTCGCAGATGAAGACTTTGGCCGTGCACTTAGACGGGTCGCTCAGGCCGTCGAGATTTCCGCATTCCTGTAACCGTTGAGTTCCCGCGGGGGAAATCAACAGCACGTTGACAGTATTCGGGCCAACGCAGAACCTTGCGCGCCCGCAGAATATGAACGCAGACATCGCCGGAATCACGATTGGGTCACTATTTGGCGATTGTCGACGATCTAGCCAACTACGTCGAATATCTCAAATTGGCCGATAGCACCAGTTCGACGACCGTCCCGGGACTGGGCATTTGGAAGCTTCAGCGGCCGCTTACCTGCGGTTTCAGCGAACGCGTACTACCGGCCAGGAACGGCCGTTCGACAACAGGGCTGAATCGCTGACGATGCAGACTGAATGTCGGCTATCTGGACGCTAGAGGGGTGCTCGTATCTGTCACGTTCTTACTAAAGTATTCGAAAGCATTGACGATAAGCAGATGATGGCGCTGTCCAGAGCTGCGCGCCACGCTCCCTCGCGAACAACAAGAACGCATTGAGCCATGACCACGCTATCGTCCCTGAACCTTGCCGCGCCCCTTGTCCCCACCCCCCGCTCCGATTCCGTGAATCCCGCGGTGGCGGTTGACGGCGATGCGCGACGCATGGTGGCGCTCTCGCCGTCGGCCATCGTCACGATCCCTTCCGCGAGCAGCATCACGGTGCTCGATACCTATACGCCGGAAGGCACGCTGAGCGCCGCCATGCCGACGGTGAGCTGGGCCAGCGACAACCGCGACGCGGTAACGCTCAGGATGGCAGGGAACTACGCCGCGCAGACGATGGCGGGACGCTTCGCCGGGCTCGGCAGCGCGCTGCTCGATCGCTTCAGGACCACGGGCAGCGATTATTCGCAAACCGTCAGCGTTGGGTCCGCAGGCGTGGGCGGCATTGGACGGTCTTCTCAACAACCCGCCGGCCAGATCGGTTTGACGGTGCGAACGGCGAGCGGCGTGACGGTCGAAATCGCGCTGGGCAGCGAGGACGGCGGCCTTTCGGTCAGCATCAAGAGCAGCGGCGCGCTCAGCGAGAGCGAACGCAATGCGCTGACAAAGCTTTCAGAGGGTTTCCAACAGGCCATCGACGGTCTGGGCGCCGTGCCACCGAAACTCGACCTGAGGGGCCTGACGCAGTCCGACACTTCGGTGCTCGCTTCCGTGAGCTTTGAATACAGCATAACGGGCGCCGGCAATGCGGACGTCTCGGCAAGCTATTCGCAGGACAGCGCGGCGCGCAGCCTGAGCGTCA